>Ga0247779_1001030_pt1 | contig 14349 bp, 20 predicted proteins | sample UWRJL221509R5_FD_179925 | JGI IMG/M metagenome (GOLD analysis project Ga0247779, IMG submission 179925) | Plant litter microbial communities from Arlington Agricultural Research Station in Wisconsin, United States - UWRJ-L221-509R-5 | ecosystem: Environmental > Terrestrial > Plant litter >...
AAAGAATGGGGACACTCATACGCCGCCAACCAGACTGCTTTCAACAAATATGCTAATTACCCCGACCCACTATTCATCTACTACGATAAGGTCGGTCGATCTCTATAATATACCGCATTTTATATTGATTTGGTGTAGGACCAAGCTCGTGGTGCTGAACTCGGTGCGCGTTTTGGTTTGGGTATGATTGGATGGGGTGCTGCTTGCGAGGCCCAAGCCGTTATCCACGGTACGTTTCAAAAAACAAAAAAAAATTCATCACTTATAACAAACATTTTCATTCTTAACCCTCCAAATAGAATTCCCTTGGGGTGAACTTGGAGATGGAGCGTCGGTATGCGACGTCGGCGGTGGAGTTGGCAACATCACCCTTCAGCTTGCGAAAGCACATCCCAAACTACAGCTCGTATTGCAAGACCTTCCAGCGACAATTTTACAAGCCAAGAACGAGGTGTGGCCAGCACAATGCCCCGAGGCAATTGCCGAAAATCGCATCCAGTTCGAGCCCATTGATTTCTTTGCTGGACCTCCTGTCTCTGGATGTAACGTTTACTACGTGAGTTAATCCTGCTGTGTCGTTTGAAATCAGCATTCTGATGAGAATCCTCGATGATTCCTTCCTGGATAGTTGAAAAATATCATGTAAGGCTCGCAAAAATGACGAAAGGGTCCTCTTCAGCATTAATGATTGATTATTTTACAGACATGACTGGCCTGATGCCGACTGCATCAAGATCTTGTCCAACATAAAAGAAGCCATGGGTCCTCAAAGTCGCATCTTAGTTCGTAAGTAAACTTTGGGATTTTCCCTCTTTCAAAATTAATTAAGACATTTTATTACAGAGGAATACATCCTGCAACATGCCAATCGGGTTCCAGAAGGAGAGTCAGTCTTCAAACAAGCGCCAGCTCCCATGTTACCCAACTACGGTGCTGGCCGCATCCGCCAGTACAACCTTGACCTCGATATGATGACTATGTTGAATAGTGAAGAACGTCGTATTCCCGAGTTCATCCAGCTCGGAGAAGCTGCTGGACTGAGGTTTGTGAAGCTTTGGGACTTTGGAGAGACTGGGCTAGTCGAATATAGGCTACCGGCTTTGTAGATAAAAGTCTCGAGCACCAATCTTTGCTTACTCAAGACCAGGATACTTACCATGAATCGCTACAGACCAATTGCCAGAAGGATGTATTAATAAATATTATCGTTAGAAACAACCTCGTACTAGTCCAATTTTGCTACTACACAAGTAACCTTGTTATACACAAACCGTATGACTACTTTTGTCCGAATACTATCATCATGCTGCTGCTTCAGGATACAATTCTGCCGCGACTTTTTCCGCTATAGCTTCTGCTTCGCCTATGGGAGCAGGAACAGTGAGAGGTGGCGCTTGCGTTGAATCATTTTCTTTGCTCGAATCTGCCTTCGCCCCATCCACTTTTTTTCCCTCTTGGCTTGCAGAGTCAGCAGTAGTGTGCGTCAATCCTCCCGGCACCACAGAGCTGATCTCCTTTTCTTCTACTCCAACCGGTTCTTCTGGATTGGTGTTGACAGTGTGGCTCTTGACCTCTTTTACAGGCTCTCCTGCGAAGATATCCTTTCCAGGCTCCGCCTTTCCAAGGATCGCACTGGTATGTTCATTTTGCTTGGCGGCATCTTCTGCAGCTTTATCTTGGACGACAATGGGTGGTTGTCCCTGTCTAGAAACAGTGGTATGGATAGCCGCTTGTTGAGGAGTAGCAGCACCTGCGATGTTGTACTGTGAATACTAGAAAAAATGTAATCAATCAGTTCTCGGGGTAAGATACAGATACAGAGTGAAACCACTCACGTTGTCGTAGAAGTCGTGGCTACAAGAAAATGATCGTGATCAGACCATTTCTTTCAGGAAGGACTGTGATCACATACCAAGAAAAATCCCAAGTCTTTAACCACTTGGCCTTCTCGCACTGAGTTCTTGTCCACGGGCTGCCATAAGCTAAAGAGCTCAGGTGTTGGAAGTTCCAAATAGCGAGAATCATCAAGACCGCCGCAATCTGTAGTCTCACCCTTGGGCGCAATGTCGACGTGAGGAGATCAAAAACAGAACAGCAAAGTAGTATGGCAAAATATAACGCAGGGAAATAATGGTGCAGGAAAAGTTGACGACCCATGAGGAAGAAAGGGAGATAATGTAAACCCCAGCCGACGGCGAGGAAGCCACAAAGAGCATCGTATTTGACGACTTTGGCTGTTCGTAAATTAAGACGTGAACAAACGCAAGGTAGGAAAAAGCGAAAAACGCACTGTTATCGAAATCTCTAAAACCTCTTTTCGCGCGCAAGATCAGGAATCCACGAACGACGAGATAGGCAGCAATCGAAAGTGTGCTGAGGTACCAGACCATAGGATTTCCGATTAAATAAATTTGACGATGGTCTTTAACCCAGAAATTCTTAAAACAGATTTTGAACACACGGTCAAAGTCTGAAAGGTTTGCTACTTACAATACCGCGACGCAGAAGAGGCCAAGAGTCAGGGCGAGAGTCGTAAGTGTGACGATCCGTGAGACCTGCATTGGTGGTCCACATAACTTGTTGAAGTTCCCAGAATTTGGCAAAGAAACCGGGGAGTTTGTAATTGACCTTTTGGGCATCAACGGGCACTAAAGGTCATCGTAAGACAGAAAACACAGAAAGGTGATGTAAACATACGATTGGGATGAGTGGCAGTCTCAATGTACCATAACGAGTTGGCGAGAACAGCGTTCTTGTTGCAAGTAACCTCCTGTTGCTCAAAGCCCCATTCGGGAAGTTTGACTTTGTGGGAGAACAGATAACAGCCAGTCAACACATGTCTCAGCCTGAACTGTGTCCTGAGGGTCCTCAGGCGTTTGGTCGATTCCTTGTCACGTTTGTCGCCATGGTCGATTTCCACAAACCAGTCATCATTGGCATCCCCGACGAACCCAGCCGCGCCATATGCCGACACTTCGTTTTGGAAGTCCACGTCGGAGATAGGAGGCCGTATTTCGTGTGAGTGGAGGTGTTTCTCAGTAGAGATATGACGCAGCTTGATGCGCATTCCGGGAGTGATGTACTCTAGAGGAGAATTCTCCCAATCGAAGTGGGTGTCTCCCTCCATAGATGCATTGAAAATGCGCCACTCGTTGTTCTGGTCTCGGTGTGGATATAAAGTGATTTGTTGTTCTAAATTCTTTCCATCAACACATGGAAACAAATAATTGTCCGACTCAACTCACGTTTGCTACCGCCTGGATAATTGTGAGCATGCGAGTGCAAGTAGCCACCTTGAGTGTTAACATGACGAATCGTAACAGTCGATCCAACAGCAATATCTGTTCTATTCCTTCAGCTAAACCCCGACCAAATTATGCCGAAGATACTTACCAGCATAGGTATCGGCCATTCCACGACCTCCGAGAGTGTGTTGGAATTCGGAGCTCATGAACCCATCTCCCTCGCCAGAATTCTCAAGGATTGCAAAGTGAATTTGGAACATCACCATGTAGAAGACGAGCGGGACTACAATCAAACACAAAGCACGAGCCATGAAGTGCCGGATAAATAATCGTGGAGGAACTCGCAAGTCACCGAGGAGATTCCACAGTTGATACAAGACGCAAACCCCAACAGTCGCAATAGTGAAGAGTCCTACCCATTTACAGCTAACCACGGCGCCCAGAGACAATCCAGTAAGTGTGAGCCATGTCCACCAAGAAGAAGTAAAAGGTTGATGTTTGTCCTCATTGCAGAATCCACACCAGAAGAAGGTGGTTAGAGCCGTAAAGAAAATTAGGGGAGAGTCGAGAAGAATGTGTCGTGACTGGGTGACCATTCCGTTTTCAAAAGTGATAAATACTGAAGCTAAAAGAGCGGTAGTAGCACGGCAGTCTAGCGCGCGCAAAGTCAGATAAGCAAGAGGGATGGTAGCAACACCCAGTGTTGCAGGTAGCATGCGCATGGCGACATATGGTACATGTTCATAAATTCTGGTTTGTTTCAGCAATGAAGGTCACCCGTTTTGTAGCAAATTACTCACTTTCCAATATCCTTGAAGTCGAAGTTTCCGTCATATCCAAAGATGAACGCTGCCAATGTGATCAATAGTTTCGCAAGCGGAGGATGTACGTCGACAAAGTATCGTGTTTTAATATATCTTGAAGCAAATTTGCCAAAATGTACTTCATCGAAGCTAAAACGAGGTCACGAATGGAACGGTGCTAAGACTTGATAATGACGCACACAACACTATTCGGTTTCGACAACCTGAACAACCTCACAGCACACGCGACAACTACAATGACGAAGAGCAACTTAATCTCTCCACTCGTAATATCTAGTCCTCCGGGAGGAAAGTGCTTCGTACGCCCAGGCGCGAATCCCTTTGAAGCTGCAGCTCGTCGTGCATCGGCGTCCAGATGTTCGTCTCGTGGGTGCGGAAATCGCTGCGAGGTTGGGGCCGGGTACGATGTACCTGGCGGCGGAGAAGCAGGGCGCCTGGCTCTGAAATTGCCAGACATCGAGCTCACAGAAAGTATGTAATAGAAAGGTCGTGAAAGTATGAAATCAACAGCAATTACAGGACGCCAGCGACGTGTCGTCCCAAAATGGAAGTTCCAAAATTATACCAGTACTTTTAGCAACTGTCCACATGAACTTGCAGTTTTGTAGATAGAGTGTGGGTGTAACATTCTAATATATATGGCACAGTGGACGGGGAGCATTTCTAGACTTAAAGAGTCCTCCATGACTTATGTCCGCTAAGTGAATAACGCGATGAGGACGCTTTCGACGGTCACAATTCCCGTTTCGTTATGATGCCGCACGGATAGCAAAGGTCTCGTATGCATGTATTAAAGTATATCGCTCGTTAATTATACAGCTTCGCGTCTACGGGGCGCAGCTCTTAAGATATCATCCACACTGGTAAAATAAAAGAAAGGATGATATCAGTTATCAGGTTTGAATGTAGGTCGAAGGTAGAGGTAAATACCGAATAATCATTTCAGCGGCTTCACTTGCACTGTTGACGACCTGACGTTTGAGTTTGTAGCTCTCGGTGACCCCGAGGCTTTTCATTGAGCCAATGATGCCCTGATCCATGTCTTACGGGGTGAGGAACAATGTCAGTACCTTAATGACGCAGGTATACCACAGAAAACTAACCGAGACCAGCGTCCGATTGACCATCATAATGAGCAGCTCTCAACTTTGCAACAAGATCAGATGAGTCGTAACCGGCATTGTCAGCCAATATTGTGGGGATCTGCCTTAAAGCCCTGCTAAATGCCTCTACGGCGATGGCCTTTTTTCCCTTCACACTTCGAGCCTCTTCTTCGACGGCGCAGCTCATCAGCATCTCCGAGCATCCACCACCAAGAACGACGCGGGTCTCTTTCACAGTTTGCGAAAGGACAGAAAGAGCGTCATGTAATGAACGCTCAGCTTCATCGACCATTTGCGTTGTCGATCCTCGTAGGACAACGGTGCACGCCTCGCCAGCTGCAACACCGGAGAATTTGATGAGCTATTTACGAGTCACCGGTTAGGACATCAGAATAATAACGAATGGAAAATCACGCACTCTGTCTTCACCGATGATGATCTCTTCGATAAGTTCACAATGACCTAGTTTGACAAGATCTGGCCTCTCGAATGTGCTGGCAATTTCACCTTCAGTCACCAATGATAACCTTTCAACACCTTCGAAGTCTGCATGCTCAATAACCAGGATGCCCTTCTCCGTCAATAATGATTCGGGGTAGTTGTAAATGAGTTGTCGGTTAACGAAGACATTGATTCCATGTGCGGCAATATCTTCAACTTTGGCTTTCATTTTTTCCTAGATTATAGATGAGCAAGGAGTTAAATTGAAAGAAAACCGGTATTACGCGTTCAGCTCGTTCAAGTTCGGCGAGTTTTCCTGTGCTATCGACTTTGACGCGAGCACCAAATATTTTGATTTTGTCGGTATCCATAGCTATATGCGCCTAGTTGAGTAAGTGGATCGATCCATGAAAGAGATGCACACGTACAGGTATTTGCGATCAGGATTTTGGCATTCTCGAGTCTCTTCGGGGAGTTAGTAGCAATGGTTTTATCAAGAATGAAGCCTGGGATGATCAGCTGATAGGGTGGTACAGATAATATAGAGCTTACCTTCGTCAAGATATGAGTCTGTCAACTTTCCTCCAACCTTTTTGATAACTTGGATGTGTTCGAGATCTATCGAACCCTAATTGCAACAGAAAATGAGCTGCAGATCAAGTACGAGCTCAAGAAGAAAGAATTACCTTGAGTCGAAGGACTGCATCTACCGCAAGATTAGCAAAGTATTCTTTATCTTGAGATAGGACTTTTGATGAAAGGGTGGTCCGCGCGATATTGAAGAGATCTTCACGGAACTGTGTCGGATTTTTTCTGCAAACAAGGACGCATTTATACGATCAGACAAGATGGGTCGCTTCGGTAAGGCGCCCAATAACGCACGAATGGTCAACAGCAGCCTTTTCGAGAGCCTTCAACGCGGCCCGACTAGCAATCCGATACCCCTCCACAATCGTCTGAGGATGAATCTTCTGTGCGATGAGCTTCTCGGCCTCCCTCAGCAATTCCGAACCGAGTACAGTCACACTCGTCGTGCCATCTCCGATTTCATCGTCCTGCACCTTGGAAATGTTAACCAAGATCTTCGCAGCAGCATTGTCCAACTGAATCGCCTTCAGGATCGTCGCGCCATCATTTGTCACGCTGATTTCCCCTGTTGAGGCAGATTGAAGAATTTTATTCATTCCTTTGGGTCCCAATGTAGATTTAACGAGGTCTCCTAGTGCCAGAGCACCGACAAAAGAGGAGAGACGCGCATTTTCCGCCTTCTCCTCTGTTGCCTGCAAGTTTCACAAGAATTTCATTTGGATAAGATCGAATTGGTCATGAAGAATGGGGTATTAGTACGTACCATTTCGTTAAAGATTTGTGTCGACATCGTGAAAATACTGTGTTGCCTGCTTAATCGTCGAGGTTTCTGTGACGAAAAAGTTCAAGCCTTAGAAAGTACGCGTCTCTTGGGTGTATTATTGAATTGTTCCCACGGTACGCAGGAACAATCTGCTCACAAGTTTGCTGTCTTCCAAGTTCCATAATTTCTAGTTCTTGTGCTATCAACTTTAGCAGTGATCTTTGGCTCAAAGAAACACAGTTCTACTTTTTTCTTCACCTCATACAATTCCATCCACTGTCGGCTCCATTGCCTGCTTATAGCTGAAAAATGCTCCACTGTAATGCCCATTTTGTCCGAATAGCTTGCAAATGTGTCTGACGTTCATACAGGAATAATTGAAGGATGTACCTTATTGGTGTCATGCCCTATCTCGGAGCTGCAGTCTTGGAAAAAATAACCTTCTCAAAAATAGGTCTATCTGGGCATAAAGTCTTATGGCCTATCCGACTCATGCCCGTGCAGCAGCACAAGTCGCCATTGATATAAAGTCCGGAGATCGAAGCTTCGGTGGGGCGCTATCCGAAATGTCTCCTCAAAGACACACGGTCTCTCGCATATACACCGTTCAGTTGACCCTCACCGGCTATGAAGATACCATACGCCGGTTTGGGGTCTAATCTAAGGCGTTTCAAGGTGACAGCGTAAAGCTCGTGTATAAGATACCTCGGTGATAGACAGCACTAGGGGTGCTTACTATATTTTTGGTCTCGGAAATCTTACCGAGTCTGAATTTTACTACATGCTAACTATGACGATCCAAAAAAACTTGGACTATAAAAGCAAGCCTTTCACTTCTCTAAGCTCCAATATCGAGAATGGTTTCTCCTCCAGGTCTTCAATATTCAATACGCGTCTTGCCTCGAACTATTCTACCTTTTGCCCTCACATACCTCTCGCTCATAGTCGCCCGGTCCAATGATTTGATATCTCTGAGGCTTTCTTCTTGGTTGATACTGTTGATCGCCCTACTCGTTCAACCAGTTGTCTTCTTTGTTCTCATATTTCACTCAAGATGGTCAGATGCAAGAACAGCCGCCAAAAATGGAGCAGTCATAGCACCTTACGTCCAGCAGTCTCCATTTGCGATACAAAGGGAACTTAGGCAGATGGTTCACGGACATCCCTGTACGCAGCAAGCCGGTATACTTGTGCTCACATATTGACTGCTCTACTCTCAATAGCTGAAGCCTTCCTTCGCTGGACACAAAAATACGGAAACGTGGTGCAGGCCGACTTGCTCACGAGCAAAATAGTCCGTGTTGCCTGCAGAGTATTTTTATAAATATATAGACTTACTGGTTGCTTTTCAGTTGGTCACCAATGAACCAGAACACGTCAAGGTTTTTTTTATCCTTTTACCTTGTAATTGCTTCAGTATCTCACAAATAATAGGCAATACTGGCAACTCAATTCAACTCCTTTGGCAAAGGCCCGTTATCTATGCAACGAAACCAGTCGTTGCTTGGAACTGGTATTTTCAATGTCAACGGTACGTTCCATGAAGCCTCTTTTGCACAATTCAAGCTAATTTACTCTTCTCAGGTGATATGTGGAAGTAAGGACTTAAATCTCATTCTCTCGACTGTTTATCTAAGTTTCGATCTCTAGATTTCACAGGGGTATCACAAGGCCATTCTTCTCGCGCGAACGTATCAGTGACTTCGAAATCTACGATCGCAACTGTGACATCTCGCTCAAATCTGCTCAGAAACGGCTTGCGGAAGGATATTCTATTGATGTACAGGTATGATTATGCCAATGCGATTTGTAGGAACTATGATCTTACTTCATCATCAAGGATCTTTTTGGCCGCTTCACCCTAGACTCAGCTACAGAATTTCTTTTCGGACATGCAGTCGAGTCTTTGTTAGCCGAACTACCATACCCACCCATGTACTCCTCGAAGAACACTGCCGCATTCCACAATCATTCTTCGAATGTCTTCGTCAATGCCTTCTCGGGGGGTCTGGACCAAGTAGAAACTCGCTCAAAAAGTGGCGCCGAGTGGGCATTATGGGAGTTCACAAAGGATAAAATTGCCCCTCTGCGGGAGATCATGGATGAATTTACCCGACCTCTGATGGAAAAGGCCCTGGCTGACAGAGAACGTCAAATGTCAGGGAAAGGAGACTCGGAAGTCAAGCAACCGGAATCTGTCCTCGCTCATTTGGTTACTCAGACCCAAGGTGTGTTTTTACCGGCTACTTACTCATGTAAATTTGGGCTTAACGACACTTACAGACCCGCAAGTGATTAAAGACGAGGTAAAGTCTATCTGGACTAATATTGTTGTATATCGCCTCATTCATGCTCCTCGATATAAATTTAGCTCATTAATCTTTTGGTCGCTGGTCGTGATACAGTATGTGATTTTTCCGGCATGTTATAAATTTTTGTTGACATTCTTTCAAGACCATGTGCCTTTTAACGTTCTCGGTTTACATGCTTTCTCAACACCCGGACATCGAGAACCGCCTTCGTCAAGAAATATTTCAAGTTGTCGGTCCTACTGGTGCGCCAGATTACAGTCAACTGCGTGAGATGAAGTACATGAGGGCCTTCTTAAATGGTACGCAGGGTTGTTTCTTCGGTATAGTATTATGGTACTGATGACAGAGATCTTAGAGGTGCTTCGATTGTATCCCCCTGTGTATGCTATGACAATCATTTACTCTCTGAGAATACTTCGGACTCATATTACTGATACTCTACAGACCCACCGATGCCAGGGAGGCTTTCCAGGACGTTGTTCTATCCACCAGTGATTTCAACAAGAAACCTGTCTTCGTATCAAAGAGTACTAAGTAAGTTCAACACGATCCTTGTCCGCTCCTTCCTGATGTCAACATGTTCGACCAGCTGCATCTATTCCATCATGGATATTCAACGCAGGACTGACCTATGGGGACCAGATGGTGAGTACCTTGCAAATCACTTTGCTTTCTCTTGACCTCATACTTCTGTTACCCCTAGCCCTTGAATTCGATCCTGACCGGTTTATCGATCAGAGACTCCATAGATATTTGACACCAAACCCCTACATCTTCATCCCATTTAACGCTGGACCTCGCATCTGTCTCGGACAGCAGGTAAAAATTCGGTCCAATTCTTTATCGGGTATGGCGTTAGTAACTCTGGTTAATCTAAATTTGCAGTTCGCATATCACGAAGCGTCGTATTATCTCGTGCGCCTGTTGCAAAATTTCACTGGATTCACTCTCGACGAATCCGCCAATACACCTCCACCTGAAGATTGGGCATTTGGGGAAGGTCGCAAACCGAGAGAGAAGATTCATTTACTGGTACACCTCACCATGTATATTAAGGTGAGTTGAATGCATTCAGACTTCACGTGAGACTATCTTAAACCAATTACTAGAATGGCCTTTGGATATCGATGAAAGAGTTCAATAATGATGGAATAAAAGTATAGACGTTGGGAAAGAGTTCCTCAAAAATATCTTGGTCGAAACAAATTCTCTCTAGAGTTCTCTTGGAAAATTCTATCTCTTTTACTACTCATTGAATCAATGTGCAACAGAAACACTGTAAAGTGCAACTTTATTGGCATACTCTTACATACGCGCACAAAAATGACTTGATGAAAATTTAATACATAATTTGTAGTCAGAACATTAAGGGAGGGAGTACCTGATGCTTCTCTTGCAAGCTATCAATTTCCTGATCTTGCCTATTTCGGCAATATTTCCCGAAATTGGAAACTAGAGTTACCAAGCGAAGCGCTGGCTTATTGCTCACGTGCCTTTGCGATGTGTTCACCATCGGGCACGGGCTTAATCTATTAATAGCCTATAAACAGCTTTATTTGTACCAGGCGTTGTGACTTAAATCAACTTACCCTGGGTTTTACGGTATGAGAAATACTAGTATGTATTCATCCTCCATGCAAAAAAGGGTGCAATTCGCCTCCTTCATAATATGCTTGTTCTTGTTCTGTGCAGCAGTACTCAAGTTGGGTACGATAAGAAAACCAGTCACGGTAGCGATCAACGACAAGCAGGAATTCTCCTGGCTCAAGGCAAGTGTTGGTCTTTAGAATGATATAAGCGACATCTAATTTATGCATTCATACAGATCAGTCCTTCGCAGGATCTTCAATGGAAAGATTGTTTTGCAGGCAGACAGTGTGCAAGGCTTATTGTGAGCACTGACAATGACATCACAGAAGCTCAGCCACGCTAATTTACTTAATATATAGGTACCTCTTGATCATTCTGACCCAACCAGAGGCGAAGCGATCATCGCTCTCATTAGGGTGCCTGCGTCGATTAGCTCTAAATCTGACTCATACAGAGGTCCTATCCTCTTTAATCCGGGTGGACCAGGCGGAAGTGGGGTCAATTTCCTCCAGAACGAAAATGGGGATTTGTTGAAGAAGATTGTTGGCCCAGAATTTGACCTCGTTAGTTTCGATCCACGCGGAATTGGGCAGTCTATGCCTCGTGCTTCATTTTTCAAGACTACCGTCGAACGTCTTCTCTGGGGATACGGGTTGGGTGTTGTCAATAACACAGATGAAGGAATTACACGCACCTGGGCTCGTGCTCATATCGTGGGCCAACTTGCTGCAGAAAGCGATGATAGTTATTTGAAACACATCAACACGGAGCAGACAGCTCGCGATATGCTAACCATAGTAAAAGCTTACGGGAAGACGAAGTTACAATATTGGGGGTTTTCGTGAGTCTCAAGGCTGTGACCTCGAACTGCTGTAATTATCAAAAGGCTGATGCCTACTGTGTTAGTTACGGAACCATTCTAGGCGCAACATTCGCTTCTTTATTTCCGGTACTACTAAGACAAGCCCTCTCAATTTGGTCCCATCTAATCACATACCATACCAGGACAAAATCGAGCGCATGGTTCTAGACGGTGTCGTACATGCAGACGAGTACTTTAGCCGTAAGTAATTGGCCATTTGAGAGTTCAAAATAGTAACCGTCACTGAATTTTTGCAGTGGAAGGAATAAAATCCCTTGATGACACTGATAAAGTACTGGATAGCTTTTTCACTGGATGCGCAGAAGCCGGTCCTAACGCCTGTGCATTCTGGGCTCCCGGAGCGGACGATATCCGTAACAATCTCACCAATCTTTATAACACCATTCGAATCAGGCCATTGCCCGTTAAGTCGGAGCGCAATTATGGGGTGTTCGATTATAACATGCTTCGCTTGACGGTATTTTCTTCTTTATACTCCCCATATCTGATGTTCCCTTTGCTCGCAAATGAACTTGCGCAAATAGCTATGGGAAATGCTAGCGCCAGTTTTGACAAGCTAAATGGGCCTGACCCCTACCGTTGTGGATGCAACTCTCCTGAAGATATCACTCCTGTTTCTGACGCTCAGATTGCTATTATGTGCAATGACGCGCCCCGCATCCCCCGAGACTTGAAGTCATCAGAAAAATATTTCAATTCCCTGATCAAATCTTCTGGTTGGGCAGAGTTATGGGCTAGTATAAGACTAGGTTGCATGTATGTTATGCCATTTATATGCTCAAGGCTTGTGTTTCTTACATATTGACAGTGGCTGGCCAGAATTTCCGAAGAATAATTTCCGAGGCAAGATTTGATAAATCATGGTTATCCAGGGGAGAGATGATTGAAACCCACTTCAAGGTCCATTTGAAGCTAACACTAGCCATCCTATATTACTTGTTGGCAATACCGCAGGTGCGTAATCTTCAAGTTCTGCGTCAGAAATGCCATGTTAATGATCGAGTATGTAGACCCGGTCACTCCTCTGGCAGCGTAAGTGTGCAGTTTAAGAACCCTTTTTGCGACGATCTCCAGAATTTTTTTTGTAATATAGAGCCAAGAAGATGTCTCAAGGTTTTCCGGGCTCAGTTGTTCTGACACAGAACTCAGCGGGGGTGAGTTTCAATGGGATAAAAAAGCAAGAAATTAGATCCTGAGACATTTTAGCACTGTTCAATATCGGCGCCTTCGCTCTGTACGCCTACATATATTCGCCATTACTTCATCGACGGAACGCTGCCTGAGCCTGGAACAATTTGTGAACCAATCGGAAAACCATTTGATCAGGCCTTGGCAGTAGAGAACGGAGTAGCTGTGCAAGATATATTGTCCTCCGCGGATAGCATGACCAATGAAGAGCAGCAAATACTCAGTGCCGTTACTGAGTTGAGCAGGCGACCTATTATATTGCCATTTCATCCATGAGCATTTTTGGGTCCCAGTTGTCCTGCCGTTACGCCTTACTAGGCCCAAGGCACATTTTTGAAACAATATAATGTCTCGATTTGCCAGTACTTGTAGCACATGCCAGGCCTCTCTTCCACCCAGTCAGCAGAGCGCACTGGGTACGTGTTACTGGGTCCGGTAATAGCAAGTTTGTAGCGATATCCAGTCAATTGAGTTTTTTTAATTCAGGTGTTTTCAGTCAAGTAAATCAATGTATTGGTGTACATCTTTTTGAGGAGTGATGGAGACGGAGATATATATCGAATAAGTTGTGAGAAAGTCGGGGTGTATTAGCCAGACATAAAAGTTACGACGTGCAGGAAGCATGCAGACAGTTCGGAGTAGTTGTCTTGAAAAAAGCACCAGCCAGTGAAGCGCCGCTACGATAAAAGTTTGAACGGCCTTCGTCGGGCAGTTAAAGGTTCAGCATTCGGAGATATGCATCAGGTCTGATCAAAGCCTTGCACTCGATCGTTATTGCTCGAAAGATGGTAATAGTAAGTACACTGGCAGGTTGACCGTTGGTGGCAGGATTTGAGAAAAAGCGAGAGACATGATAGCGTGACTATAACTTCGGCTCAGCATATTTTGAACCTCCGACTGCCTAATTTGGACTTATCTCCGGACTCTAACTCATTGCAGCAATAAACGACCATTAACCTCTACACCGACCATAAAAATAGTCCAGCACAAAGAACACTCCTTAAGGATGTTACCCCGCCTCATTTAGTAAATGCACTGTGCAAGACATGCAATGAAATTCGAAACAAGGTAGCCCAACGCAAGAGGACAAAAGAAAGGAAGAAGAAAAGATGGCAGACATGGAGTCTTAGTCTCCGCCATGCGGGGGAATTTACGCGAAAGAAGGTTCCAAAGAAGTCATCCTGACCCTGACTGGCTTGCGGTCTGATGTTCGACGGTTCACTCCCATCCATTACATGAATGATGTTGGCCAAATTGAACCCAAGGTTCGTTAGTACCGCTCCGCCCTTGTCTTCACGGGCGCACTAATGGCATGTGTAGGAAGTAAGAGGGGAGAATACGATGCAAGATGCGCAGCTTTTTCTAGTCGCTCTGTCCCACGAAATAGCGAGTCGAGTTTATCCTGAATTAAG
>Ga0247779_1001032_pt1 | contig 14347 bp, 14 predicted proteins | sample UWRJL221509R5_FD_179925 | JGI IMG/M metagenome (GOLD analysis project Ga0247779, IMG submission 179925) | Plant litter microbial communities from Arlington Agricultural Research Station in Wisconsin, United States - UWRJ-L221-509R-5 | ecosystem: Environmental > Terrestrial > Plant litter >...
GATTTGTTCTTCACGAGATTCCCCCAGAGAGATAACTTGACCAATCGTAACCTTCTGGAGGTCGTACTCGTCGACCCCCAGTCGTGGTGCCGCAGCTGATGCCCGGCCGGTGCCACTCACGCCGCCAGCATCGCCCGGCACCGACCGACAGACTTCCACACCTGAAGCGGATCGAGCAGCGGAGGGGCGAGCAACTGCGGTCGCCCGTCTACCATGCGCATCCTGAATTGCGATGCGTGCAGCATGTGATGGTGCGCGGAGCAGAGTAGGGCGCCGTTGTCGATATCCGTTGGCCCTTCTTCCGCCCATGGGATCACATGGTGTGCTTCGCACCACCCCGGCGGCGCCGAGCATCCGGGCCACACGCATCCGCCGTCTCTCACCGCCAGGGCTCGTCGTTGTGCGGCGCTGAACAGTCGTCGTGGATGGCCAAGATAGAGGACTTCACCGGAGTCTCCGACGACCATCGTTCGCATGCCGCCCTCGCAGATCAGCTGCGTGATCGTGGCGATCGAGATGGGTTCTCCGGTGTTTTCGAGCCATCCGGCGCCCGTTCCGCTCTCGAGTTCGCGCATCGAGACCACTGCGGTGACCGAGCTCACGGGCCGAAGCGATGGCGCAGCCTCGCTCGCGCGCACCCCGGCGGTCACCACGCCGATGAGGATGTCGTGCTGCCGCTGTTCACGCGTGCGCGGGTCGACGAACGTGAGCACGGTCTGCCCGTCCTCGCCGATGTTGGTCTGCTGGCCCGCCTCGCGGTCGAAATCGGAGATGAACCGCGGCGGCGCCTTGGGGTTCGACCCGTTCGACAGCATCGAGCGCAGCAGTTCTCCCGAGACCGGGTCGGTGATGCCGTGGAACGGCGTCATTCCATTCACCTCGCGCCCGACCACGAACGACCGCTTGCGTCGGAGGGCCTCTTCGCGCGGCTCGGCGCCGTCTGGGTCGAGTGCCTCTCGCCACACCCGCGCCTGCATGGCAACCAGGTCGGCCGAATCCTCGGATGCTGCCTCGGTGAGGGACGTTTCTCCCGCTCGCAGGAGCTCGTCGTCGATCGCGGGGGCCGCGGCCGCGAGGCAGCTGATGATTTCGGCGGCAGCCCTGTCGCCGACCAGCCCCTCAGCCATGGCGGAGGCCAGCACCGGCCGCGCAGCGGGCAGCTGCTCGCCGCCGAGGGCCACCCGCGGCTCGATCGAGTGGCCGAGCCGGATGCGTCGCGCCACATCGACCCCGCCGGAGCGGGTGAGTTGCTCGAGAAGGATGCCCGGCTTCAGATACCCCAGCCGCGCTGCGAGCCCCTGATTGCCGAGGAACCGGTTGGACCTCTCGTCGACCTGTGCCGCGCCAACCGCGCGGAGCGTGTCGAGGAGCCGACCGGCCTGCTCGAGGTCGGCCACGAAGGCGCACAGCTCGTCGTCGGCGAGGATCCCTACCGCGCGGTCACCGATCGCCGCGCGAGCGAGTTCGCCGAGCGCGTCGGATGCAACGGTCACCAGCTCGGTGATCGTGCGCTGCATCGTTTCGGTCATGGAAGAAGTGTCGCAGCAGCCACCGACATTCTGTTTTAGCTGGTCAGAATAGGAATTTAGTTACCGCTCACCCCGCGCGAAACCGGGGTTCGCATCATCCGGCCCCGGTCATCCGGTTGCTGCCCGGTGGTCGCGGAGGGGCGTGTGCGGGTAGCCCGCGGCCCAACCGGCCTCCCCGTAGAATTGCTCCGTGGCTAAAGCTGAACTCATGGACTACGACAAGGCCCTCGAACTCTTCGAGCCGGTGCTCGGTTTCGAGGTGCACGTCGAGCTGAACACGAAGACAAAGATGTTCAGCGACGCCCCCAACTTCTTCGGCGGCGAGCCCAACACGAACATCACTCCCGTCGACCTCGGTCTCCCGGGCTCCCTGCCTGTCGTCAACGAGCAGGCCATCAAGTATTCGATCAGCCTGGGGCTTGCTCTCGGGTGCTCGATCGCGGCATCCAGTCGCTTCGCTCGCAAGAACTACTTCTACCCGGACCTCGCCAAGAACTACCAGATCAGCCAGTTCGATGAGCCGATCGCCTTCGAGGGATCGGTGGATGTCGTGCTCCCAAACGGTCGAGAGTTCTCTGTGCCGATCGAGCGCGCGCACATGGAAGAGGATGCAGGCAAGCTCACCCACGTCGGTGGCGCGACCGGTCGCATCCAGGGTGCGGAGTATTCGCTCGTCGACTACAACCGTGCGGGCGTTCCGCTGGTCGAGATCGTGACGCACATGATCACGGGAGCTGAGGCGGATGCCCCTGAGCTCGCCAAAGCATACGTCTCGACGATTCGCGACATCGTGGTTTCGCTGGGAATCTCCGACGCGAAGATGGAGCGCGGAAACATCCGGTGCGACGCCAACATCTCTCTGAGCCCGCGCGGTTCAGGCAAGCTCGGCACCCGCACGGAGACGAAGAACGTCAACTCGCTGCGGTCGGTTGAGCGCGCGATCCGCTACGAGATCCAGCGGCAGGCAGCCATCCTCGCCGCGGGGGGAACGATCACCCAGGAGACCCGCCACTGGCACGAGGACACGGGCACGACATCCCCGGGTCGTCCGAAGAGTGACGCGGATGATTACCGCTACTTCCCGGAGCCGGACCTGCTGCCCGTCGAGCCGTCGCTCGAACTCATCGAAGAGCTGCGCGCCGCTCTCCCTGAGAAGCCGGCCGTGCGTCGTCGTCGCCTGCAGGAGGCGTGGGGCTTCACCGATCTCGAGTTCCAGGATGTCGTCAACTCAGGACTTCTGGTCGAGATCGAGGAAACGGTCGCTTCCGGCGCGGCTCCCGCCCAGGCCCGCAAGTGGTGGACCGGTGAGATCGCCCGCATCGCCAACGAGCGCGGTGTCGATGCTGCGTCGCTCGTCAGCGCCAAGGATGTCTCCGAGCTCGTCGCCCTCGTCGAATCCGGTGATCTCACCGACCGTCTCGCCCGCCAGGTGCTCCTCGGAACCATCGACGGCGAAGGCTCACCCATCCACGTGGTCGAGGCCCGCGGGCTGAAGGTCGTCTCGGACGACACCGCACTCTTGGCCGCCATCGACGAGGCGCTTGCTGCCCAGCCGGATGTTCTGGAGAAGATCCGCGATGGCAAGGTGCAGGCTGCAGGTGCCGTGATCGGTGCCGTCATGAAGGCGATGAAGGGCACCGCTGACGCTGCTCGCGTGCGCGAGTTGGTGTTGGAGCGGGCGGGGTCTTGAGCGCAATGATGCAGCTTCCCGCCACAGTAGAAGTCGCGGATGGTCTCAGCGTTGACGGCGCTTCTGCGGAATTGCTCGAGCGGCTGTTGCCGGAGTTCGAGATGGAGTTGCGCCGGGCGGGGGTGGCGGTCGACGAATGTTTCGCTCCGCCGATAGGTAGGTCGACCGTGGCAGCGGCGTTCGAGCGTTTGGCGCTCCCGCTGCCGGAAGAAGTCGTCACGTGGTTCGGCTGGCACGACGGAGTCGTCGACTTGACGTGGATGAAAGCGTTTCCGAAGTTTGAGTTCTATTCGCTTGAGAATGTCGTCGATCGATATCTCAATGAACGGGGATGGCCGAAAGGGCATGAGGATTGGCAATGGAACCCGGAGTGGATCCAGTTGCTTGGCGACAACAATGGGTTGGCGATCGAGTGCCTCCCGCCCAGTGACGTTTCGCCTCGGGTGCGACCGCTCTCGCACGATGGAGAGTGGGGAACCCAGCCTGACAACGGTACGCGCAAGTCGTGTCGTTGTGTACGCCGGTAACTTGGTGGATCGAGTCGCTACGCGCTGGCGAGTACACCTGGTACCCCGAACACAGAGCATGGGATTGGGATTTCGGAAAGCCTTCTGACAGACCCGAAAAGCGCGCTTACATCTGACCTCCACCTACGTACCCGGCATAACTAACTAATTGGCGGTCGACCGAATATCACGTGCGTAGGGATATCACGTGCGAAGTGCACGCCGCACCGCATCCACCGCAAACTGCACATCCGCGGCATCCGTACTCCAGTTGCTGACCGAGATGCGCAGGATGTCCCGCCCCTGCCAGCGCGACCCCGACATCCACACGGCCCCATCGGCAATCAGCGCGGCGGTAACCGCACGCGTCCGCTCGTCCGACCCGAACGACAGCGACACCTGAGTAAAGACGACATCGTTGAGCACTTCGACATCAGGCAGAGCCAGCAACCCAGCTGCAAGAGCGCGAGCGTTTGCGGCCAGGCCATCGACGAGAGAGATCACGCCCGAGCGACCCAGCTGGCGAAGAGCGGCCCAGACAGGAACACCACGAGCACGTCGGGACATCTCCGGCGTGAGATCGTAGGGGTCCGAGGCCTCGCCGTCCTTGATCAGGTAGCTGGTCTGGGCACCAAGAGCGGCACGAGCGACACCGGGGCGAGCGATGATTGCGACGCCACAGTCGTATGGAACGTTGAGGGTCTTGTGCGCATCCGTCGCCCAGGAGTCTGCGGTTTCGAGACCGTCCACAAGGCCACGGAGGGACGGGGATGCCGCCGCCCAGAGGCCGAACGCGCCATCCACGTGCACCCAGGCTCCGTGCTCGTGGGCGACGGCTACGGCTTCCCGCATCGGATCGAACGCGCCGGAGTGCAGGTTGCCGGCCTGCAGGCAGACGATCGTGGGGCCATCCGTTTTTTCGAGGGCATTGCGGAGGGAGTCGACGATGAGGCGGCCCTGGTCGTCGGCGGCGACGATGGTCGGGGTGCCGAATCCGAGGTAGCGAAGGGCGAGATCAATGGATGCGTGTCGCTCGGCACCCGCGATAACGCTCACCCGGGGCGCGCCCTGCAGGCCGTTGGCGTTGACGTCCCAGCCGACCTGGTCGAGAACGTAGGCGCGGGCAGCGGCGAGACAGGTCCAGTTGCCCATCGTTGCACCGGTCGTGAAGCCGACATCCGAACCGGCAGGGAGGCCGAGCAGGTCGAGCAGCCACTCGCCTGCGACCTCCTCGATTGCGGCGGTGGCGGGGGAGGCGTAGCGCATGGCGGCGTTCTGGTCCCACGCGCTCACCAGCATGTCGGCGCCGAGCGCTGCGGGAAGTGTCCCTCCGATCACCCATCCGAAGAACCGACCGGACGGCATCGCCATGAGTCCAGGCTCCGCCTGCGTGGCCAATTCGTCGATGACGGCGACCGAGTCGGACGGATGCTCCGGCAGAGGCATCCCGAAGACAACCTTCATGGCGTCGACGTTGGCCGTCGGCGCGACCCTGCGATCGGGGATCGAGTCGATCCACTCGAGTGAGCGCCTCTGTGCCTGTTCGAGGACGGCCTTGTACTCAGCGGGGTTCAGCTTCATTCCAGCAAACTACTCCCGCGCGGTCGGAAGCGGGGAGTCAGTTCACGACGCCGAAGTAAGCGCTACTTCTCCGCCTTCTCGCTGACGTCCGCGCTTTCGCGAACATCCTTCTCGACGGTCTCCTGGCTGTCGTTCGTCTCGCCGTCGTCGAGGTGGTCGTCGTTCACCGGCAGCTTGTCCTGGTCGTCGTTGTCGCCTGGAGCGCCGGCGAGACCTGCCGCAGCGGCGGGGATGATGGGCATCTGGTTCGACATGGTCGATCCTTCCGTTGTTGTCGTTCCAGACAACGCCGATCGGGGCCGAGCGACAAGGGGCTTGCGTGGCGCCGCAAACCAGTAGCTCGATGTGCGCCATCCTCGTGCGCAGCATGATCAAACGCCTTCGCGTTCGCCTTCACCGCTCAATGGTGCTCCATGATCGCGCCGCCGATCGAGAAGATTACGATCGCGACACCGCCGAGCACGAGTCCCATGACGGATGCCAGCAGGTTATTCGCATAGCGCGCGCGGACCCGCACCACGCCACTCAGACCCCAAAAGATCGCGACGAGCGCGGGAACCAGGTATGCATCGTCGAATTGGTGCAGGTTGACCGCCCAGAGCACTGCCGCAATCGCGACAAGCCCGAAAGCGAGCGCAAGCCATCCCGACATGTTTCTGATCGGCACAACCGGGGTCCGCGGGTCACCGGTCGGCGCCGGCGCGTTCACCAGCTGCGGAGCCGCATTCGGTGGCACGAACTGCAGGTCAGGAGTGTCCGCGGGCGATTCATCTCCGGGCATGGGCTGTTTCTGCCGGGTGACGACCGTCGTCCAATGACCACCATCCCACCACCGCAACAGGGTGGACTCGAGTGGATCCTGATACCACCCATGGGGTGCGACGTGGTCAGATTCGATTGTCATATCCGTTCGCCAAACTAACTGTTCGAGCTGCTGGGGCAGAGTGCACCGCTGCAGAATTCTGTCAACGAATCGGTTGAGGAGACATACTTCACCGAGCCCGTGTTGGTGAAACTCCAGACCGAAACCTCAAATGCTGTGCCGCCGTGCATTGGGGTGTAAGTGAGGAGGAATTGCGACGGGACTAACGTCAGCGCCTGGCCGTCGTCGCCGGTCAGGCGCCCGCGATTGAGCGTCACGGCTAGAGGCCAGGAGTGCCCGGGCGTGAGCGTTGGAGAGTCCGCTGCGTAATGGTGCTCGATGGATCGCGCGACGTTCATGGCAATCACCTTTTCGGCGATGAAGTCCTGGGTGGTCGGTGGAGGCAGCTTTCGTGGTGTCTGGGCGGATTGCGAGGTGGTTCCCGCGCCGGCCACGGGCAGCGCTGCAGAGACCAGAGCCAGAACGACCACGAGCGTCGACAGGCCGATCATGACCGTTCCGGAGCTCGTCGTCCAACGGCGGCGCGACCGGTTTGTCGCTGCGGGCTGGGACGCCCCACTCGCGCGATGGGATGCCCAATCGGAACCGGTCCACCAGCGGTAGCCGTCAGCACTATATGGGTCCGGGTACCACCCGGTCGCCGCTCGTCTCTTCATAGTGGCTGCGGCCTGGCCCGCGGAGCTACGGTGACGTGCGCGGCCCGTCGGCTATTCCACCATCGCACGCCACCAGATCCGGCCGGACCAGCGCACCAGACCGCGGGCGTATCGGACTCGGATTCGATCGTCACGTGCCCCCGCCATACGCAGTTGAGAGAAAGTTTCTCACGCAGAACGCTACCGGGGGCGGCGGTAAATGTGTTCCCCCATTTCGCGGGGCTAGTGGATCCGTAGGTCGAGCCAGTTGCGATGTGGGCAGCGAACTCGGTCGCGCCCGGCGCCCCAGTCACTCCGGCATCGGCACAATCGACCTGCTTATCGCGGCGACCGCGGCCCCTACGCGGCCCCGAAGCGCGCAGCCGAGCGTGCGCGAGCCTTCGCGGCCTCCACCTCGCGGTCTTTCGGGGGAGCGGTGGCGACGAGATCCTCGAGAAGGTGCTGCGTGATGTGAGCGATCTCGTGAACGGCACGATCGAACGCCTCCGCGTTCACCTTCGCCGGCTTCGTCGATCCGCTGATCTTGCGCACGTACTGGAGGGCAGCGGCGTGCACCTCTTCGTCGTTGGCAGCAGGCTCGAAATTATGCAGGGTGTGGATGTTTCGGCACATGCCACGAGGCTAACCCCGGCCGCCCACACCCCTCAAGGCTCAGGTGGTCGAACCAGAGTCGCCCGTCGTGCCCGAAGCCGGAGTGCACTCCGTGACTCCGCAGAACTCCTCGAAACTGTCGGTGGCGGACAGGTAGACGACCGAAACATCCATGGCTGCGCTTCGCACCTTCACAGTGAAGGACGTGTCATCGACCAGCGTGTAGGTGAGCGTGAATCCAGCCGGCTGATTGAACACGACTACACCGTGGTCGTCGGCGAGCTCGGACTTCGCGTCGGTCACGAGCTCGGACGGCCAGCGATGGCCAGGCTTCAGGAGGCGCCCGTTATCGTTGAATCTATACTCGATCGAGGCGGCCAGGCTCGACGCGAGCACCTTTTCCGAGCCGAAGACCTCGGCCGACCCTGCCGGTGGCGTCGCGCTCTGCGGAGCCTGCTGCTGCACCTGCGGCTGGTATGGAGTCGGCACGTGCACGAAGCCCGCGAGCCCGATGACCATGAGAACGGTCGCGATGCTGCCGAGCGCGATACCGGTCACCGGCGCCCACTTGTTGTTCGATGCCCCTGAGCGCAGTCGCACGATGCCGCGGACCCCCCAGGCGATCGCCGCAATCCCGGTGGTGGTGAAGATGAAGCTGCCCGACCCGACGGTGAACCGCAGCGAGGCCAGCACCATCGCAATCGCCCCGAAGCCGAGCGACAGCCAGGCGGCAGTGTTGCTGATCGGCGCGGCCGGTGGCCGGTACGGCATGGATGGATGCGCGGCGGCAGCGAACTGCGGCGTCGTGACCGGCGCCATCGCATACGGGCTGACGGGAGCAACGGGAGCCGCCGCCGGATTCGGTGCCGCAACCGGCTGTTGCGGACGGGCGGTGGTGTGAGCAGTCCACTGGGTGCCGTCCCACCAGCGCAGAGCGCTCGAGTCGTGCGGATCCAGGAACCAGCCGGCGGGCGCGCTCGACGGTGTATTGATGCTCACGTGCCCCCGCCATACGTTTCGTGAGAGAAATTTCCCCTCATCAAAACGGTACCGGGGCCGGCACTAATCCCGTGCCCCCATTTCACGGGTGATTGTGGGCATCCGGTGGTCGGTGCCTCCCCAATGGGGGCCTGAACGATTGAGCGCATGCTGGGAGACTCGAAGGATGACCGCTGAGGCTGCACCGCGCGCGTCAACCGCGGCATTCGACTTCACGGCGCTCACCGACCATCCGTCTCCGGAAGCCGTCCGGGCATTTGCGGACTCCGTGCGGCAGACCGTCGGCGGGGCCAGGCGGCGACGCCTCATGAGACGTTCCATCGCGCTGGTAGTTGGACTCAGCCTCGTCGCACTCTTCTGCGCATCCATAATCTGGGTGATCATCGAGTACACGATCGCCAACCAGCTGGCGAGTGGCCTTGTGATCGGAGTGGCCATCGGCGTCGCGTTCCTCGGCTTCCTCATCTTCGGCTGCATCCACATCATGGTGAGCGACGCATCCTTCAGTGCCAACTGGAATCGGGTATTCCGGCTGTTCCGGTTTGCGAAGGCCAACGAACTCACGTTCACCTGGCAGGCGGTCGGGCCGTCCCTCGCCGGCTCGATCTTCACGCTCGGAAAGCGTGGGGTTGCCTATGAGGTGATGTCGGTCAAGAACGCGCGCCCGGTGCAGTTCGGCAACTACCGCCGCGATGGCGCGTCCCTGTCGAATCTCGGCCGCTGGCAGTGGGGCTTCCTGCAGATAAAGCTCGACCGCCGGCTGCCGCACATGATCCTCGAGGCGCGCCGCAACCGTTCACCCTTCACGAACCGCGTCGGCGACGACCTCGTAAAGCGGCAGGCGCTCTCGCTCGAGGGCGATTTCAACAGGTATTTCACCCTGTACGCGCCCAGGGAATACGAACGCGATGCCCTCTACGTATTCGCGCCAGACCTGATGGCACTGCTCATCGACCGCGTGTCCGCGTTCGATGTCGAGATCGTCGACGACTGGCTGTTCGTCTACTCGCACAAGCCGTGGGATCTCCTGAAGCCCGAGACGCACGTGCGCCTGGCGGAGATCGTGCAGACTGTCGCAAACAAGACGGTGCGCCAGACTGAGCGATACGCGGATGCCCGGGTGGGCAATCCGAATGCCAACGTCGTCGCCCCCGGTGGACGACGGCTGGCGCGGGGATTCTCCACGATTGCAATTGTCGTCCTCGCCGTGTACTGGATCCTTCGCGCGCTGATGTCGATCCACGGCAACTGAGCCGTCAGCCCGGTCGATCTCGTAGGGGCGCGCTTCGGGAGAGCCCGCGCATCCGGACACAACGACAGCTTCTAGGCTCGAGTGGTGACGACAATCGAACTCGACTCAACGCCCGAGACATCCATCGACTACTACTCGGCCGACCTGCCGGCCGTCGCAACCGTGGCGCCGGGCGACACCCTCCTGGTGCACACACTCGACGCCAACGGGCACACGGTACGGCAGGGCACGCCGGGCGAGGAGGTGCCGATGCTCATCCCCGGCGGCCGCGGGCACTGCCTGGTCGGCCCGATCGCCGTGGAGGGTGCGGTGCCGGGGATGACCCTGGCCATCACCATCCGCAGCCTTCGGCCGGATGCCTGGGGCTTCACCAGCGCGGGCAAGGCAGACACGCCGCTGAACCGTCGCCTCGGCATCGTCGACCCCGCTTCCCTCCTGTGGGACATCGACGCGGATGCCGCGCGGGCGACGAGCAACCTCGGACACACGGTCGGGCTTGCACCCTTTCTCGGCGTGATCGGCGTCGCGCCGGAGCCGACGGGCGAGCACTCGACCATCCCGCCGCGCACCGTCGGCGGAGGCAACATCGACTGCCGCGAGCTCGTCGCGGGCTCGACCCTCTTCCTTCCGATCGCCGTTCCGGGTGCGCTGCTCTGGGTCGGCGACGGACACGCCGCGCAGGGCGACGGTGAGGTCGGAGGCACCGCGATCGAGTGCGGAATGACCAGCGAGCTCGTGGTCGATGTCGTCTCCGATGCCGCGCTCGACGTCATCCATGCGGTCACGCCCGCCGGCCGCATCACCTTCGGGTTCGACGCAGACCTCAACGAAGCGACAGCGCAGGCGCTTGACGGCATGATCGCCTGGATGCAGCAGCTCTACGCAATCGGCAAGTCTGAGGCGCTGGCGCTCGCGAGCGTCGTCGTCAGCATGCGAGTCACGCAGGTCGCGAACCAGACCTGGGGTGTGCACGCGCTGCTGCCGAATGGGGCGGTGGACCAGCTAGCGACTTAGACGCTCGTCAGGTCGGCGATCACGCGCAGTGCGCGGCCGCCTGATGGCGAGTTCGTTCCCGTGAAGCCGGCGGCGACGATGAGAGCCTTCCAGATCGCCCAGCCGCGGGCGCGCGCCCAGGTGTCGTCATCCAGCTGGACCGCCTCTCGGAAGGCCTCGCGGCTGGCTTCGTCCAGGAAGGTCCAGGCGATGACGAGATCGCAGGCCGGGTCACCGACACCGCAGGTGCCGAAGTCGATCACGGCGGAGAGGTCGCCGCCGGTCACCAGCAGGTTGCCGTCGCTGATGTCGCCGTGGAACCAGACGGGCGGGGCGGTCCAGGTGGTCGAGAGCGCGTCATCCCAGATGGCGGCAGCGGCACCGCCGTCGATTCGGTCGCGCAGAACCTCGATCGCTCGGCGGGTTTCCTCGTCGTAGAACGCGAGGTCGGCGCCGCGCTGGAAGCTGTGGTCGCCCGCGGCCGGACCGTCCGTCGCATCCACACCGCGCAGCGCAACGAGGAACTGCGCGAGTGATCGCGCAAACTTCGGAAGGTCGGGGATGTCGGCGTGGGTCGCGACTTCGCCGTGCAGCCAGCCGTATACCGACCACGGTCGCGAAAACTCGGCGGACGGACGCCCGAGACCGAGAGGCGTCGGGATGGGCATGGTCAACCGGGATGCGAGGAACGGCAGCCAGCGGTGTTCCTTCTCCACCTGCGGAACGTAGCCGTCCGCGCTCGGAAGTCGCACGCTCATGGCGTCACCGAGGTGGAAGGTGCGATTGTCCCAACCGCCGTGTTCGACCGCGCGAATGTCGAGGTGCGCCCACTGAGGAAACTGCGCCGCGACCAGGCGCGACACGAGGGCGGCGTCGATCTCGGGCTTGTTCTCGTCGGTCATCGGTTCCAGCGTAGGCGCTGGTCCGTCGTCGGCCGTCGAGAATACAGTGGCAGGCATGACCCCAGCAGAGCTTCGCGAGTTGTGCCTTGCGCAGGCACAGGCCACCGAGACGTTCCCGTTCGGCGAGGAGACATCGGTGTTCAAGGCGAGCGGAAACGGCAAGATCTTCGCGCTGTCTGCCCTCGCCGGCGTCCCGCTCGAGGTCTCGCTCAAGGTCGACCCCGAGGACAGCATCGCGCTTCGTGCGGAATTCTCGGCGATCCGGCCCGGGTACCACCTCAACAAGAAGCACTGGGTGACGATCGTGATCGACGGCGTGGACGACGAGCTGGTCGAACAGCTGGTGCATGAGAGTCACTCGCTCGTCGCGCCGAAGGTGCGGGCGACGAGGCGCCAGGCCGACTGACGACCGACCGACCGATCGCCCGACGACAGCGGCGGTCATCGCACCCCGCGCGCGTGCGCGAGGATGGAGAGGATGACCACGGCAGAACAGTTCGACCCTCGCCGCTGGCGTGCTCTCTTCGTCCTCCTGCTCGGCCAGTTCTGCGCCCTGCTGGATGTCAGCGTCACGAACGTCGCGCTGCCCTCGATCGGTCGTGCCACCGCCGCGTCGTCGTCCGAGCTGCAGTGGGTCGTGAGCGGCTACGTGCTCGCATTCGGGCTGATGCCGGTCATCGGCGGCCGCCTCGGGGATGACTACGGACGCCGCCGCATCTTCATCATCGGTGTCATCGGTTTCGTGATCGCGAGCGCGACGGTGGGCATTTCGCCCGATCCTGTGCTGATCATTGCGGCCAGGGTCATCCAGGGGCTGTTCGGCGGCATCATCGGCCCGCAGATTTCCGGATACATCCAGAGCGCGTTTCCCCGCAGCGAACGCGGGCGGGCATTCGGCGGACTCGGCATCACGGTCGGGGTGGCCACGGCCCTCGGACCGGTCGTCGGCGGACTGCTGATCGGACTCGGCGGCGACCAGTTCGGCTGGCGACTGGTGTTCTTCATCAACGTGCCGATCGGCATCCTCGCGGTGATCCTGGCGATGGCGTGGGTCGTGAAGTTCACGCCGATCGAGGGCAAGACGCCATCGCGGCTCGACACGCCGGGCGTCGTCCTGCTCGGGCTCACGATTCTCTGCGTGCTGTTTCCGGCCGTTGAGCTCGACACGTTCCACTCCGGATGGCTCTTTCTGCTGCTCATCCCCGCTGCGGTGCTCCTTGTCGCGTTTATCCGGCGAGAGTCCCGGCTCACACGTGAACATCGCGAACCGCTGCTCGACCTGCGCCTGTTCCGGAAGCCTTCGTTCGCGTTCGGCACCGGGTTCATCCTGTTGTACTTCTGCGGGTTCACCGGGCTTCCGCTCGTGCTCTCGCTCTACTACCAGCAGGGAGCTGGGTTCTCCGCACTGGAATCCGGCCTCGGGGTCTCCGCCTTCGCGCTCGGCTCCGCCATCGCCGCGCCGATCGCGGGGCGGCTGGTCGGCAGGCTCGGCCGGCCTCTCGTGGTCGTCGGCGTGAGTGTGTTCATGCTGTCGTCGCTGACGATCGGTTTGGTGGTCGGCACCGATCGCGGGATCACAGACCCGACCGACATCATCCTTCGACTCATGATCCCGCTGTTCTTCCTCGGCATCGGGGGAGGCGCGGTGATCACTCCCAACCAGACGCTGTCGCTGACGGATGTCGACCCTGCCATCGGAGGTTCGGCCGGCGGCGTGCTCCAGACGGCGCAGCGCGTGGGATCGGCCATCGGCCAGGCAGCGATCGGCGCAACGTTCTTCGCCGCGGTCGGAGGAGCGACGGCATCGAGCGTGCCAGGACATCCGGCGGCGAATCCGAGCGCCTTCGCGGGAGCCCTCACCGTGAGCGTGTTCGCGGCCCTCGCGTTCTCCGCCCTGGCCCTGGCACTCGGAATCACGGATGCCGCAATCGGTCGCCGGCGGAAGAACCGCGATCGGACGGACGGTCCGCGACCGGATTCGCAGCCGGGCGATCAGCCAGCGGTCTGAGGCGCCTTGGCCTGCTGCCGCGGCTTCGCAGTGCGGCCGCGGAAGAACAGCCGGATCGACGCGACCGCGATCGCCACGATCGCCGCACTGATCACGATCCCGATGACGATCGACCACGCCTGCCAGCCGGCGGGGTGCAGCAGCGACAGCCAGGTGATGGAGTAGCGACCGAGCGCGGCAAGCGGGAAGGTGAATGACCAGAACCCGAGTGTGAACGGCGTCTTCCGATAGACCGGGATGAGCGCGAACTGGGTCAGCAGGGCAACCGCCGTGAACCCGGCGAAGGCGAGCTGGATCGGGTCTCCGACGGGACCAGCGATGGCGAACCACGCTCCACCCGCGACGACAGGGGGAGCGAGGAGCACGGCGAGGCTCGGCACCAGCGGTGCTGGCAGGACGGGGTTCGACATCAGCCGCCCCGTGAGCACAGCCGTGATGATCACCCACCACAGCAGGCCGACGGCGAGGCAGGCGATCGCGAGCGCGGTCATCCCCGCCGTTGCAGCGCCGGTCGCCGCGACGAACCCCGCTGCCCCGGTCGGCAGCAGGTAGCCGCCATGCACCGAGTCGAGCCCGATGCCCGCGCGCATCCAGAGGGCGATCAACCAGCCGAGGAACAGGGCGGCGACCGCGATCGACACCAGGATCAGGACGATCCCAGGGATGGGGGCGAAGTGGTACAGCTCCGTTCCGAGCAGCATCCCGACAACGGGAATGAGCCCGGCGGTCGGGCCCTCGACCGGGTTGCGGAGTTGGG
>Ga0247779_1001033_pt1 | contig 14336 bp, 10 predicted proteins | sample UWRJL221509R5_FD_179925 | JGI IMG/M metagenome (GOLD analysis project Ga0247779, IMG submission 179925) | Plant litter microbial communities from Arlington Agricultural Research Station in Wisconsin, United States - UWRJ-L221-509R-5 | ecosystem: Environmental > Terrestrial > Plant litter >...
CCTCGTCTTTGAGAAACCGAAAGCCCTCGACCCGCAGCCAGCGACTGCCAACGGTGCAGCCGATTTTCTTTTCCAGATCTTCATCGGCGATGATGACCGAGCTCTTATCGATCGAATACCGGGCTTCTGTTGCGTATTGGAGCAGTTCGGCGACCGTACCGATGGAATGGGTATAAACCGGTTTTGACGATCTCTTGATGCGACTGCCGGCGCCCTGGCGGGATTCGATGAGGCCTTCGTCCCGCAATGTTCGCAGGGCCTCCCGGACCGTATGGCGGCTGACCGAAAATTTTTCCCGCAGCTCGCTCTCGGACGGCAATAAACTGCCGATCTCAAACTGCTCGCTTTCGATCTGGCGTCGCAATTCGTCGACGATCTGCATGTATCGAGGCTGATCGCCGGTCCGCGCATCGCCCCTGGAACTGGGCGTTTCTACCGTCACGTCATCCTCCATCGGCCGTCAACCGGCGCCGTTCCGCAAGGGGTCATCCGGCCCACCTCAAACACTGATAAGGCCAGACAGCCATGTCGAGCAAGGGGCATGCAGCAAGCGGCGTCGCTGAGCTCGGTCGCATCGCTCCTGTTAGGTCGTGGCCCGGTGATCATCCTGATTCAGCAATGCGTCATTATCAGCGCCCAGCGCCGAACATGTTTTTTGCGGCAGCCTTTGTCCATTGATCCGAATGGGATTGGCCATCTGCCGAAATTCCGGACGCGCTGGGTGCGGCACATGGCTGATCATGCCGATGCTCTTGACGAAGGGGTTATCCAAGGCAGCGGCGACATCATAGACGGGGCCAACCGGCAAATCCTGACCCAGCAGGTCGACCCACTCCGCCATGGTTTTTGTGACGAAGACGGCGTCCAACTCTTCAGTCAATTGTTCCTTATGCTTGAACCTCAGGCTGGATGACTGAAATTCCGCCCTGGCAGCGAGATCCGGCCGACCGATCAGTGTCGTCAGCAACTGCCAGAATTTCTCTGTCAGGCACATGATGAAGATCCAGCCGTCCTTGGCACGGAGCGTCTGTGCGGGGCTCGCCGAAAAATGCGCGCTTCGCGCCAGGCGTGTCGTCACTTCCTGATCGTTCAAATACCAGAGGCCGGCATAACCGAGTTGATGGAGGGCGACTTCGAAGAGTGAGGTATCCACATCACATCCGGTCCCGGTACTGCGGGCCTGAATGATACCGGATAGCAAACCTGTCATCGCAACCACGCCCGTCATGTAATCGATGATGGAGGGGCCAAAGCGCGCTGGCGATCCGTCCGGATCTCCGGTCAGGCTCATCAGGCCAGCTTCGGCTTGCATCAAAAAATCATAGCCAGGGCGAGCAGCGCGATCGTTATCGCGTCCGTAGGCCGAGATATGCAGGCAAACCAGATTTTTCTTGAGCTGCGACAATGTTGCGTAATCAAGGCCCAGCTTACCTGGCTGATCGCCGCGGAGATTGTTGACCACGGCATCTGCCGTGGCAACGAGATGGTGAAAATCCCGGCGCCCTTCCGTCGATTTAAGATCGAGTACGACGCTGCGTTTATTGGCGTTCCAGGTCTGAAAATATTGGCTGTCGCTGGTACCCAGCTTGTGGGTATCGGCCGTTCGCGCCGGATCGCCACCCGTCTGCTGATTTTCGACTTTGATGACCTCGGCGCCGAGGTCCGCCAAATACATGGTTCCATAGGGGGCAGAGCCAAACTGCTCCACCGACAGAATTCGGATACCCGACAGCGGCAGCATCAGCTTATGCTCCGTTTCATCAGTTGCTTGGCGATGATGATGCGCTGCATTTCATTGGTGCCTTCGCCAATACAGGTCAGCGGCGCATCGCGATAGAGGCGCTCGATGTCGTATTCCTTGGAATATCCATAGGCGCCATGGATGCGCATGGATTCAGTGCTGTTTTCCAGCGCCGCTTCGGAAGAGAAATACTTGGCCATGCCGGCTTCCATGTCGCAGCGCTCGCCGCGATCGAATTTCTCCGCCGCATCGAGTGTCAATAATCTGGCGGCACGAGCCCGGGTTGCCATTTCGCCGAGCTTGAGCTGGATCGCCTGGTGTTCGCAGATCGGTTTGCCGAAGGTTTTGCGCGTGGCGGCATACATGGTCGCGAGTTTGAGAGCACCTTCGGCGATCCCGACACCGCGTGATGCAACATTGATGCGGCCAAGCTCAAGGCCGCCGGTTGCCTGATAGAAGCCCTGGCCTTCGATGCCACCAATCAGGTTGTCCTTGGAAATCCGATAATCGGTGAAGATCAGCTCGGCGGAATCGATCGATTTGTAGCCAAGTTTCTCGAGTTTCCGGCCGACTGTGAATCCGGGGCCTTTTTCCGCAACGAACAGGCTCATGCCCTTGTGTCGTGGCGTGGCCTCGGGATCGGTCTTGACCAGCAGGGCGAAGACAGACCCTTGAATGCCGTTGGAGATCCAGGTCTTGGTTCCATTGATCACATAATGGTCGCCATCCCGCCGCGCCGTCATGCGCAAGCCTTGCAGGTCGGTGCCCGCATCGGGCTCCGTCAAGGCCAGGCCACCGCGCAGCTCGCCGGAGGCGAGCCGGGGCAGCCATTGTTGTTTTTGCGCGTCGGTGCCGAATTTTTCCAGCGCCAGGGCCAGCATGAGATGCGAATTGAAAATGCCGGTGATCGCCATCCATTCGGCGGAGATCTTCATCACGATCTTCGCATAGGTCTTGGCCGGCAAGCCCAACCCGCCATAGTCCGGGCTGACCGTCGCGCCAAAGAGACCGAACTCCTGCATCTGCGCGACAATCTTTGCCGGCCACTCATCGGCATGATCGAACTGCTTGACGACCGGTTTGACATCGCGCTCGACCCATCGATCGATTGACGCCAGAAGAGCCTCTTCATCGCTGTCGCTCAGCGATCTCGAAATGCCTGGGGCCACGTCATGTACTTTCTTTTATGTACGGACATGTTATAAGAATTGATCTTCTTGTCAAACATCGATTTGCCAGTTTGGCGGATCTTGAGTCTGGGCATTTAGCGTCGATACAGGCAAATTTGGCTGAATTTATTGATCTTCAACGGATGTGAAATGAGAGTTGGTGGCTCGTGCTGACCCCTCGCGTTTGACGGCGAGTGGATTCACGGCCATACAAGTACGGACAAAAAACAAACCGACGGTAACGTGATGAAGCTGAGCGGGCTCAAAGTTGTCGATTTATCTAACTTCCTGCCGGGTCCTTATCTGACGCAGATCCTGGCGGATCACGGTGCGACGGTCATCAAAATCGAGAATCCGAATGGCGGCGATCCGGGACGCGAGATCGGTCTGGGCGATGGCTCAGCCTCGGCATTCTTTTGGGGCCTTAACCGCGGCAAGAAAAGCGTCGTCCTGGATCTGAAGAATCCCGTTGAACGGAATGCGCTGCTCAGTCTCTGTGACACAGCCGATGTTTTCATCGAGGCGTTTCGGCCGGGCGTCATGCAACGTCTCGGCATTGACTACGAGACGTTGCGCAGCCGCAATCCGGCGATTGTCTACTGCTCGCTTTCGAGTTTCGGGCAGGATGGACCTTATAAAGACAGGCCTTCCCATGATCTTGCCGTACAGGCCATCAGTGGCGCGCAAAGCCTGACAACCGATCAGGCAGGGCGGCCAGTGCAGCTCGGCGTCGCGATTGCTGACATATGCTGCGGGCTGCAAGGTCTCGCCGGCATTTTAATGGGCGTCATGCGCGCGCGGGAAACAGGGAAGGGCGATTATATCGATATTTCCATGCATGAATCCGTGTTGAACACATTCCCCAACGTGCTCGGCCCGGTTTATGTGGAAGATCGGCAACCCAGGCCGCAGCAGGAACGGACAAACGGCGGCGCTGCCTTCTACAAGATCTATGAAACGCTCGATGGCAGGCATCTCGCGCTCGGCGGACAGGAAATCAAATTCTGTGCCGCACTCTTAAATCATTTCGGCTGCCCCGATTTGATTGAATTCTGCAGCCTGCCGCCAGGTTCAAGCCAGAATCTGGTGACGGCATTCCTGCGGGAGACATTCGCGACCAAGACCTTGGCGGAATGGGAAGCTGAGCTGGCGGGTTTGGATATCTGCTTCGGCGCGGTGAAGTCCATTCCCGAGGCCCTGGTCGATCCGCATGTGGTCGCGCGAAAAGCCGTGGTGACGGATGCATCGGGTCGCCGGCATCTGGCGCCGGTTATCCGCTTTCGCGAAGAACCGGCTGAGATGTCTTTTGACGTCCCGCATCTTGGCGAGCATACCGGTGACTTTGTCGATGCCCAGATCGGTTCCAGTACCGGGATCGACTCCAGTACCGGGATCAAGGCCGGTACAGGAATCAAGGCCGATACAGGGATCAAGACTGAGTCCTGATCCCTGTATCGGTCAGCTCAGGTTGCGCCGGTCATGCCTTCAAGATGAAGGGGTCCTGCGCAACGGTGCCCAATTCGCACCACACACTCTTGGTCTGCAGATATTGATTGATCGATTCGATGCCGTTATTGCGGCCGGTGCCGCTGCTCTTATATCCGCCGAAAGGCGAGTTGAAAGCGAGAGCGCGATAGCAATTGATCCAGACTGTCCCGGCCTGAAGGGCGCGCGCCATCAAATGGCCACGCCGGATATCGCGTGTCCAGACGCCGGCGGCAAGGCCGAATTCCGAATCATTGGCGAGCTCCAGGACTTCCTCGTCCTTTTTGAACGGCGTGATCGCCAGGACCGGTCCAAACACTTCATTGGCAATGATCGGATTGTTGCTGTCGGCCTTATGAAGAATGGTCGGCGCGAAGAAGAACCCATTGGGAAAATCAGCGACTTTCCGGCGCTCGCCACCAGCCAGCAGTTCAGCGCCGCTTTCAATCGCCCGCGCCACCATGCTTTCATCCTTCTCGAGCTGAGCTTTCGTCGCGACGGGGCCCATTTGCGAGTCAGCGAGCAGCGGATCTCCCAGTTTGATCTGGTTGGCACGAATGATCAGCCTGTCGACCAGCTTGTCATAGACGGATTCATGGATATAGGCGCGTGAGCCGGCCACGCAGGTCTGGCCGGCAGCAGCGAAGATCCCCGCCAGGACACCGACCTCCGCCAGATCGAGATCGGCATCTTCAAACACGATGTTCGGGCTTTTGCCGCCGAGTTCGAGTGTGCTGGTGATCAGGCGGCGGCCGGCGCGGGCGCCGATTTCGCGGCCTGCCGGCACGCTGCCGACAAAGGAGATCTTGGCGACGCGCGGATGATCGACCAGAGCCTCACCGGTATCGCGCAGCCCCGTCACCACATTGATGACGCCCTCGGGAATGCCCACCTCGACCGCGAGCTTGGCGAGTTCGATGGCTGAGGCCGAGGTAACTTCGGAGGGTTTTAGGACGATCGTATTGCCGGCAGCAAGGGCGGGCGCTGCCGCCATGATGTTCAGGAAGGTCGGCGAATTCCAGGCGGTGATCACCGCGATCACGCCGATCGGTTCGCGCAAGGTGTAGTTGAAGACACTCTGGCGCGCCAAGGGGATGACAGATCCCTCGATCTTATCCGCCAGGCCACCAAAGTAGCGCAGCCAATCTTCGGAAATGGTGGCTTGAAGTTGCATCTCTGCCAGCAGCTTGCCGTTCTGCGTGGATTCGATCGAGCCGATCAGGCGGGCATTTTGGGCAATTTTTTCGCCCCAGGCAGTGATCAGCTTGCCGCGCTGGGTCGGTGACATGGCGCCCCAGGGACCGCGAAAGGCCTGGTGGGCGGATTTGACGGCAAGATCGACATCGTCAGCGGCCGATAGCGCGAAGTCGCCCCAGCTCGATCCCGTTGTTGGATTGGTCGAGTTAAACGTCTTGCCGCTGAGCGAAGGCTGCTCCTTGCCGGCGATGAAATTCTTATAAGTGCGGGGGGCGTCGAAATGCATGGACATCTTCAAGATCCTTTCGGTTCTTCGATCAATATGCGGTCGGCTGAATGTCTTGTCGGTCGGAAGATCAGACTTCTATACCGTGGCCGCGTTTCGGGATGAGGACAGTTCTGTCGAATTCCATAAAGACCGTACCATCTGCCTTTATGCCGCGGGTGTGAACACTGACGATGCCCTGGGTTGGCCGCTTGGCTGACTCTCGCTTGGAGATGACGGTGCTCTCTGCATAGATCGTGTCGCCGACAAAAACCGGCTTGGTCAATTTGATGTTATCCCAGCCGAGATTGCCGACCGCCTTCTGGCTCACATCATTGACGCTCATGCCGACAACCATGGACAATGTCAGGCAGCTATTGACCAGCGCCTTGCCGAACTCGGATTTCTCGGCATAGGCATTGTCGAAATGCAACGGGTGGGTGTTCATGGTCAGCAAAGTGAACCAGATGTTATCCGTCTCGGTGATCGTGCGACCAGGCTGGTGCTGATAGATGTCGCCAACGACGAAGTCTTCGTAATAGCGGCCGGTCGGCGTTCGATGGGTTGTTCCGGGGGTCTCTGATGTCACTGCTGATGTCCGGGGCCAGGGGTTATGGAAGAACCTTAAGATCAAGCAACATATACGGACAAGAGAATAGATCTCGACTTTGCCGAACGTCAATAAGTGGTAGCGCTGATTTGAAATCTTTCAGATAATCCAATTAAATCAGTTAGTATTTAACAGCAGGCTTTGCGCGGGGTATGCTTTGGTGCATATATATTGAGAAATTTGACCGGATAAATATGTGGCGGACCGAGGCTACCTTGGCAATCGGCAAACTGGAGAGTTGAATGGATCTGCGGCAATTGCGCTATTTCGTGGCAATCGTTGAGCACGGATCTTTCTCCAAAGCCGCCAACCAGCTACGTGTCGCGCAACCAGCGCTCAGCCAGCATCTCCGGCATATGGAAGAGGAGCTGGGGGTCACACTGCTGCACCGCGGCACCCGCGGCGTTTTGCCGACCGAGGCCGGCGAGCGCCTGTTGCAGCGCTCGAAGATCATCCTGACCGAGTTTGGCGAGCTGCGCGACACTGTTCGCGGCGAGAAGAGTGCACCGGTCGGCGAGGTTCGTTTCGGCATACCGGGCACGGTCAGCGAGCTGTTGAGCGTGCCGCTGATCGAGGCGGCGCAGGCGCGCTATCCAACCGTGCGGATCCGCATCGCCGAGGCCATGAGCGGCTATATTCTCGACTGGCTGAAGCGTGGCGAAGTCGATCTTGCGATGATCTACAGCACATCTGATCCTACCGGCCTGGCGACGCATCACAGCCTGACCGAAGACCTTTGCCTGTTTGCGATACCCGATCTGACCGCCTGCCAGGTCGAATCAGGCCAACCCGTAACCTTGACCGAAGCTGCCAATCTCGATCTCATTCTGCCTGGCCCGTCACATGGCCTGCGCAACCTGATCGAGGAAGCTGCCCTCTCGATCAACGCGCCCATCTGGCCGGCGATCGAGATCGATTCGTATGGCCAGATCAAGCAATTGGTGCAGCGCGGCCGCGGCTACGGCATCTTGCCGCGAACGGCTGTCGCCCGCGAGGTGAAGGCCGGCATCTTTCATATCTGGCCATTGGTGGCGCCACCGCTCAGCCGCAAAGTCTTTCTGGCCTATTCGACTGAGCGGCCTTTATCGGCGGCCGTTCGTGCCATCGGCCAACTCGCGTGGGAAACCTTGGCCGAGCTGGTCCAGGACGGTGTTTGGGCGGCGACTCTGGCCGATGAAAGCAACCGGCCGACGCTGTATCCGTAACGCCTGCAACATTGCCTTTCTGGTGGTGTCGCTCCGGCCGCGAGCATGTCTGGCGCGTGGGATGATAAGCGATTTGCACGAGGGGGTTAGCGCCGAGTGCAAGCACGGGGCGCCATAATTTTGCCTTATGTGACTTAGAACTATTCTGTTTCTTTTCCTTGCCTAGCCGGATGGTATCGTTCCGCTAACAAAATTTATTCGCCCGATGGTAATGGGCGGTTCGTATCGGGGAGGATCTAGTATGCAGGGTTGGGCCGTTGTCGAAACTGGTGCGCCGCTGAAGGAAGTCAGCGCCCCCACGCCCGAACCGAAAGGCACCGAAGTGCTCGTCGAAGTGACGCATTGCGGTGTCTGCCATTCCGATTTGTATTTCCAGGACGGCCATTACGATCTCGGCGGTGGCAAGCGGCTGTCATTGGCAGATCGCGGCGTCACCTTGCCGCTGGTACTCGGTCACGAAACAGTGGGCCGCGTGGTGAAGTTCGGCCCCGATGCCAAGGGCGTCAAAGTCGGTGATCATCGCGTCGTCTATCCCTGGATCGGTTGCGGCAATTGCAAACGCTGCCGCAGCGGTGAAGAACAGCTATGCCTGACGCCGGGCACCATCGGCGTGTTCCGCCCCGGTGGCTACGGATCACATGTCATCGTCCCGCGGGCTGAGCATCTGGTGGATCTGGCTGGCGTGGATCCCGCCGTCGCGGCCACCTATGCCTGCTCTGGCGTCACCGCCTATTCGGCGATCAAGAAAGTCTTGCCGCTGGCACCTGATGATCCCGTTGTCATCATCGGTGGTGGTGGGCTTGGCATTGCGGCGATCAAGATTCTGAAGGCGCTCAAGCATCAGGCGATCATCGTCGTCGATGTCGATAAGGCGAAACAGGAAATCGCCCTGCAGGCGGGTGCCACGGCCGCGGTGGGTGGCAAGGACGTCGATACCACGGCCGAAATCATAAAGGCGGCCGGTGGGCCGGTCGTCGGTGTCATCGACTTCGTCAATTCATCGAGTACGGCGAAGGCTGGTCTCGATGCGCTGACCAAAGGCGGAACGCTGGTGCTGGTCGGCCTCTATGGTGGCGATATCACCATCTCGCTGCCGATGCTGCCGCTCAAGGGCCAGTCGATCCGCGGCAGCTATGTCGGCAATCTGCAGGAACTGCGTGAACTGATCGATCTCGCGCGCTCAGGGGATCTTGAGCCGCTGCCGGTTGAGCGGGTTCCGCAGGCCAAGGCGAATGAAGCGATCAACCGTGTCCGCAAGGGTGAGGTCAAGGGCCGGCTGGTCCTGGAAGTCCCGTCATTCTGATCAGCGATAAGGATTGGGTGAAAGCCTCGGCATGAACATTCGTCGCGTCTTCGGTAAATTCAACCAAGAGCGTATCGTCTTTACCCTGGCGATCATTCTCTTCGTCATTTTTTCCTCGACGCTCAACCGTTTCCTGACCGCCGATAATATCGTTGCCTTGCTCCGCAGCGTTGCCGTTCTCGGCGTTCTCGGCCTGGCGATGGTGATCGTCGTGCTGGGGCGCGGTATCGATCTGTCGCTGGTCGCAAACATGGCGATCTCGGTTGCCTGGGCCATCCAGTTGATCAATGCCGGCACCTCGGTCGGCGTGGCGATGATCCTCGGCCTGCTCTTTGCGCTAGCCATGAGTCTGGCGACCGGCATCCTGGTTGCTTATGCGGAAATCCCACCGCTCTTTGCCACCTTGGCGATGGCGACCTTCATCTATGGCTTCGGCCGCGCCCATCTGATCACCGGCACAGACGTGGTTTATCTGCCGCATAATATCGGCTGGATCGCGCAGGTCGGGCAGGGGGCGTTCTTCGGTATTCCCATGCCGATCATTGTCGCTGCGGCAGCAACATTGGTGGCCTTTCTCTTTCTGCGCTTCACCAAGCGCGGCCGGTTCATTTATGCGATGGGCGATAATTTCGCGGCGGCGCGCATTGGCGGCATCGCGGTACGGCCGATGCTGGTCTTTCAATATGTGCTGGCTGGGTGCATTTCCTATCTGGCCGGCATCATCACGGCGACCTCGGTCGAGGCGATGAACACCCGCATCGTCAATTCCAACATGATCTACGACGTCATTCTCGTCGTCGTGCTGGGCGGTGTCGGTCTCAGCGGCGGCAAGGGTGGCGTGCGCAATGTCATCGTCGGCACGCTGCTGATCGGCATTCTGCTGAACGGCATGACCATCATGGACATTCAGTACACGGTGCAGAATGTCGTCAAGAGTCTGATCCTGCTGCTCGCCATCGTGATCGACAGCGTAGTCAATCCACGTGATGAACAAACCGGACAACAAGGGGATATCTAGCCCCGTATCTCATCACCGGCGGGGAGCCGGTGATCAATTGGGAGGTCAATATGCGTAGGTCGAGGTTCTTGCCTTTCGTCTTCGGGGCGCTGATGGCGTCCTTTCTCGGAAATGCTGCCGCTTCGGCGGATGATATGAACGATCCTTACCGGCAACCGGCTCTGGATGCCTTGAAGGGCAAGACCATTGCTTATCTGCCGATCTCCGTTGGTTTCGATATGGCCGAAGCCTGGGGCGGTGTCACCAAGCTGGGTGCCGATCGATATGGCATGAAATTCACGGTCCAGGATCCGAACTGGAGCACCGATGCGATGGCGCAGGCTTTCACCTCGCTGATCGCCGAGCATCCGGATGTGATCGTGACACAGAATCCCGACCTGCAATCGCTGGCGCGCCTGTTGAAGCAGGCCAATGCCGCCGGCATTTACGTCATCCAGGTCAACATGCAGGGCGCCGTTCAGACAGATGCCTTCGTCGGCCCGGATTTCATCTCGATGGGTGAGCAAGAAGCCAATCTGATGATCAAGGCCTGCGGCAAGGATAGCGGCAAGTCGGGCAAGATCTCGATCGTCCAGGGCGTTCTGACTGGCGGCGTCAGCTACTATCAGGTCCAGGGCATCATGAGCGTCCTGAAGGACCATCCGGAAATCAAGGTTGTCTCAAGCCAGGCAGCCGATTGGGATGCCAGCAAGGCGCGCGCCATCACCGAAACCGTCTTGCAGCAGAATCCTGACCTTTGCGGCGTCATCGATGTCTGGGATGGCCAGGGTATCGGCACCGGTGCGGCGATCAAGCAGGCCGGCAAGCAGGGCCAGGTCTATTTCGTGACCTCGGGCGGCGGCGCCCAAAGCCAATGCGATGCCTTGTCCGATGGCACCTTCTCTGCGGCGATCAATTACAATGCGGAAGGCATGGGTCGCGATATCTTCACGGCGATCAGCGCCCTGCTGCAGGCCAAGCAGGCACCGGGAGCGCTGAAGTTCCAGATCTACTCGCCGGCACGCATCATGACCAAGGATGACGTCAAGGCCGGTACCTGCTGGGATCCGGCGCAATATGCCAAGCTGCTGAGATAAGGCGATAGGCGAGCGGTCGATGTAGAACGACCGCTCGCCACGCTTTGGGACAGTCGATCAAATCCACGACTAACAGGAAAGTGTTGCTGTGGCGTCGTCCAGCAGTTTAGTGAAGTTGCGCTATCGTCTCATCCCCGATCACGTGATCGGCGAGATCCTGTCGAAGAAATGGATCGATAACGCGATTCCGTTCACGGTCTTGCTGCTGGTCATCGCCGTTTTCGGTGCCCTCATTCCGAACTTCTTCGGTACGGGTAATCTGGCGATTACCGGGCGGCAGCTGGGCGAGTTTGCCTTGGTCGGTCTGGCCATGATGGTGGTGCTGATCGGTGGCGGCATCGATCTCAGTGTCGGCTCCAATTTTGCGCTGGGAAATTTCGCGTCGCTGGCGCTGCTCAATCTCTTGAAATGGCCGGTGGGCTTTGTCATTCCCACCGTTATCGTGGTGTGCGGCCTGGTCGGGCTGGTCAATGGCGTTCTCGTTGGTTACTTGCGGCTGCGCGCCTTTCTGACGACCCTGGTGACCTTGATCATCGTGCGCGCCATCGTCGATATGCTGTTGCTGCGATATGCCCAGGAGATGTCGACCAGCTTCGTCGATTCGGCGGCCTGGGACTACATGGGCATGGGGAATGTGCTCGGTCTCCCGTTCAGCTTCGCTGTTCTGGTCGTTCTGGCCATCATCGGCCACATTCTGCTGACCCGCAGCCGGCCTGGCTGGCGCGCCATGGCGATCGGTGGCTCGCGACGGTCGGCCCATAATATCGGCATTTCTGTTCGCCGCACCGTCTGTGCGACCTATGTCATCTCCGGCATGCTCTGCGGCTTGGCCGGCCTGCTTTATGCGGCACGGCTCAGCGGTGCTGGGACGGATACCGGCATGGGCTTGGAGATCGCCGCGCTGACCGGTGTCGTGCTCGGCGGCAACAGCCTGGGTGGTGGCCGTGGATCAGTGGCAAAAGCTTTGATGGGCTCCATCACGGTGCTGCTCATGACCAATGGCGTGATCCGCCTTGGCCTCAACAGCGGTTCCGGCCCGATGGTGCTGGGCCTGACCTTGATTTTTGCGGTCTTTGTCGACGTGCGTTGGATGAAGAATCGCGACAAGCTGTTGTCGAAGGTCTATGTCTCGCCGGCCTATGTCGAATTGCCGGAACCGGCCTCGACAGATGTTGGCTCCGGTTCGCCTTTCACCGTCAATGATCGGCTGCGCCAGGTCGAGATCATTGGCCTGGGCCAGGTTGAAGCCCCGGAAGACGTCATCCTCGATGCCGATGACAATCTCTATTGCGGTACCCGGCATGGCGATATCGTTCGCTTCTTTGCGCCCACCTATGAAAAGTCCGAAGTCTTTGCGCATATCGGCGGACAGCCGCTCGGCATGGCGATTGATAAAGACCAGAATATCCTCGTCTGTATCGGCGGCATGGGACTTTACAAGGTGGCGCGGGACCGCACGGTCAGCAAGGTCACGGACGAAACCAACCGCTCCAAGCTGTCGATCATCGACGATTCCCGCCTGCGTCTCGCGGATGATCTCGATATCGCCCCGGATGGCCGGGTCTTCTTCAGCGAAGCGACCATTCGCTACGAGATGCATAGCTGGCCGGTGGATGCGTTGGAAAGCCGCGGCAATGGCCGCATCATTTGCTACGACCCACGCAATGGCCAGACACGGACAGTGTTGCGTGGCTTGATCTTCCCCAACGGCATCTGCCTCTCTTACGACAAGCAGTCGATCCTCTTTGCCGAAAGCTGGGCCTGCCGGGTCAGTCGTTATTGGTTCGATGGGCCGAAAGCGGGCCAGGTCGAACGCGTCTTGGACAATCTCCCCGGCTATCCGGACAATATCAATCGCGCCTCGGATGGCACCTATTGGCTGGCCTTGCTGGGCATGCGTTCGCCGGCCTTGGATGTGGCGTTGCGGATGCCGGGATTCCGGCGTCGCATGGCCCGGCGCATTGCGCCCGATCAATGGCTCTATCCCAATCTGAACACAGGTTGCGTCGTCAAATTCAACGACAAGGGTGAAGTGCTGGAATCGCTGTGGGATCTTGGCGGCACCAATCACCCGATGATCACCTCGATGCGCGAACACAAGGGCTGGCTCTATCTCGGCGGCATCGCCAATAACCGCGTTGGCCGCTATCGCATTCCCGATGCCGATCAGAACTGGGTTGGGCCGCAGAGCTATTGGAGGCAGCCATGATGAACGCTTTTCGCGCTGGCCTCGATCAGTTCCTCGGTCGCGGGAGCGCCTCGGTCACTGTCCCGCCGATGGATGGTGCCTTGAAGCCGAACAGCCTGTTGGATGAAGCTGCCTCCGTCGCACAGGTTGCAGAGCCTGATAACCTCGCCTTTCTAGATGGCGATCCAATCTTCACCAGCGGCAATCAGATTCATCGCCTCGACAGGCAAACCGGCAAGACAGCAAGCCTGCACCAGGCCGCCGGCGGGATAACCGCACTGGCGGTGTCCCCGGCACAGGCATTGGCCGTTGCCGTCGATGGCGGCACCGTGACCATCCTGGGCGGTGTGCATCAAGGCCGATCCTTCACCCAGCTCGGCAATCAGCCAGCTTCCTGCGTGACGGCCTTGGCCTTTCTCGATGAGGCGACTTTGTTGCTCTGTCAGGGATCGACCGAGTACCCGATCTCCGCCTGGCAACGAGATCTCTTGATGCATGGCCGATCCGGTTCCGTCTGGCGACTGGACCTGGCGACCGGCCAGGCGACCAGGCTGATCGGCAATCTCGCTTACCCGAACGGCATTCTCGTTCAACCGGACAAGCAGGGGCCGGGTAAGCAAGGAATCGTCATCAGCGAAAGCTGGCAGCAGCGCTTGATCCGTCTCCAGCCGCAGGGCGGCAAGGCAGATCAATTGATCGATGATTTGCCGGGCTATCCAGCGCGACTTTCCCTGTCAGGCCGAGGTGGCGCCTGGCTGTCCGTCTTCGCGCCGCGCAGTCAGTTGATCGAGTTCGTCCTGCGGGAACACACCTATCGCCTGGCCATGATGGCCGAAGTCGCACCGGAATACTGGATCGCCCCGGCCTTACGCAGCAACGTTTCCTTCAAGGAGCCGATGCAGGGTGGCGCGCTGAAGCAAATGGGTATCCTGAAGCCTTGGGCGCCGACCCGCTCTTATGGGTTGGTCATCGAACTGAATGGCAGTTTTGAGGCGATACGCAGCATGCACAGCCGGGCGGCCGGGCATCGCCATGGCATTACCACGGCGGTCGAATCTGACGGTGCGCTTTGGCTGACC
>Ga0247779_1001034_pt1 | contig 14328 bp, 10 predicted proteins | sample UWRJL221509R5_FD_179925 | JGI IMG/M metagenome (GOLD analysis project Ga0247779, IMG submission 179925) | Plant litter microbial communities from Arlington Agricultural Research Station in Wisconsin, United States - UWRJ-L221-509R-5 | ecosystem: Environmental > Terrestrial > Plant litter >...
GGAAGATGCGAGCGCTTGGGTAGTTGTTTATGCTTGCAAGGTGCGTCCTTAGTCCTCACCATTGTGCTGGATACTAAACTATCATCCTCTTTAGTCCGTATCCCAGACTTTGCACACTTGCGCGCCGTCGATATTTATACCCCTCATCTCGTACCACCTTTCTTCCATTGAGCCAAGAGCGACGTATACACTACTTCGTCGTACCCTCACGGCTCTCATCCATCATGTAAAACATGCGGAGCAGTTCACCCTGATCGGACAAATTATCGTTGATAAACTTCTTACGATCGTCAAAGAAACTACCGACGAAAATATTGCAATGCTGAATAGAGTGTTGGAAGTTGCAGCGGTTTTGTGTGGTGTACGACAAGGTTCAAGATTAACTGGTAAGTTTACCGCGTAACTTGTCTCAGGTTATGCATCTAACTGTTATTTTTCATTCCCCAGTCGCACAAAAATGCGCTCTCTTCTCAAATCTCACAGACCTTCCCATTTATCCCAATAGCCACACGCAACTGCTTCGCTATGTGACAGCTGTATATATCGCGGGCGATATGTCACTATGGCTAGGACCAGGTTTGAAGTTTTTACAACGCATTTGGGCTACACCAACATCAAGCCTTGATGAACAGTCCCCGTTTGCGCAGACCCAACTTTCCTTTACGTTAAAGTTACATTTATGTCTCGCAGATGCGGGTTGGGGTGGTTGGAAGCTTGTCGCTATGCCCGTGCTCCTGAAGTCTTTGACAAAACCAGAGTTCGGTTTGATGACACATAACCAAAAACATTTCATTGCATTCTTGGCTGGTCTACAGAAGGGATCAAGTCTAGGAAGCGCCAACGACGTGGATATCGTCTGGAGGACGAAAATTGAGACCGTTGTATCAGCGCAGTTGGCAAATGACTCATGGAAAGTAGCTTCAACGAACTTGGTAAATCTTTGCTCCTAATGCTTGATTTTATGAATCTAACTCGAACAAAACCAGGTACCCCTCCTTGAAAATATCCTAACCCTCATACCGTTGTGCCCAAGCCCTATAACGATGCCATTAATAGATATCGTAGACTCTCATGTTACTGCCACATTCAACAATCCCGCTGACGAAGTTGGAATTGCTTCAGCACGAATATTAGGGCTGTGTATGCGAACCATAGCCAAACTAGACGCCACAGAATGGTCTGACAAGGTGAACATCGAGAAATGGGCGGTAAATTGCCTTGAGAAGTGGTCTTGGTCGCACGAGGTTCTTTCTGGCATTACGGCAGTCGCAAACTCGAGGTAAGATTGTTGACATTTTTATGGCGAAACATTGGGCTAATCACTGTATTGATAGCTCAACTACGAAAACCATTCCAATTCAGAGAATATATCCTTCCTTGCACAAACCTCTTATCTCACATTCGCGTCGCCTGCGATTAGCTGCTTTACGCCTGCTCGATAGCAAGCTCGCTGACCCACAACATGATCAAATAGAAGTCCTCAAGCGATGTCTGCAGGGCGAGGAAGTCTCTCTCGATCTTCAAGGTGTCAGGGAAAGGGTTTTGAGAATTGGTCGCGTTGGTCAGGTTGTTGGCGATGAGAAAGGGGCTGACCTTTGCGCGAGATGGTTGATAGCGCAATTAAAAGTTAATTTGAGACCTCTTTGGTCTCCTGCTGCTGCTGCTCTATCTTCACTGAGTCAAAGATTTGGTGACTTGGTTTGGAGATTGCTCTTCGAGGAGCTCCGAAAGGTGACTACGTCCGAGCCGACGGGTACTATCTCCCCGTCACAATCTCAATCATCGGAGAGAGATCAGGACGTGGCCACTGAAGAAGAGGGCATTTACGATGAATCAGATCCATGGGAAGAAGAGAGGTCATGGCGAGATCCTAGCGCCCATCAATTGCGGAGCATTGTTAATGTATGGGATGATCCTGAAAGGGAGAGAAAGAGGCTAAGCAAGGTGAGTTTAGGTCCCAGCATACTAATCAAGTTTGATCCTCACTGCCCTTTTTTTTGGTGTTCCAGGTCCAAGAACATGAGCAAAGATTTGATGTTCAGTCTTACGAACACCAGCTTCTCTCTACGCTAGGTGAATGCTCAGCATTAGTGGAGAAGCATAACCGCGATATCATCCCCCATTTCCTTGCGCTGAACGAAAGCCAAAATCCTTCCATTCCGAGTGCATTACCGAAGACCAAACTTCTCTCCTGGCTTACGCTCTTTTCCAAGTTCTCGAATCCGAAGGCATTATATTCTACGGAATCTCTTCGAAGTTTATATGTTGCCTACTTGTCTCATCCGGACCGCGCCCTGCAAAATATATCCCTGAATTGCTTGTTCACCTACAAGTCCCCTAATTTAATGCCTTACGAAGATCGTATCCGCGCATTATTGGACGATACACGGTGGAGGGATGAACTCGCGCTATTTGAAGTAAAAGATATCCCAATGGCCTCGCGTAGTGAGGTCATAGATGTCATCACACGTCTTCTGTTTGGTGTTATGCTCGAGAAGAAAGGACGAGGACGAGGAAATGGTGGAGCAGACAGGCGAGCTGCCGTCTTGAGCGCTTTTGCTAGGTTTACAGACCAAGAGCTAGGCTTGGTAGTCGACTTGATGCTAAAGCCTTTCGGTTGGGATAGATCTTCCTCTTCTGTAAAGGTCTCCGGGGATGAGAGGGCTATCGAGGTCACCACTATTGACATGAAGAGTCAAAGCCCATCAGAGAAGCAGATTGCGGGTTATTTGACACTCCTGGGCGATGTTTTGAAGAACCTTGGATCGAGACTTACAAGCTACTGGCCGGCGTTACTCGGCGTGACCATCAATCTTACTGCGACAGCACAAGCACAAATCGACGGGAGCAAACCGACAACTACTGTTGATATAGATATACCTCCGGGTGACACCGACGAGCCCGAGTTAATGGATGAGTATGAAGCTGTTGAGTCGAGCTCAGGCTCTACCAAAACTGTCCGGTCCATCAGGCAGTTAGGCTTGAAGAGATTCGCGGATTTCTTCCGGATCCCGGTTTTGTTCGATTTCTCACCATATATGCCCTCCGTCTTCGATTCGTTAATCACACCACGTCTACCTGCCTTCGATAGAGAAAATACCCAGGCGCCTTCTTCATTGCTTGAATTATTCTACGTATGGACAGTGGACGGTGTACATATCCCACTCTTAGTCGACTACAACAGTGCCACGCTGCCTAGGATCTATGACTGCTTAGTTGCGACAAACGTCAAACCCGCTGTTGTTTCCAGAATCTATGACATTGTAGATAACATTCTCAGCTGCGCCATCGAAGATGAATACACACGAGATAGCGTTCTCAAGCCTCACGTCTCTCATCTTTTGTCCAATTTTTCACTCGTAATGGAAAGAACGAAAGGGGTTTCGACCATTGCCACTCCCGTAGGCCAAAGACAGATTCACATATTATCTGAAATTGCCCAATATTCCACAAATTCAGGACAGGCTTCTACTTTGTTGGTTTTATTTAACCCGTTATTGCGTAGGCCAGTGAAGTTAGTGCCTGAAAAAGTTAAACTTGGTTTGGTGAAGACAATCGGGGAGCTCATCCATCTCATTCCGGATATGAAAGAAAGACAAACCGCGACGTATCAAAAGACATATGGCCTTTTGTCACAACTATTTCAAACTCTGCGCTCGAGGCCCGCTCGACTGGCGCTGGTCACCACCTTCCATAGACTTGCATCCCTCGACGCTTCGTTGACAGAACTCGCGAATCTCTTGGAGTCTATGAATGCATATTCACACAAGAGGATGGACGAGCCCGATTTTGACCGTCGTCTCGATGGTTTTGCATCCTTAAACGAAAAGCTATACAAAACACTATCGCCGTCGGATTGGTTACCTGTGCTATACAATATGCTCAACTTCATTCAGGATCCAGTTGAGTTGGCGGTTCGCAATAGTGCATCATATGCTATGCGTCACTTCATCGATCTTGTGGCAGCTCATGCATCGCCTGAACATGAAGACATTTTCTTGAAGATTCTTTATCCCGGGTTGAAGAATGGATTACGATCGAAAAATGAATTGGTCCAAAGCGAGGTTCTTGGTGTCATTGCGTATGCTGTTGAAAAGTGTGAAGATGTGCCTTCATTACAGGAGATGAGAATCCTTCTGGAGGGCGGCGACGAAGAAGCCAACTTTTTCAATAACATTCTCCACATCCAGATTCATCGTCGTTCCAGAGCCCTTCGTCGTTTGGCTGACCACTGCGACGAGGGTCATTTGCGAAGTACTACCATTGCAGACGTCTTCGTGCCTCTTGTCAGCAACTATATCACGTCAACAGTTTCTGTCGATCACCATCTCGTCAATGATGCGATTTTGGCCACTGGTCGCATGGCTAAGCAACTCGCATGGGGTGCCTATTATGCACTGGTCCAGAAGTATCTCAAGTTATCCAAAGCCAAGGACGAATCCGAGCGTGTCTATATACGGACATTGGTAGCATTATTGGATAATTTCCACTTCCCCATGGAAGAAGAAGTCGCTGTCCCGGAGGCAGAGATTGATGAAGCAGGCGCAGAAGACGAGGACAACGAAGACCCGGTGGACACTGATTCAACGGAGCAAAGAATTGCAGCAGAGCGAGCATCGAAAACTACCGCACGTATCGCTGACGCGGTCAATCTCCGCCTCCTCCCCAATCTCCTGAACCATCTAGAGAAACACGACAAGACTACCGACGATAATACCCGTATTCCAATTTCCATTGGTATTGTTACTGTCGCCAAACATCTTCCGGCCGCAACTCGAGACATTCAAATCACTAGATTGGTGACAATCTTGAGTCAAATTCTTCGCAGCAAGTCACAGGAAACAAGAGACCTGACAAGAGATTCTCTCAACCGTATAGCGGCTACTTTGGGGCCACATTATCTTCCAATCATTCTTCGAGAATTGAGGGCCGCGCTTTTGCGTGGTCCGCAGCTGCACGTCCTTGCTTACGTTGTCCATTCGTTGGTCCTACACGTAACATCTGGGGACCACGCCGAGAATTTTGCGACGCTCGACAGTTGCGTTAACGATGTCGCGTATGTTTCTGCAGAAGTCATTTTCGGTGAATCTGGAAAGGACGTCCAGGCCGAAGGTTTCCAAACTAAAATGCGAGAAGTCCGCGCATCGTCATCAAGAGGACTTGACTCCTTTGCAATAGTAGCAAAATTCATAACGCCTGCAAAAATTAGCAGCCTTTTGTTACCTGTCAAGTCGATCATGCAGGAAACAGAATCCGTCAAGGTTATGACTCTGGTTGAAGAGGTCCTCAGGCGGATATCGACCGGCCTGAATAGTAACAAACATTTGGTTCAAACTGAGCTTTTGGCTCTGTGCAACACCCTTATCAGTCAAAACGCCAAGTTTTTACAACAAACTCCTTCACGTCGCAAGAAACAGCACAAAGGAGATGCTATCGTGCAGACTAAACGGAAAGTAGCTTCGGAGATTGACCACTATGCGAGCAATTCGTTCAGGTATGTATTGTTTTTTCTTTCTTTCAAAAATTCTCTTTGAAGAACCTTTTTCGCCAGATTCGTGACTTTCGGCTTGGAGCTTCTGCACACTGCCCTAAAAAGAAACCGCTTTGACTTCCGAGATCCAGCTCAACTATCTCGGTTAGAATCCATCGTTGTGGTTGTCGGCAACACTCTATATTCGACAAACGCGGCTGTTTTGATTATCGGAATGCGTTGCGCAGCTGGTTTGTCGAAGTGTCCCCTCAATGCTATTTCCAAGTCTCTTCCCGTTTTCGTTCAGCAAATACTCGACATCATCAGGCAAACGGGAAACACTGAAGCTGAACTCGTTCAAGTCGCCTTCAAATCACTCGGGACCATTCTTCGCGACGGGCCGCCTGTACAAGTGAAAGAGAAGGATTTGGTTTATTTGATCGAGCTCCTTTCGCCTGACCTTGAAGACCCGGAACGTCAAGCTTCCGTTTTCACCTTGCTTCGAGCAATTGTTGCCCGAAAATTTGTTGTACCAGAGATATACGACTTGATGGGAAAAGTTTCCGAGGTAGCGGTGACCAGTCAGTCCCCTCAAGTCCAAGAGCTATGTCGTGGGGTTCTACTCCAATTTCTCCTTGATTATCCGCAAGGAAAGGGACGGCTCCGAAACCAAATGACATTCTTCGCAAAGAATCTCTCGTACATTCACGAAAGTGGCCGCACGAGCATTATGGAGTTGCTGGGCGCAGTTATCGTAAAGTTCCAAGCAAATCTTATTCAAGAATACGCCGACCTCCTCTTCGTCGCTTTGGTCATGGTAGTGGCGAACGATGAGTCGGCAAAATGCCGTGAAATGGCTTCCCAGCTAATAAAGGACCTTTGGTCAAGATTAGATGATGAACGACGTACCATTCTGCTTTCACATCTGCATACCTGGGCATCGCAAACTGCTCAACCATTGCTCTCCTGGGTTTCTATACAGGTATATGGCTTCGTAGTAGACGTCGCACAGGCTGATACTTCATCATACGTGGCGGCTATCCTTGATGACCTCAAGGCCGCCTTGAAGCGAAGTTCCTCGTGGATTGTTGCCGCAGAAGAAGAGGAAGAACATTCTTTCATGGAGATTGAAATCGAATGGCGTCTTCCGTACCACTCTCTCACTGTGTTGACCAAGATCCTCAAGGTTTTCCCGGACTTCGCGATCCAGAATGATAAAGTCGACTGGTCATCAATCGTCGAACATCTTTTATTCCCTCATGCATGGGTACGAACTGCGGCATGTAGACTTATAGGTCTCTTATTCGCCGCTATCCCCGCTACTGCACCTAGGACTGACCTGCCAGACGAACAACCGTTGTCTCGAGTCGGTATGCAATCAGTCGCAAGAAAGCTGACTCAGCAACTGAAAAGTGAACACCTTGACGAGGCATTGTCTTTACAAATCGTCAAAAATTTGTTTTATCTGGGTAAATGCTTCTACCTCATGCCCGTGGGTGATACTGTTGCCGCCGCAGTGGACAATGATGCAGAGGATATTCTAGACAACGAGAGCGGCGCTCTTGCTCAGGGTATGCAGCAGGAAGTTGGAGACGAGAAGCTAAAAACTCTTGGTAACCCTTTGCCATGGCTCTTTTCGAAGGTGTCATATCAAATCAAGTCTGGCCATATTGCTAGGCGTAGCAAGGCCGCTGCTAAGGTACGTCTTCCTTTCCAGGTATTGATGTTATAGTTTGATCTTATAACGGCCCTCAGGCTAATTGGGCACAGCAACCTCTCGCTGGATTCCGGTGGTTCGCTGCGATGGCTTCTTACATGGAGGCGGAGAGACTGGAACAATTCTTGGTACACATTCTTACTCCTGTGTATCGTGTAACAGAGGACGACACGATCCGTGATTCCCAAATGGGTATGTATTCGATTCCTTCTACTATAAAGACGACTCAATAGGTTCGCAGAGGAGTTGAAAACCACGGCCGTCGAATTGCAGGACCTTGTGCAGGCCAAAGTTGGAACGACGAAGTTTGCTGCTGTGTATAACCAGATCCGTCAAAGTGTCCTGGGTGTGCGCAGGGAGAGAAAGGTCGCTAGAGTGCTGCAGGCCTCCACTCATCCTGAGGCAGCTGCGAAAAGAAAAATGCAGCGGAACGTTGTTAAGAAAGATAGTAGAAAAAGGAAAGAGAGGGGATTCTTGTACGTCCCTACTTTCTTCACTTCGCATTCTGTTCAGTCAACTAGTCACTCATTATTCATCACAGGGAGGGAAAAGGAAAGGTCAAACGACGTAGAGAGGAATAGACGAAATGCGCATTGTAACGAAACTTGACGATCCCATTTACTTTTATTCGTATATTTAATGTTATGACATATATTTCTCAGCTAATATTACATGATTTAGGAATCTATGTATCTGTTTTTTGTCTTTTCGATGGTAGTGTGGGTAAGTCGTCGTCTTCACTTTCACTAGATGGAAAGGCCAAGTGACCCTCCTCTTCTATGGCTTCCTGATCGTCATCATTCCAATCGCTCGTAGTTTCCCATTCATTCTCAAATTCAATGTCTAGCGGTAATTCTTCGCCAGCCTCTAGAGGATAGAAAGATGCGAGTTGTGCAGTTTGTGATAAAGCTGGGTTACGGGAAGTTGGCTGCACCCATCGTCGCTCTCGCAATCTTTTATGCCGCTCCCGATCCTGTTCAATACGCTTGTTTATCTCGTTTTTTGACAATGATTGCGTTGATGGTACTTCCTCATCTGAGACAGAAATCTTAGGGCGAGAGTTGAGAGCTGAAAGAGCGTGGTCAATTTTCTGCGGTTCCACGTATCGCTTGTTTCTCCAGTTCTCCAGAATCTGAAGGCGGAATAAGAAGTTTTCAAGGACAAATGTGACATAGAATACTCACTTGCTTTGTGCTGATAAGGTTTGGCATCCCTTGCCTTCCTTCTGGGACTACGTATTCGATAATTCTACTGAGGTCTCGAGACACGAACTGGACGTATAACCCGTTTGCATTTGCCTCTCTCGACCTTTCCGACTTTGAATGCGATTTGACCATTAGACATGTCTCACACAACGAGTCGAGAAAGTACAGAATGTTTATCCTGGAGTTTATAGAAACCTAAGGCACTATGAATACACGTTTCATGAATTGAAATTAAAAAAGAGAACAACGTACTTTTTGTATCTCCTCAATGATACAGTCCCAAATGTCTTCTCCGCATCCAGGAAAGTTCTTCACGGCAAAGCTGACCAGCTTCTGAATAGACTGTTGAGAGCTGTTCTTGATGTTTTAACGAACGATCTCATTCCAAAACTAGAAAACACTGACGCGTTTAGTCGCTTAAGAATGTCAATGAACTGCATCCTCACTTCAAATGGGTCCATTTTGTCGTCTTTTTTGTGTAGGATGAGCTAACGCGATTCTGGGGACCGATTTACGATGGTGGTGTGATTCTAAGATCTGAAGAGTGGTGGTGGTAGTAGTAGTTCGAGAGTGGCTGACGGCAGCTCGGCCAAGAATTTCGTTCCGACGACCGTAATCATTGTCGAGAGCCACATTCATAATCCCTACCACGGCAACAATCCATCGACTTTCAGTAAGTCCGCTTATCATGTATTTCAAAATACGAGGACTTTCAAAGGCCACGTTATGGTGAAAATGATTGGCCGGATTATAAAAGAGGCCGTTTCCTGATTCCTCACTTCCGTTCGTTATTCACCCACCTATAATCTCTCCGTTCCGCACGAAAACTTCGACCAAGGATGGGTTATTCAGATACAAATGGTGCCCAAGATGGTGTGGGACTCTCAAACCCAAAGCTTTCTCAGACAAGAAGACGATTGTTGGACCTTGTGAACCGTTTACATAGTACAGGATACGTTGCGGCACGGTTTTGTTGAGATTTCTTCATTCTTGGCCTTTAGCGTTCAAGTTGATATCGATCTTCCCCAAATCGCCGAGAGTGTTTTTGGGATAACCCTGCCTCGTGCGGCGGGCACCTATACTCGGTGCGTCTTCTTTTTTGTCTTTCATCGAGTAAGCACGTCTCATTTCCGGCTTAGTTGTCGTATAGAATACGCGTCATAGCAGTGTATCGTGTCCTTACGCTTCTTCACGGATTCCCAAGGCCAACCGTTGGGACAGGCTCGAAATGAAACATTTGGAAAACTATTTACGACAAGCCTGAAGTGGAAGGGCGCAGAAAGCCATCCCGAAATCCAAACAAACACCGCAGCACTACTTTAATAACGACCTTGATGAAGTAGAGAAAGACGCTCAGCTCAGTTTTTCTAATCACTGCGTTAGTTTGCAAATTAGCGGTCCCGATGTAGCCGACTTGTATTTTGTTGACTTGCCTGGTATGCATATCTTCTTTGTCCCTTTTTTTCCGTTCTGGACGTTTGTGTAGGATTAATTGCTAGCGTGAGCTCCAGCATCAAAAATGGAAGAAATGATATTGTGCTAGTAGAGTCTCGTTACTGCATATATCGAAAAACCAAATTCCATTATTCTACTTATAGTTGCTAGCGAAAGTAAAATGTTCGTTATCTCTATATTTACTTAATACGTGTATCTAACAAACAGACCTCAGCTGATTTCGAGAATCAAAGTGTTCATCGACTCACAAGACAGTATGATTCTAAGGAAAGCGGACCGAATCCCAATTTACTTACCGACTCATGTGTCATTTTTTGTTCTCAAATTCACTGGCTTTCAATAAATATGACGAGTAATCAGACGAATAGGTTCCACATTAGCTAAAATCGACAACATCAACATAAAGGTAAATCCGGATCTGTGGTCTAGAGTTCAATATATTTTCTGCTATAATGATGAGAAGAAACCCCGTGCGAAGCACGGGTACAAGGCTAGTCAGCTATAAATAGAATCTCGTGCTTTTCATCAGATACGAAGATAAGCGCCCTAAACAAAGCGTTGTTTCCTTCCACCACAATTTCTCAAAAGGAACCATATAACTGAACTCAAACTCGTTCTTTATCCCGTGTGTATCTTCATTATTACTATGGATACGCCGTCGAGTCCCGCAACTCTCCAAGCCGATCCGCCCGCTCAGGCTGCGGCACCTGTGGAACCTGAAATCGAGTATGACAATATCTTTAACTTCGACATTATTGTGTTCAAGGAAAGGATTATATAATTTGAAGCTATGTGATACTCACATAATTATTATAGGTAGAAAATACCCTCTTTCGAGTCCCGCGACATGGATTTGAGCTACCAGGATCCTTCTTTGCGACCATGTTCACATTGCCAGTTCCGAAAGGGAAGGAAGGAGAAGTTGAGGGAGTTAGCGAGAAAAATCCGATTGTTGTGGAAGGGATTTCCAAGTCCCACTTCAAGGCATTTCTGAAGATTCTGTATCCTTTGTGAGTCTGCCACGGATACTGACCGTATGGTGGCTAACCTATGACAATATATTAAAGGTTGTTCAAGAGTATTGCGGACCCTGGCTTGAATGAAAATACACGTATTACAATTGACGAGGTTCAGAGCGCCAATATGACGTTTGAAGAGTGGGTTGGGGTTTTACATCTTGCGACAAAGTGGGATTTTTTTGATGTGAGTTCAATATATTGTACTGTCGTAGTACCCCACTCTTTTCCTTTTTTATGTTATTTATTCTTCAAACAGATACGACGCAAAGCGATTCAGAAGATAACTGGTATGATGCCACATTCTATGACTATGTGGGAGAAAATGGACTTGGCGAAGAAATACCACGTGAAAAGATGGCTTTTGAGCCAGTACAAAAGTCTTGTTCTACCAAATAATCAAAGTTGTGAGGGAGGGAAGAGGGGCACAGACTACAGCAAAAATATGCTGGATGTTGATGAGCTTCTGATGGGAGGTATGGATCTTGCAACTATTGTGAAGATTTTTAAAATCCGCCAGGAATATGGCGTTCCATGTCTGGGATGTGGTCATAGGTGTCTAGGAGACTCGTACCGAAGCGGTCCGAAGAGGGTACTTCCTGATCTGGACAATATTATTCCCGAACAACTTGCGGAACAGTTCATAGGGCTATTGGATACATAAAAACGTGGTCAATACCAATATTCCCTTTCAAGACATACTCGTATTCAGTGCTAGGGTAAAAAATTATATGATTTTGTTTTTGCAAGTTTCCGTGCACTCAATGTGAACCGTTTGAGTTGTGACATTAGCAAAAACCTTGAGCATTTGACAGGGAAAAAAAAAACCCCCCTTTCAGATACCCAGCTAAAGAGGTTCAGATTCTAATTCTCAATGCCCTAGGTTGGGTCAAAGTCACCAGCCGCTCATTATACCAAGTTACCAGCAATTGATGACTTCAAGTGCGCTGATTGGCTCAATTTGAATCTCCGATTTTCGGAGAGCGTGAGTGTGATCCGAATGTTTGTTTTTCTTTCTTTGCTGTATCATGTCCCTTCCCGCATCCCGATTTCCCCCACGCCCGTCGTTGTCTGCTTTTCCCACTTGTTTCTATCTTGTCCTGGTGTTTACACTCTATCTGTCAACCACATCACACTCTCAGAAATTTGGAGTTGCTTCTTTGCACTGGCCGAAATTGGTTAGTATCCAGATTCCAATCAACACCCGGAATAATCTCTTAAATGTGTCGGACACTTCCGGTGAACTCTTGCCGGCGTAAATCTGGTTCTATCATTCTTCATGACAGTATCGTATCAAAACTTAACTTTTGTCCTCAAGGTCAGCCCTTAGGAAGCACAGGAATTTGCTCGAGGGCTACTCGTAGTCTTGTTTCTGCCGTATCGCTTTGCGATTCGAGGTTTACCTTTCACTGGTACTTGCGCATCATATGATGACCTATAAATCTTGCAGATTCTGGACCTTTGACCTTACGTTCGCGACTTCTAACTCGTTACTTGTTTCATATCAATCTCAAGTCATCATTTCTATATGAGGTGTCTTGAAGATTTCACGATTCTTATACTGAAACTATTACATCTTCTTATCTCTCTAACTCACGTTCCTCTGATCTACTAATGTTGGCTGATTCAAATATGGCTTGCGTTCCTGGCATGAACTTAGCAACGTTTTACGTGACAAATATGCGATTCGGCCATATATAAAGATATCAAGGAAGGTGTCAACTAGTCATCACCTTTGCGACTCGCATGCACGTTAGGCCAACGGGACACATTTTGAAAAATATCGCCCACTTATGATTGAGGTCATACTGCCGTTTTGATATTGTTTTGACACGTACCTAGGTAAGGTGAATCTGATATATGTGTCTTTAGCACTGACTTACATCCATCATATGTTGCTAGCCAACAATGTGGACGCGACTGCATGTTTGACAGGGTATATATAGTATCTACATGCTTCAACTCGAAGATATATGGATAGCCGAACGGAAATTAAATTGATTTCAACCCACAAAGCGAGTGAGCCCACAGGAAAGAGTGAACAAAGATCGCTAGGTAAGGACACAGGACACATGCTGTGGGTCATCGGATTATCGATAAAGGATATGTGACCGTTGCAGGTTTAACGTTTAACCTCGTGGTTATCATGTTATTTACGCCGGGTATGATCGTTATCGACCATTTTTTTGTGGGCACCAATTCTCGAGTAAATTTACTTGAAGTTTAAATGACTTCAAGAGCCAACACAGTATGCAACGTGCACACCTTAAATCCATTTGCCAGACACTTGTACTGGATTAGCTTGATACTCTATGGGTAAGCTGGTTGCCTACATGAGTGTGAGAAGCTGGCTGCTGCATGTTCACAGTACTATAAACATGGACCTCGCCTACATTTATTTCGCTGGTGGAACACCTCCCTTTCAATCTCATACTCACTTTTTTCAATCATGCCAGACGGCAAATCCAACGAAGCAACCAAGAACGCTGGTTTCCTCACTCACTCGAAGCGTTCAAGGCAAGAGCTCGATATTGTCAATAGATTGCACAATACCGGGTAGGCTTGTTACCATTACATCAACATAATTTTCTATTGAAGAACTTTAATAGAGTCCAAGTCGACATAGATTTACCGCAAATCATTATCGCTGGCAGTCAAAGCTCGGGGAAGTCTTCCCTCATGGAAGCCGTATGTGGCGTACCCTTTCCTCGTAACAGCGGAACTTGTACACGGTATTTAACCGATTCATTGTCGTCAAATAATTGAGCTGAGCTTTTTCCTTGGAAGGTGCCCCACCGAGTGCCGTCTGTCCCATAGCGACTCACAATGGCAATGCAAAGTTTTGCTCCACTTTGTGGCAGACTCGAACGGCTCTCCTTTAGGCCAGATATCGAGTAAGCCCTTCGGGAAAGTGATTTACGACAAGTCAGAAGTCGAAGACCGTATTCGTCGCGCCCAGAGAGCCATCTTGAATCCATCCAAGCCTGCAGATTATTTTCTGGGAAATAGCTGGGACTCGGACGAGGAGTCGCAGACGACATTCTCTATGAACACTGTTGTCCTCGAGATTAGTGGTCCGGAGGTCCCTGATCTCTCATTTTGCGATCTTCCAGGTGAGTGTAATGCTCGAAATATATTTTGAACGGCAATATGCTAATGCATCGGCCCAGGACTTATTGCAAGCGTTAGCAGCGCAAGCGGAACAACGAATGATATCAAGTTGGTCGAGGATATGGTTACGTCATACATGAAGAAGCCAAGCTGCATTATTTTGTTGATCGTAGCGTGCGAAAGTGCGTCGTTTCGCTTTCTCTCTCGTACATATTTAGATTGATTCTTTCTTCATCTCTTTCAGCCGACTTTGAAAATCAAGGAGCACATCGTTTGGCCAAATCTCACGATCCCGAAGGCGAAAGAACAATAGGTATATCTCCGCATGATACATCCACAGACTGAACGTTTCTC
>Ga0247779_1001035_pt1 | contig 14326 bp, 11 predicted proteins | sample UWRJL221509R5_FD_179925 | JGI IMG/M metagenome (GOLD analysis project Ga0247779, IMG submission 179925) | Plant litter microbial communities from Arlington Agricultural Research Station in Wisconsin, United States - UWRJ-L221-509R-5 | ecosystem: Environmental > Terrestrial > Plant litter >...
CGATCTCCTTCGCCAGCAGCTTCAGCGCCCTGGAGAACTCGCTGACTTCCTGCTGGCGAGACTCGACCTTCTTGCCGCTCGTCATGAGCTGCAGGTAGTCGATGATCACCATCTTCAGGCCGACCTTCTGCTTCAGCCTGCGGCACTTCGCGCGGATCTCGACCAGCGTCATATTCGGGCTGTCGTCGATGTACAGGGGCGCATCGGCGATCTTGCCGCGCACGCTGGCGAGGGTCGACCAGTCCTGGGTGTGGATGGTGCCCTTTCGCATGTTCTGCAGCGGCACAGCGGCCTCCGCGGACAGCAGGCGCATGGCGATCTCGCTTCGACCCATTTCGAGCGAGAAGACGATCGTCGGCATGTCGTTGTGCACCGCGGCGGCCCGGGCGAAGTCGAGCGCGAGGGTCGACTTACCAATGGCGGGGCGTGCCGCGAGGATGATGAGCTGGCCAGGGTGCAGCCCGTTCGTCAGGGCGTCGAGTTGCGCGAACCCGGTCGGAACGCCGACCATCTGGCCATCTCGCCCGGCCGCCGCCTCGATCTCATCCGTCGCCGCCGTGATCGCCTCGATGAGGGGAACGTAGTCTTCGCTCTCGACCCCGCCCGTCACGCCATAGATCTCAGCCTGGGCGTTGTTGACGAGGTCGACGACCTCGCCCTCGCTCGCGTACCCCATCTGCACGATGCGGGTGCCTGCCTCCACGAGGCGGCGGAGCACTGCCTTCTCGGCGACGATGGATGCGTAGAAACCGGCGTTGGCCGCGGTTGGGACGAGCCCGGTCAGCGTGTGCAGGTACTCAGCGCCGCCGGCGCGACCGATCTCGCCGGACTTCGTGAGCTCGTCGGTGACCGCGATGACATCGGTCGGTTCGCCGTGCGAGTAGAGGTTCATCACCGCGTCGAAGATGATCTCGTGCTTCGGGATGTAGAAGTCGACGCCGCGAACCGTCTCGATGACGTCGGCCACGGCGTCTTTGCTCAGCAGCATTCCACCGATCGCGCTTTGCTCTGCGAGGAGATCGTGCGGGGGAGTGCGGTCGGTTTGCCTGCCGTCCTGCGACGGTCGAGCCTCGCCCGCTAGACCCAGGTGCGCGATCGACATCCAATTCCTCCCTCAAGCACGAAGCTACGCGCCCAAACGCTATCCGCGGCCTACGACAGTCTGTGTAGCCAATACAGGCCGGCCGGCCAATATCGCGCGCGTCGCCCCACCGCCGTCGCGCGATTGCGTTCGAGACCTCGCCAAACATAGAAGTGCTCGCCCGGCCCGACAAATGACCCTGTGGACAAAGGTGTGCACAAAGTCCGCGAAACGCCGGAGCATGTGTGGGCAACCTGTGGACTTAGGTGTGGAAAACTACCCAATTCTGCAACAGAAGTAGGCTTTGACCAGCATTTTCTTTACTCACACTATGTGTGTAGAAACAGGCTTCGACTCATGCTTGAGACTTAGCTCTTGACAAACTCACCTGTGCACAAATGTACCTGCGCGACAACAAAAAACGGCGACCCCGGGATGCCCCGGAGCCGCCGTTCCAGCGAGAAAACGCTACTTTGCAGCGACCACCTGAAGGGTGATCGTCGCAACGATGTCGTCACGGAGGCGAATCGTCGCCTCGTGCTCTCCGACGGCCTTGATCGGCGTCGGGATCTCGATCTTGCGCTTGTCGACGGTGCCAAGGCCCGCGGTCGCGACTGCATCTGCGACATCCGAGGTCTTGACCGAGCCAAAGAGGCGGCCGCCCTGGCCGGCCTTGACGGTCAGCTTGACGGTGGTGGCCTGGAGGCGAGCCTTCAGGTCCTGTGCCTCTTCGAGGGTGGCGTGCTCGCGGGCGATGCGGGCAGCCTTGATGGACTCGATCTGCTTCTCGCCACCACGGGTCCACGGCACGGCGAAGCCCTGCGGGATCAGGTAGTTGCGGCCGAAGCCGTTCTTGACGTCCACGACGTCGCCGGGGGCACCGAGACCGGTGACCTCGTGCGTGAGGATCAGCTTGGACATATCAGTGGCTCCTAACGGCCCGAGCCGGCGTAGGGCAGCAGTGCCATCTCACGCGCGTTCTTGACGGCGCGGGCGATGAGGCGCTGCTCCTGGACGGAGACACCGGTGATGCGGCGGGCGCGGATTTTTCCACGCTCCGAGATGAACTTGCGAAGGGTCGCAACGTCTTTGTAGTCGATCACGCCAACGCGGATCGCCTTAGCCGGGGCGGCGTTCTTGCCACCCTTGGCGTTGCGGAGCGGCTTGCGGCGGTCGCCGCTGCTTTTTCCTGCCATTTTGAATTCCTTAAGTAGAAGTAATCGGTTGTCGACTAGCCGCGGCGAAATGCGAGCCCGGCGTCATCGAGACATCGAGACCTAGAAAGGGGTCTCGTCGTTGTAGCTACCTGGCGTGTTCCACACATCGCCGCCGCCGGACGAATCCGGTGCGCTTGCGGCCCACGGCTCGTCTGCGACCTGCGACGGCCCGCGGCCGCCACCCTGGGGTGCGCCGCCACCACCCTCGCGGGACGAGGACGTGCGGGTGACCTGGGCGGTCGCGTATCGCAGGCTCGGACCGATCTCGTCGACCTCGAGCTCGAAGCTTGTGCGCTTCTCGCCCTCTTTGGTCTCGTATGAGCGCTGCTTGAGACGACCCTGCACGATGACGCGCGATCCCTTGGTCAACGAGCCGGCGACGTGCTCGGCGAACTCGCGCCACACGCTTGCGCGCAGGAACAGTGCCTCACCGTCCTTCCACTCGTTGGAGCCGCGGTCGAGCGTGCGGGGCGTCGAGGCGATGGTGAAGTTGGCAACCGCGAGCCCGTTCTGCGTGTAGCGCAGCTCGGGGTCACTCGTGAGGTTTCCCACGACGGTGATGACGGTTTCTCCGGCCATGGCTACTCTGCGTCCTCTGCAGCGGCAGCGGGAGCAGCGGCGGCGGGCTCGGCAGCAACCGGCTCTGCAGCGGCCTCGGCCGGAGCGGATGCCTCAGCAGGAGCAGCAGGAGCGGCGGATGTCGTGGAGACGGCAGGCTTCGCGGGCGTTGCGGCTGCCTTGCGGGCTGCCTTCTCGTCTGCGGCCTTCTTGGCCTCTGCGACCTGGGCGATTGCCTCTTCAGCGCGGAGCACCTTGGTGCGCATGACTGCCTCGCTGAGCTTCAGCTGGCGGTCGAGCTCGACCGTCGCGGATGCGTTGGCGGTCAACTGCACAACGGCGTAGATGCCTTCTGTCTTCTTGTTGATCTCGTAAGCCAGGCGACGACGGCCCCAGATGTCAACGCTGTCGACGGTTCCACCGTCGTTGCGAATGACATTCAGGAATTTGTCTAGGCTGGGAGCCACGGTGCGCTCGTCGATCTCTGGATCGAGGATCACCATTAGTTCGTACTGATGCGTCACAAACCCACCTCCTTCGGACTAGAACGGCTGCAGACGATCTGCAGCAGGAGGGTGTTGACGTGTCGTGCAAGACCACTGGGGCCAAGACAACCTGCCTAGTCTAGACGGATTTTCGCGGCCCGATCAAGGAGTACTCCCACCCATGACCCTCAGGGTTGCCATCGCCGGCGTCGGAAACTGCGCCAACTCGCTCATCCAGGGCGTCACCTTTTATGCAGGCACAACCGAAGACGAGGTGGTGCCGGGGCTCATGCACTCGCGCTTCGGTCCGTACAGCGTCGGGGACATCCGGTTCGTCGCAGCGTTCGACGTCGATACGGCGAAGGTCGGTCTCGACCTGGCCGACGCCATCTGGGCCAGCCAGAACGACACGTACAAGTTCGCGGATGTCGCGCAGACCGGCGTGACCGTGCAGCGTGGGCCGACCCTCGACGGACTCGGCGAGTACTACCGCGAGATCGTCACGGAGTCGGATGCGCCGGTGATCGACGTCGCGGCGGCGCTGCGGGAGTCCGGTGCAGAGGTGCTGGTCTGCTACCTGCCCGTGGGAAGCGAGGATGCCGCGCGCTTCTATGCGCAGGCGGCGCTCGATGCCGGGGTCGCGTTCGTCAACGCCCTGCCCGTCTTCATCGCGAGTGATCCCGTGTGGGCGGCGAAGTTCCGGGACGCGGGCATCCCCATCGTCGGCGACGACATCAAGAGCCAGCTCGGCGCCACGATCACCCATCGCGTGCTCGCCCGCCTGTTCGAGGAGCGCGGCCTCGTGCTCGATCGCACGTACCAGCTGAACGTCGGCGGCAACATGGACTTTAAGAACATGCTCGAGCGACGGCGCCTGCAATCGAAGAAGATCTCGAAGACCCAGTCGGTGACGAGCAACATCGCGGCAACGCTCGACCCCGACGACGTGCACATCGGTCCTAGCGACCACGTCCCGTGGCTCCGCGATCGAAAGATCGCCTACGTCCGACTGGAAGGGCATGGCTTCGGCAATGCGCCGACCAGCCTTGAGTACAAACTCGAGGTCTGGGACTCGCCGAACAGCGCCGGCGTCGTGATCGACGCGATCCGCGCCGCCGGGATGGCTCTCGCCGCAGGCATCGGTGGCCCGCTCGAGGCGGCGTCGGCCTACTTCATGAAGTCGCCTCCCGTGCAGCATCCCGACCCGGTGGCGAGGGAACTGCTCGAGCACTTCATCCGCGATTCTGCGACCGTCGAGCGCTGAGCGGCGTGCCCGAAAGCTCTGTAACCAGGTAAGGCAGTTAGCTGCCGATCGCCTTGACCAGCGCGGCGAGGTACGCCCTGTTGCGGGACGCACCGAGGTCGTCGAAGCTGATGCTGACGGCGGAGCCCGCGATCTGCATCATCGCGTTGCAGTCGGCGTTGTTGCACGCCTCGATTCCGCGCCCGGCGCCGGCGATGTCGACCGCCTTGTACTGGCCCACGTACCACTGCGTCGGCGGTGCCGCGACGAGCTGCGGAATCAGCCATCCGCCGCCCGCCAGCGTCGTGACGCCGATGTTGGTGACAGTGCCGGTACCGGAGACCCCGGGAGGCGAGAGCTGCCAGCCGCAGTACGAGTAGACGCCCTTCCCCTGGCTGATCGTACCGGCGTCGAACGGTGACGCCTCATCCGGCTTCGTCTTCTGTAGCTTCGGCGCGGCAAACGCTGTTCGCACCGCGGCGGTGGCGTCCGGGGACGAGCAGAAGGCAAGCGGAGAGCCGGCAGGCGGGGTCCAGGCCGGGCTCGTCGTGACCCCCGCCAGGGAACCGGCGATCGTGGTCAGCATCTTCTCCACTCGCGCGTTCGCCACGGCGGTCGTCAGGGTTTTCGGGCCGTTGCCCTGCACCCGAGCGGTCACCCACGATGTGCCGACCAGCATGGTCGAATTGCAGTACATGATCCTGTCGCTGTCCGCGCCGGTGTTGTACGTCTCACAGCCGAGCGCGCCGCCGTCACCGATGCTCACCGCAAGCTTCATGGCCTCGAATTTCTTCAGCGCCGTGATGTTGTCCGCGTAGGCGTCGGCGGAATCTGGGGCAACAGAGAGGTCGAGGGTCTGGTCATAGCCTGAGTCCGTCATGGTCTTGCCGCCCCACACGCACTCGAGCGTGCCGTACTGGCGGTCTGCTGCCTCGTCGAGGTCCCGCGGCTGCGACGACTCCGTGCGCTTCAGGCTCACTTTGGTGCCGAGATCGGTCGACAGTGTCGTCTGCGTGAAGAGGTCGGCGCAGTGCAGCGGAATGCGCACGGTCGGCAGAACGGAAGCCGTGGGCGTCGGTGCCGGAGTCGCGGTCGCGGCACCGGTCGAGGTCGGCGTCGAACTCGGTGCCGACGTGGCTGCGGGAGCCGGCGTTGAACATCCCGCGAGCAAAAGGGCGACGGCGACCGGAAGGACGATCGCGATTCCGCGGAGTTTCATGGCCGTAAACCCCTGTCGCTAGCTGGTGCTCTTGATGATGGCGACGAGCTTCGCCAGCTTGGCTGCGACATCCGCCCGGCTCGATCCGTTCAGGTCGATCTGGACCGCAGCGTGGCGCACAGCCAGGAATGCCTCGCAGGAATTCTTGTTGCACGCGACCAGCGCGGTACTGGCGCCGGGAACGGTCCAGCTCATGAACCTGGCTCCGTAGTTGACGGAGTCGACCGGAATAGCCGGCGTGATCCCGGGGAAGGCCCATGACCCTCCGTCCAGGATGCTGAAGTCCAGTGCGGGCTCCTTCGGCCCGGTCCAAAAGCAGTCCGCATATACGCCGTTCGCGAGACCGATGGTCGCGGCCGTGATGGCGATGGACGATGTGCTCTTGTACCTGGTCAGCGTCGGCTGTCCCATCGCGGTTCGCACCTTCGCCGTCGTCTGATCCGAGCAGAAGGCCTTCGCCGGACCGGCTGGCACCGGCCAGGCCGGGAGTGTGATCGGGGGAGCGGACGCCAGCGTCGCGGCCGTCTTGTCCATCGCCTGCTGCACGTTCTTCGCCATGGCTGCCGGTGTCACCGGGAGCAGGTGCGTCATCGAAATCGATGCCCAGTAGTCGCCGACGACCAGTTCGCCCGAACACGAATACCCTGATGAGTCAACGCCACCGTTCTTGCAGTAGTAGCTCGACTTGTCCCCTGCGGTGTTTGCGACGGGGTGATTCTTCGCCGGCTGGTTGGCGGCAAGGTTGCTGTCGTAGCTCGACGCGGCCTCCGGCGCGATCGCGATCGACAGGTACGCGGTCGGTCCGAATTCAGTCTGGTGCCCGCCGCCCCATGTGCAGATCATTGCGCCGGCCTGCCGTTCGGCCACCGCGCGAATATCGTTGGTCGGCGCAGTGCGCCCTCCGCTCGCCTTCACTGTGGTGCCGACGAGCGTCTTCGCCGTCGCCTCGGTGTACAGCGCGTCGCAGTCGAACGGCACCCGCACCTGTGACGGGTCCGCCTCGGGCTTTGGCGTCGATGCCGGCGTCGGAGTCGACGCGGTCGTGGCCGCCGTGCCCGGGTCGGTTGCGCCTGGCGATGCCGATCCGGTCGCGCACCCGGCCAGCAGAATGGCGACGGTTGCCGCGGCGGCTCCTAATACGAGAATTCCCCCACGTGTCATAGCGTCAGCCTAAAACGAGACCTCGTCCCAGCAAGTCATTCGGCAGGATGACCAGCGCCTCACCACAGATGTAACCTGCGCTCCGCCTCGTCCTCCCCGAGCGGGCCATCGCCGAGGAATGAACCGCTCAGGACGCCGCGATCAGACGCGCCAGACCGGCCAGTTCTGTCTTCGATGCGGCCAGGCCACGGTCGGTGAGGATCTCGACGGCTGTTGTCCCGATCGCCAGGTACGCATCGCAGCCGGATCCCCCACACGCGATCAGGGCGTCGCTCGCTCCGGGAATAGTCGCCCTCGCGTATGGGCCCCGGATGTCCGAGTCGCCGATCGGTCTCGGCTTAAGTGTGCCGAACGCCCACGAGCCCCCCGCGAGCATCTTCAGCACGACATCCGCGCGACCCGAGCCTGGCGTCCAATAGCACCCCGCGGTCGTTCCCTGTTGTCCGATCGTGGACGCGAGGAGTGCAGGCGATGGGATCGAGTGCCGCGTCAATGAGGACGCTCCCACGATCGATTGCACCTTCGCGGTACTCGTCGATGAGGTGCACAGGTCGGGGGGAGTGGTGGCGGGCGCCGTCCACTGTGCGGCAGCAGGCCCCGCGGCCGACAGCTTCGTCGCGATCTGCTTCATCGCCGCGGTGATTCCTGTGGTGAGCTGGGCGCGGGTCAGCCCGAGCACCGTGTCGACCTGGATACCGACCCAGTACCCGGACACGAGCATCTCGCCGTCGCAGATCACGAGGTTGAAGTCGGCGCCGAGCGCTTCCAGGTCGTTCGCGCACCAGAATCCCGACCGCTCACCGGCGACGTCGAGGGTCGCGTCGGGGTGTTTGCTCGTGTCCGGGGCCATGATCGTCGAGAACCGGCTGTCGAACTCCTTCGCTGAGTTCGGGGAGACGCTGATCGTCAGCTCCGACCCCTTGCTCGAGTCCAGCCCGTCCCACACGCAGGTCAGTACGCCGAACTGAAGTTGCGCGACCGAGGCGAGATCGGTCGGATGCGAGTTCTCGTCCTGGTCAGCCTTGGCCTCCGCTCCCGCGATGGCGCCTCGTGTGTCTGCGTCCAGCAGGTCCGAGCATCCGAGGGGAACCCGGGATCCGGGTTTCGATGCTGCCGTCGGTGTGGCGCTGGGCGTCGGGCCTGTGACGGAGGAGGCGGATGGCGACTCCGATGTGCTCGGCGTTGGCGTCGTCGCGCAGCCGCTGAGAAGGAGGGCGGCCAGAACGATGCCAGCGCCCGATGCAAGAATTCCCCCGTGTGTCATGCTGCGAGCCTAAGCGCGCCCTGATGGATGCGAGTCCTCCTCCAGAACGATTCGCCATCGTCACCGAGAGCGATCTCGACCATGCGCGTTGCTCAGCGCGCTGACCACCACAGCCGCAATCGACGCTCGGCCTCCTCGGCCCCGAGCGGGCCCTCATCCAGCCGAAGCTCGAGCAGGAAGCGATACGCCTCGCCGACGTCGCGGCCCGGCTTCAGGTCGAGGATGCGCATGATCTCCTCGCCATCGAGGTCCGGTCGCACGGCGGCGATGCCCTCCGCCTCGGCGAGTTCGGCGATTCTCGTTTCCAGGTCGTCGTACGCGAAGCCAAGCCGGTCTGCCTTGCGCCGATTGCGCGTCGTGACGTCTGCCCTGGTGAGAATGTGCAGCCGTTCGAGCAGCGGTCCGGCATCCCGGACGTATCGCCGCACCGCGGAATCCGTCCACGCGCCCTCCGTGTACCCGAAGAACCGCAGGTGCAACTCGATCAGCCTGGCAACTGCAGAGATGGTCTCCTTGTCGAACCGCAGTGCCTTCAGTCGTCTGGCGGCCAGCTTCGCTCCGACGACATCGTGATGATGGAAGGTGACGACCCCACGCCCCTCGACGCGCTTGGTCGACGGTTTGCCGATGTCGTGAAGGAGCGCGGCCAGGCGGAGCACGAGGTCCGGGTCGTGACCGCGCGCCTTCTCGTACTCGATCGCCTGGTCGAGCACGGTCAGGCTGTGCTCGTAGACGTCCTTGTGGTGGGCATGTTCGTCGATTTCGAGGCGGAGCGCCGGAATCTCCGGGATGACCAGCTCGGCGAGACCCGTTTCGACGAGCAGCCGGATGCCGGGGCGCGGATTGTCTGTCAGCAGCAGTTTCGACAGCTCCGCGCTGACCCGCTCGACCGAGACGATAGAGATCCGGGGCGCAAGCTCCGTCATCGCCGCAACCGTCTCCGCGGTCGCGGTGAAGCCGAGCTGGCTGGTGAACCTTGCGGCACGCAGCATCCGGAGCGGGTCGTCGCCGAACGACACTTCCGGTGCCCCCGGCGTGCGCAGGCGCTTCGCCAGCAGGTCTTCCGTGCCACCGGAAGGATCGACCAGCCGCCGTTCCGGCAGGGTGAGGGCCATGGCGTTGACCGAGAAGTCCCGCCGGGCGAGGTCGGCCTCGAGCTCCAGCCCGAACTCGACGACCGGCTTGCGTGTTTCTCCGTCGTACGCGTCGGTGCGGTAGGTCGTGATTTCGACCGGATGTCCGGCGACGACGGCTCCGATGGTCCCGAACTCCCGGCCGATCTCCCACTGCGTTTCTGAAATCGGACGGACGATGGCGAGGATCTCGTCCGGCAGCGCGTCCGTCGCGAAATCGAGGTCGCTGTGCTGCCTTCCGAGGAACGCGTCACGCACGGGGCCCCCGACGAGTGCGAGCTCGCGACCGGCAGCGGAAAACGCCGACGACAGGCGCTCGACGGGCCTGGAGCCGGCGAGGTCATCCAGTCGCCGGATGGCCGAAGCGACGTTTTCCATAGTGCATTAGCTTGCCACAGGGGCTCCCGCCGCTCGCCGGACCCTCAGGCGCCTGCCAATAGACTGGGCGCCATGCTGGCCGAACCACTCACCTCGGTTCAGCGGTGAGGTTCAGAGCGGCCGTCGTCGTCGCCGCCATCATCGCTGGCATCGGCCTCCCGACTCTCGGGGCCGCCGTTCCCGCGAGCGCCGCCGACCCCGCACATATCGCGGTCACGGCGTCGCCTGCGGACTTCGGCGTCGTGCGCAGCGGCCAGCCCATCCGCCTCTTCGTCACCATCGAGGACCAGGTGGGAAATGGCCTGGCGGCAGGCTCCGCGACGGTGAACGTCGAGCGGAGTCCCGTCTCCTCGTCGACCGCCCTCTCGAACTGGCTTGGCGGCTCGACGAAATCCTCCGTCGCGGCCGCGAAAATCGGCACGGTCGCGACCCCCGCGGTCGAGCCGGGGCTCTCCAAGGTGGTGCAGGTCATCATCCCTGCGCGGTCCGCGCGCCTCGGCTCCACCGGGGTCTACGCGCTCGCGGTCTCCGTAACCGTTGACGGCAAGGTCGTCGCGACGAGCCGGACGGCCATCACCTGGAAGGCACCGTCCGCGCCGTCCGTCCCGATCGCCATCGCCGCACCGCTCACCGTCCCAGCCTCCACCGGGACGTTCATCGACTCGAAGACGCTGGCGACGTACACGGCCCCAGACGGCATCCTCACCGACGAGCTCGCCCAACTGGAGAACACCCAGGTCGCGATTGGGATCGATCCCCGCATCCTCGCGTCGATCCGTGTTCTCGGCCGATCCGCTCCGCAGAGCGCGATCGACTGGCTGCAGCAACTCGAGTCGGTCACGAACGAGACCTTCCCCCTCCAGTGGGCGGATGCCGACCTCACGATCGCGCTCCACGCGGGCGCGAAGACAATACCGGTCCCGCGTTCTCTCGACTTCGCGATCGATCCAGGTCTCTTCAAGTCGGTCGACACCGATGCGACACCAGAGCCGACCCCCACCGTCGATCCGTCCAATCCGCCCCTGCCGACCTCGGCCTCCCTGGTTGCGTTCAACTACACGCTTCCGAACCTCTCGTGGCCTGCCGAGAACTCGATCGTGAGCTCCGACGTGCAGGGCCTCGTGAATTCCGGGATCACTGCAGCGATCGTGTCGAGTGGCAACCTGTCGCGGAGCGCATCACGCACGCCCCCCGGAGCCTCTGCCAGCGTCGGCGCCATGTCGGCATTCGTCTCGGATGACGGCCTGTCGAGCTACCTGCGCGACGCGGCATCCGCGACGACGCGGTCACAGTTCACCGCCTCGATGGCCGGCCTGTCCGCAGCGTCGCAACTGGTGAGCAGCCATTCCTCCGGCACCGCGCCGATCATGCTCGCGACACTCGGGCGCGACTGGGCGACGAATGACCAGTACCTGGCCCAGGCCCTGCAGGGCGTGGCCTCCCTGCCGTGGGTGTCGACCGGCGAGCTGACACAGGTGGCGCAGGCGCCCCCGACGAAGGCGACCATAGCGAAGCGTCCGCAATCCTCCATCCGGGCGTCCCTGGTGCACTCGATGCTGGCCGACGAGGCGCGCGTGCGCCGCTTCGCCGAGATCGCGGCTCCGGACCAGCAGCAGCTGACGTCGACGAGAAGGATGATGCTGCTCTCGCTGCTCTCCGACGAATGGCTCGCCGACCCGACCGGCTGGCGTACGGAGGCGGAGGGCTACCTGAGCGATTCCCGCGACATCCTCGCATCGGTTTCGCCGGCCGCGAGCAGCACGGTGCTGCTCCTGAACGACAGCGGCTCGCTCCCGATCATCCTCGGCAACGGGCTGGACCAGGGCGTGACCGTCTACATCGCGGTGCGCCCGCGTTCCACGCAGCTCACCGTCGAGAAGCAGCATCGCCTCGTCGAGGTCCACATTCCCGCAAGCTCACAGCACCGAGTACTCATACCGGTGCAGTCGATCGCCAACGGCACGGGCAGCGTGCTGGTCGAGCTGTACTCGAAATCCGGGCTGCGGATCGGCAAGGCCACGGTCATCCGGGTGAACGTCCAGGCCGGCTGGGAGACCATCGGCACACTCATCTTCGGCGCGCTGGTCGTCGCGATCTTCGCCGTCGGAATCGTGCGCACCATCCGGCGTCGGCGCAGGTCGCTGCGGGGTGGGGACGACAGAAATGACGACCCAACCGACGATGCCGCCGGCCACGAACCAGAATCGGCCGATACATGAGTGAGGTCGCGGCGCCGGATCCCGGCGTGGGGCCCGACACCGGCACATCGGGCGTCCGAAGGGCGAGCACAATGCTCGCGACCGGCACGATCGTCTCGCGCATCCTCGGGTTCATCAGCGCGGCGGTTCTCGCACATACCCTGTTCACCCAGAACGGGCCATCGAACGACTTCACGATCGCCAACCAGCTGCCGAACAACATCTACGCGATCATCGCCGGCGGCCTGCTGAGCGCGATCCTCGTGCCACAGATCGTGCGGTCGGGCAGTCACGACGACGGTGGAGAGAAATTCGTCAACCGTGTTGTGACGCTCGGAATTGTCGTATTCCTCGTCATCGCCGTGGTCGGGACCGTGCTCGCACCAGCGCTGGTTCGCCTCTACGCCTCCCAGCAGACCGGCGGGACGGGAGCGGGCCTCACGGCGGCCGACGTGGATCTCGCCACCGCGTTCGCATACTGGTGCCTGCCCCAGATCTTCTTCTATGCGCTCTACAGCCTGCTCGGCGAGGTGCTGAACGCCAGGCGCATCTTCGGTCCGTTCACCTGGGCGCCCGTGGTCAACAATGTGGTCGCCATCGCCGGCCTCGTCGCCTTCGACATCGCCTTCCACGACGTCGACATCAAGGATGTCGGCAACTGGACGCCATGGATGATCGCGATCATCGCCGGCAGCGCGACGCTCGGCGTCGTCGGGCAGTCGCTCTTCCTCGCGGCATTCTGGCGTCGGACGGGGCTGCGCTATCGCCCGGAGTTCCGCTGGCGGGGTGTCGGCCTCGGCAAGGTGGGCAAGGCCGCGTTCTGGACCTTCCTGATGATCCTCATCACCCAGCTCGCGGGAATCGTGCAGTCGAAGGTCGCGAGCCTCGCGGGGGAGGGCAACCCGTCGAACTCCGTGCTGCGCTACGCCTGGCTGATCTTCATGCTCCCGCACGGCATCATCACGATCTCGATCGCCACCCCGTACTTCACGAGGATGAGCGGCCATGCTCATCGCGGCGACTTCGGGGCGCTGCGTCGAGACCTCGGCGAGTCGCTGCGCGTGATCGGCCTCCTGCTCGTGTTCTCGTCCGTCGGCCTGATCGTGGTTGCGAACTCGTTTTCCGCGATCTTCTCGCACACGTTCGGCGAGACGCACGCCATGGCAGCCGTCGTCGTCGCATACCTCGTCGGCCTTGTGCCCTTCAGCGCGGTCTTCGTCCTCCAGCGCACGTTCTACGCGCTCGAGGACACGCGAACACCCTTCCTCTTCCAGACGATGCAGTCTGTGCTCCTCGTCGGCGGCATCCTCGCATCGGGTTTCCAGCCCCTGCCGTCGATCGCCCTCGGTATCGCGATCTCGACGACCGTTGCCGACTTCATCCTGCTTGCGGTCGCAGCCATCCTGCTGCAGCGTCGAATGCACGGTCTCGGCCTTCGCCCGGTCGTTCGCGCGTACACCGTTTTCCTCGTCGCCATGATTCCGGCGGCGGCCGTCGGTGTCGGCCTCGACTTCCTGCTCGGCGCGTTCGGCACCGGTTTTGCCGTCGCGGGTACGGCGCAGGGCATCCTGTCCGTCGCTCTCATCGGCGCAGTCATGGGCATCGTCTACATCGCTGCCCTCGCGCTCATGCGCTCCCCGGAGTTGAAAGAGCTCATCAGCCCGGTCATCCGCAGGGTCCGCGGCCGTCGATAAGGCCGCAGGGATGGCCGGTCCGAGCGATCGGCACTGCGGCACCGAATCACCCTGTGAGCCCGCCGGGACCACGGAATAGCGTGAGCCTAGGATTGGTTATACGGGATGAAAATACTTCTCAAGGAGATGTACCAGGTGCGTCAGGTAATCATTATCGGATCCGGTCCGGCCGGATATACGGCAGCAATCTACGCTGCGCGGGCGAACCTCAGGCCGCTGGTCATCGCGAGCTCAGTCGAAGCAGGCGGAGAGCTCATGAAGACCACCGAGGTCGAGAACTACCCTGGCTTCCCGGAGGGCATCCAGGGCCCGGAGTTGATGATGCTCATGCAGGCCCAGGCCGAGAAGTTCGGCGCTGAGATCGTGCTGGATGACGTCGTCTCCCTCGACCTCAAGGGCGACGTGAAGACGGTGACGCTCGGCAACGGAGACGTGCACGAGGCGCTGTCCGTGATCTTCGCCACGGGTTCGGCCTACCGCAAGCTCGGGCTGGAGGACGAAGAGCGCATGAGCGGCCACGGAGTCTCGTGGTGTGCGACGTGCGACGGCTTCTTCTTCCGCCAGAAGACGATCGCGGTCGTCGGCGGCGGCGACTCAGCCATGGAAGAGGCGACGTTCCTCACGAAGTTCGCTGACAAGGTCTACGTGATCCACCGCGGCGACAGCCTGCGCGCATCCAAGGTCATGCAGGAGCG
>Ga0247779_1001036_pt1 | contig 14309 bp, 8 predicted proteins | sample UWRJL221509R5_FD_179925 | JGI IMG/M metagenome (GOLD analysis project Ga0247779, IMG submission 179925) | Plant litter microbial communities from Arlington Agricultural Research Station in Wisconsin, United States - UWRJ-L221-509R-5 | ecosystem: Environmental > Terrestrial > Plant litter >...
CCAACATATTCAGTGGTCACTTGTGAGTTAACATGTCTTTCTTCAGCACGTATACGTGTCCTGACCTCAAGTTGTAACTTCGATTGACAGCCACATTGGCATTTGTACGTGATTTCATCCCTTGCTAACGCAAAACATTTACCGAATCCATTTAGATACACGCATCCTTTTGACCCTGCTCATGGATAACAACGCACGACCGTCGACCAAAGATATGAAACTTTGGGTTGATGTCCTCCGGTTCTTGAAAAAGGGCGCGACAGGAGGAGCTTTGGGTTTCTTTACGTACATGGAACTGAGTAAGTACTAGCCATGCATTTTATTCAACATCCCTTTTGTGAATACTAATCGGACTTTGCTCTTCCTCTCTCGCGAAGCCATTTGGTTGATAGCATTCCACTTGTTTCGACCGGATCGATTAAGGTGGCTGTTCTTCATCATGAATGGATGGGGAGTAGTGAACGAGAATAGGAAATGATTATTTAGTTCCGGATGTAACCGCAATTGTGAAACAAAGAAACAATACGAGGGCGACTGTATAATATCTTTGAATAGAAGTTACTCACGCTGGGCTTATACTGTATTGAACATGCTGAGTAAACACTTTCAATCTAGTCTCCTGAAGCAGACTCCGATATTTCTTTTTTTGATGAGCGTGACTCGATCAACTCAATAGTACAACCACACTAAGTATCCGCTGCAGTGTATTGGTGTAGTAAAGGGTCAAGGGTCTTGAACGCCCAGTGTAATGTCAATGTCATGGATAATCAAAGCTCCGTGAATAAAATCGTTCAGGGTTACGGAGAGAATTGAGCTAATGATCGAGGGAAAAAAATCCTAATATATTTGGCATAAAGCGGCCCGGAGCGGCCAGCTACAATTATGCGTTCGTTCCTTGTACAGCGACAACCATCATCGATCCTTTCTTCAATTCGCCTTCTGCTGAAGGAGCTCGCAATGATGCGCTTACATACAGCATCCTCTGAATTAGAACAGCTGCGGACTGGTTATACAATGGTTTCTAACCTTTTGACGTTATTGACGCAGTGCCTGCCTATCCTATAGTTTCACGCGAGTACGTATACATTTATGTTATATCTTCGGTCTTCAATCAAGTGATGGCCTTGTTTCTGGTCCCACAGACACTCCTTGAACGAGCCTTGAAAATCATGCTTCCTCACTCACTCCTTTTTATAATCTCCCTTAGCTTTAATCAAGCCCTCGATCCAGACCACTATGGCTGCCGAGTCCGTGGACACAGCAGATTTTTTCAAATTTGCGATAACAAGAACCCGAACGAGTTTGTGGGCTGCTGCCTATTCGATAGTGGTACGTTGGTCAGCAGTTCAACTTTTGAGTACTTACTAACGGCGCGCATCTGTGTAGGTGTTTGATTACCTTTGCACTTTCGAGACAGAGGTAATGCTGTTGCCAAAATTATAGGACCCGAATCATCTACAGCTCTTATTTATTAGGTTACCTATGTGTGGTCCTGCCCGTGGTCGTATGGGTCTATTTTATTCTACTTGAATCGATATCTTCCGTTCCTTGATATATTTTTCTTTCTGCGACGTAAGCGATCCATGAACATCACCTTCTCCCTTTCTTGATGTTCTCTAATCTTCTCTTAGCAACACTTTCCAAAACGATGTCGCAAACGGTACAGCGCCCAAGTCCTGCGAGGTTAAGAATCTTCTCACATCTCTCTTAGGAATGTATATGGTTCATGCCTCTTGGGCAGTGGATATTTGCTATTGGACTGCTAATTTCTGAAGGTATGAGGTTAATCTTCCTTTTCTGATCGCGACCTTCTCATTTATCATTCATCAATGCATTGCCAGCCATCATTATTCTCCGAACATATGCTATCTGGGGTTGTCGTAGATTGATATTTTGGATCTTGGTCTTTGTAATGCTCGTGAGTCTTGCCGATTTCCAGGAAAGCCGATTTCCCTTTAATCCATGGGTAATTAGCTTTCTGCTGGGACAATACTGGGTCTCTATGGGTTCAGGACCTACATTGATTATACCAGGCTTAAAAACAGGCTGAATTTTGGCCCCCCGGTACCTAATAACATAAAATGCCAAATCTCTGCAATATCGGAAGAGAAATCCAGTAAATTGGCTATGCTGTTTTACTTTCTGGTCATTTTCGTAGCAGAGTTTGGTGGGTCATTGGATTACTTGTGGACCCTTCACTCATTATCTCTTTTTGTGCAGTTGTCGTTGTATTGACAATCATAAAAGCTAAACAACACCGTAAGTACCTTCGCTGCTGCCCTGCTTCTATACCCCCCGTTTGCTGATGCTTGTGATCAGTTAAACACACATCGCGAACATGGGTCAGGCAGCTGTACAACAATGGGATAGCGTATTGCTTGTGCATGCTTGGTAAATAGTTCCCTTTCTTTCAGTGAGAACCAAATTGGCAACTAAATTACTTAGCGCTAAGTTTTGGGAACTCAATCATTTCGATTCGAGGGGGTGTAAGTTATTAGAGCTCCCTTTCAACCAACTTTGCTAATTGAAAATCCTTATTACATAGCCTACGTCCAAGTCTCTTCTATATCCATGGCTACGTGCGATGCACTCTGTGTTTTGCAATCGGGTCATATTTATCATCTTGAAAAATCGAAAATTACGCCGCGCATCTGCCGTTCATACTGATGAAAACGGGTTTGAACAGCAAACGAGCGTCTATACAAGCAAGGCGATGGATATATTCACTTCTGTGCAGCTTGACACGTTTAATGACGTGAGCACAGAGACGTCATGGCAAGTCAGGGCCCAGCAGGAGTGGATCAACTGAAACGTATTGTATGTAGCTGTGTCTGTATTCTCTGTATTCTCGGCTTGAAATCATTCTAATGAGTAATACTTTGAAGCTTTCTGACGACAGAGCACATGGCAATCGTCTTACTTCGGTGTGTTTTTTCAAGTATGGGTATCTTGAACGATAATTGATTATGTTGCCAGACCGTCTGACCAATATTAATAAACCTCCATACAATTTGTCTTTTCAGCGGGACTCTTTGCTTGACGTGGTTCCCACGCCGCGCAAATTCGAGGACTTGATAAATAACTTGTCAATCACTTTTTCGACCTTCAACTTACGACCTTCCGTGAACGTAATCACATTTGCTGTCACTTGTTAAATGGCTCGTCTGAACGCATCTTGTCCAATTCCACTAAATCACGAGTTCACTGCATCATATGTATGACACTGCCCCTTTTGAAGTTTTAAGTTTGTTCTAAAAGGCACGCGAACCTGATATGCCTATAGCTACTCTTCGATATCCGAGGCCTAGGCTCATGAGCACCTAAATACTCGCTAATAAAGCTGAACTCTATTTCTACTTACAGGCCTTTCTGGCAAGACTCGGAGAATATATAGTACGACTCTATCCAAACGCAGGAGACTAAATCTTTTCAACCACTTCAAAGGCAGCACCTATGAGTCATGAACTCGTCGGATATCTTAAACAGTCCCTCTTACCATTCGATTTTTCTAAAGACGGGTATCTGGTATGCCAGCTATACACTGGTGGTGTGTAGATTCTCGTTCTGTCTTTGTCAGAATCAGTATAGCTGACGGTCGGTTATAGGCATACGACTACGTCTGTAGCTTTGACACCGAGGTAGACTTTCATCTTGTCCCCTTCTATACTTACATCTTACTCTTTACGTACTAGGTTTTGTATGTGTGGTCGTGTCCATGGTCAATCGGAGTTGTTTTGTTCTACATGAATCGGTACCTTCCTTTTGTCGATATCATTTTATTCCTCTTGGGTAGGTTGCTGTGTATGAACTTTGGCTTAGAAACCTGACCTTTTTATTAAGGCCACTGGGCGTCTATGATAACACCAGAAGTATAACCTATCTGTTCACTGCCATCTCTGTTATATTACAAGAATAACCTGATATAATTTTCGACAGCAATGCCTTTGGTTCTTTCCTTTAACACTCTGTACGTCCACCGTCGTATAAAAGAGACGTACAGCCACTAAGCCGTTAGTGACAGGGGTACTTACGCTCGGAGTAATAGTTCCTCAAAGTACGCACATTTTTCAGTATTTTGCTTCTTCTAATACAAGGCATTTATCCAGTTATTATTGTCCTTCGTACACACGCGCTATGGGGATGCAGCCCGTTGATACTCTGGGTCCTGGTTCCTCTTTCTTTAGTAAGTGTTGTATACACCTTGTATGACGCAGAGTTTTCAATTCGATTTCAGATAACATTCAGCGCCTTGATGTCTTTTCTTTCATGGAAGACATACGTCGACGTTTCGGAGATCCGTAGCCTTTTATCTGACCAGAAATTACCTCCCAAGATTGGTTGTCAAATATCTGCACTATCTTTTAATAGACAGGCAAAATTATCTATTTTATGCTATAATTTAACAATTTTTACCTCGGAAGCAGGTAAGTATGGGGTACTAGTGAAGTTACGACACAGCTATCTGATATATATCCCAAGTTCTTTCTATCCTGACCATCAAAAAGGCTCAAGAGCATCGTAAGTGTCTGATTCATCATCGCAGTGGATCCCATCTGAATCTGTATCTGAAGTTTCGCAGACATCGGACCTTTGGGTTAACCAGCTGTATAAGAATGGCATATTGTACTGCTTTTATATGCTCGGTATGCAGTGTTCTAAGACATCAGTGCAGCATGGTATTCTTATGCTGAAGATATAGTTGCAACAACTATGAATATGATTATGCTTATTTTTGCTCCGGTGGGTGCTCTCAGTCTCTTACTGGTTGGTATGACTGCAATATCGCACTAAACAATATCGTTTTTAATTATTAAGGACAACTACAAGGCTCTGTTTCTTACCTCCCAACGCTGCTTAACTTCGGTTTTCGCAAATCGAATTATGCTTATAATCCTGAAGAACCGCCAAGCTCGCCTCCCTGAATCAAACGGCCAACCTTCGACAGATATTTTTACATCGGTATACCTCGACACTCGTTCCGACTCTGGACAGGGTGATCTCGAACTGAGTACGACCACATGGCAAATGCGGGCCCATCAGGAGTGGATTCGCTAATCTAGGATCCTGAGTCTACTGCCAAGGCTTGTAGTACTTTTAGTTTAGCATTTTGGTCTCTAACTAATGAAATGCCCAACTTATATGCGACGGACTTTCTTCCTCAATGGGCTTCAGCTATAAAATAATTTAAAATTAGATCTTAAATTGTGGAGACTTTGAATGCCGGTTTCAGACATTGGGCCCGCGAAGGGTTATCAGAGGTTATCAGTGCTCGCGGAATTTGCCGTCTGAGATCTTGGCGTCAGAAAACAAGCCGACAAGGACTTGCTTGTCACTACGTAGTACAAGCCTACAAGGTGAGTCTGGCAATTCCGTTTTATCATTTAAAGTCCAACTTGTACATTGTGCATAGTCAGATGCTTATCCACGCAAGATCGGTCGTATAACGATGTATGTACTCGGAACACTCGGAGAGCCTATAATACTATGGGAGAAGTTACCCGGGAACAGTTTCAAAGTTCTAATGGCTCTTTGTAAACATACTCACATACGCAGTAGCCTTTCACGACCCATTCCAGGCGATCCTTTCAGGTTCGTGGGTCTTATAACCAAATTCTTATCATCTTACCTCATTCATGTAACAGTGTTCAAAGCAGCACTCCGCTTTTAAGTATCTTGTCATCTAAAGTCAACGTACGTGTGCCGAAGCTGTCCCCATCTTTCCATTTCCTTGTGGGTAGCTAACATAGCTCTTGCGACCAGTTTTCGGCCCGTCAATACTGTCTGCGTCTACTGTTAGGCTAGTACAAGGAGCAGAACCCTTTTCAAATGGTACGGTCGATGTACAATAGGAACGCATCTGCTCTCTACGGCCTACCGAAGACCTTACCATTCGATCCAAGCTTCAATTTGTACCCCCCATATGTTCTCACGAGCAAGCTTTCTCTGGCAGCTTATACGATCGTGGTAAGGAATAAATTTCATGCTTTATTTAGGTCTCCGCATAATAGTACTCACTATCCTTTAGATATACGACTACTTATGTACCTTCCAATCCGAGGTAACTACTCATGGTTTTTTTCTCCTATGCCTGTCTTAATTCATAACGTATCACTCTTTGATCCAGGTTGAGTTTGTATGGCAATGTCCATGGTCAATGGGTTCGCTTTTATTCTTTTTAAACCGGTATCTTCCTTTCATAGACATCGCACTATTCTTGCGTCGTATGCTATCGCTTATCATCTTACCTGAATTACGTTAATGTTGTCGTTATTCTAGCATTTGCCTCTTCCACGATATCTCAGGAGGTAAGTGTTTTAAGACCTTATCTGCATCCTGGCGGAAATTGGTTTACCATGGTGTAGGAGTGTCTATGGCTCTTCCCGCTTACTGTTTGTGCGTTCTATTGGAAAAAAGGGAGTGGACAAACTGAAAATATTTGGTTAGGGATTGTAACACTGGGTATGATAATTCCTCAGGGTATGTGACTGGCCGCATATCTCCAAACACCCACCAGTCTAAAACAGCTTGACGACAGTTATTATCATTTTACGAACGTATGCCATCTGGAGCCTCCGGCGGAGAATATTTTGGATCTTAGCGCCCCTTTCAGTTGTAAGTTTTGGGATCAACGTTGTGTATTCCTCTATTTACTTAGAACACTTTCTAGATAACCTTTTGCGCTATGGTAGCGTTTACCGCGTGGAAGACTTTTATAGACTACGCCAGACTGCACGAACTGTTGATAACCTCCAGCCACCCACTACCAAATAATATCAGGTGTCAAATATCTGCCATGGATCCTGGAAAAGACAATAGGATTATTTTTATAAGCTTTTTCTTGACTGTTTTTGTATCGGAAGCTAGTAAGTCATCATCAAAGCTCACCAAATGTATCCTGCCTTTAACCGAGTATCTTAAGTTGTTTTTATCCTCACAGTCATCAAGGCCAAAGAGCACAGTGAAGTTCCATTTAGTTTTCCATTTATTCTCCATTTGGTGAACCAGTAATTTATACAGTTTCCCAAACCTCACATCTGTGGGTAAACCAACTTTATAATAACGGAATAATCTACTGTACTTGTATGATTAGTGAGTCCAATATTCTACTTGAATTATGGACTTTTTGACCTATCTGCTCCCCTTTAGCACTAAGCCTGGTTAACTCGATAGTTACGTTCTCAGCATCGGTGAGCATTATTGTGTATCTTATGCTTTGAAGTTGACGTATATGGATTGGGCAGCCTGAATATCAACCTATCTTATTACCTCTGCACCGAGGGCTACAATCTGTCTTCGGTAATCGTATCATTTTTCTCATCCTACAACATCGAAAAAGCGGAGTGCTTGAAGGCGGAGAAAGCGGTCCAAAGAATACTTATCCTGCGGGAACCGTCGACCTCCTTACCTCCGTCTATACGATGGACGCTAACATGGCTGAAAGTCTGGAACTGACAACAAATATTAGACGTCAGGAAAGTAGAGGCAGGGGGCGGTGACCAAAATAAGGATCCAGCAGTGGATTCAATCCACTGCCTGATAACTCTCGTACAGGTAAATTGTCCAGAATGATGAAGTACATGTTTTGTATCTACTGAGCACTATCAGGAAGATGGACGTTCGAACACGCTTATTCTCTCACAACACGTTTGTCTCGTGCTCCAAATAGCGTCCTATCCATGTTGAGCAACCTCATTCTGAAAGGGTTGTTGAGGGACTTCGCTAAGTTGATATAATTGAGCATTGAAATCTTTCAATTGACTGGTGGCAGTGTTCAATCTTACTTATGCGGAAATTTCTTTGGCATGGGGCCGGAGTGCTGGGCAAATATATTTCTTCTCGGAGAATTGCATCCTGACCTAGTACATATGCTGACCTCTTTAGTCGGACCGAAGTCCTCAACAATTAACATCAAGGGTTGGCTTGTTGCGGTACCTCATCAAATTTAACACTCAGTTAATCGGAGGAACAAACGCGGGATTCTGTGGGAGGATTAAAGGTTTACATAAGGACTGAACGCTACATATAAGGTTCTCAGACTCAAACACTTGGTCACCTTAACTACAGACCAACTTATTGAAAACATTCTTCCGAACCTCTGTGGGCGACCTCAGACTCATGCAATCGAACTCCTCCCTTACACATACTCACCGAACCTGACGCCCAGGTCTATGGTAGCGTTATTGGCGTAAAGGCAAGGTACATCATTACATTTCCACCTAAAAGCTTCTCGCTTAATAATAATCATTTTACCTTTCAGACTTGGAACATTTTACGAAGCTTCGACAATCGATCTCTATTTCTTCTTTTTCCTTTTTCTTCTCATTCTTGCAGTACTTGGTCTGTCCTTCGGAAACTGGTTATGATCATTGCGTCGGACAAACACATGCCAATAAGCATTTACCCAGAATTCTCCCAAACCTTTCCAGCTATTCTGAGGCTTAGTCTTACGTATGCAAGTTATACATTGGTGGTAAATCTATACAGCTTTCTCTCCTTCGTCCCTTCAGTAAACGACATTCCTATTTTATTTGGCAGGTATATGACTATATCTGCACGGTTGAAAAGGAGGTATGTTATCCCGTCTGTTTGATTATGGGACTCATTCGTGATCGCTTATACAAATCCATGCAGATAATTTACGCCTGGCCGTGTTCCTGGTCGACGGGATTGGTGCTCTTTTATCTAAATCGATACTTGCCGTTTATCGAGCTTATTTTGGTTGGTCGCCGTACGTGGTTCATCGAAATGATCGCATTAAAAGCGACGACACAATCAACGAAAATGTTTACAGGACTTGTTTCGCCCACAATCTCGCAGGGGGTGAGCGTATACGAATACTACTTGTCAGATATAGTGCTCAGTAATCGTGTAGGAATGCTTATGGATTTATCCTCTTACCATTTGTACGTATTCTCTGGGGGAAATAATACGGTTGCTAACTAACCAGTTTCTGCTGTCAGGGTTACAAACGATTGGCATGATCTTAGCGCAAGGTGTGCCGATTTAAATTCGACATAATGGCTTTACATATACCCCTCGGACCTAGCCATTGTCATTTTGAGGACCTTTGCGATTTGGGGGTGCTCCCGTCTAATATTTTGGATCTTATTGCCTCTTTCGACGGTAAGTCAGACAGAGATGTATATCTACAATGTAAACTCAACAATTAATCTCTCTAGATCACCTTTGGTTCTATGCTTGCTTTTACCGCAGGGCAGACTGTCGTTGATTATCATAGGCTTCGACACATTATGATAGACTACGAAAAACCTCTACCCACCAACATTAAATGTCAAATATCCGCACTACCGCTCGACACAGACAGTAATGGTCTGATGCTGTTGATCATGTTTCTGGTCGTCTTTATCTCTGAGGCAGGTACGTCATGTTTGGGCTTCTTGTCTGGAGAGTTAACCTTATGATATAAAAACAGTCGTGTTTATCTTGACTGTTATTAAAGCAAAGCAACACAGTGGGTTACTCTCCTTTAATTATTCGGGATGTCTTCCTTGATGTATCTGCTATTTCGCCTAGTCTCTCAAACGTCGGATTTATGGGTTAGTCAATTATATAACAACGGAATGATTTATTGTGCTTGCATGCTCGGTACGAGGTCTCATGTTGGAGTTTAAGCTCGTTCTCAAATGCCATGAATTTCAGTATTGAGTCTAGCTAATTCGGTGGTCACCTTTTCCGCAGCCGTGAGTAAAGTCCATCGGTTCTATGCAACCGCTCATACTGACCTCATCCTGAACCAAAGCCAGCGTACAAGTACTTCCTCTTAAACGTACAACGCAGTCTACATTCAGTTTTTGCCAACAGGGTCATCTTACTCATCCTTGAGCATCGACATTTCGTTACGTCAGAACAGAATGGATTTACGGCTCGGGCCATGGGTCTTCCTAATACGTCCATCTACCTCGATACTATATCCCTTGGCTCTGAGTTATCTGAACTTGATGTCCCAACCACGTCCTGGAGGATTACTAGAACAGACGAAGAATGGATATTTTGAATCTCCATTGATTATTATTTCCACTGGTACCAAAAGATTACATATATTATATTTAATCATTATAGAGCTATTCGGTAAACTGTACAATGTATGATGCGTATGATGCGAATGAACAACACTTGAAGGTAATCTTCAAGTCAGTAGGCCATCACCGTCGCGTATCAGTGCATCAATGGCTGTTCCTGCACCCAAACCTACACACATACTTTGGTTTCAAACCTTTCATAGTACCCAAACAAGAAGACTTCGGAGTCACTGATTTATTAAGTATGCTGTCCAAGATACCTCACAGCCCTTATCCATTGAGATATCTTACGTATATTGTCCCAAAACAGGCTGCTCAAACGTTATTGAAGACCTCCTTGCTGGGCGGACTCCAATTTTCCGTCGAATCTCGGGCGTTTGATGCAATAACGGCTGCAAGAGATCATGTCCCGGTCCTATTCGATATCTATATCAAATGTCGATGATAAGTAATAGCGCCGTCGCAGTGCTTTTTCCTCTTTACCAATCAAACGATTACTCTCAATTTTCATCCCAACCGACAGCTCCCTTCGATCCACCAAGCTGGTCTTAAAAACATGGGTGAGCTGTATAACCAGCTGAGCTTTATCAGCCCAGATTCGCGCATCTTCCAAGAGAAATTGAAGTCTTTACAGTGAGTGACAAACTTTTTGAATTGACCCTTTGTGCTCACTCCTACAGGAATCCGGGACTGGCAGATCGTGTGCGTATCCTCACAATATGGCCCAGTGCCATTCGCGATGCAATACATGCTATCGATCTCAGACAAGAATCAGATTCGCGAGGTCGGATGGAACGCAGCCAAACGCCGACTACACCATCGTTCAAGCCCAGTAGACACATCCGCTATCTCTCCAAAGGCAGGGAATACGTCGAGGAACTACTACATGTGAATAGTAGCAGTAAAACACTGCAGACGCCCACACCAACGAGAAGCTTATTCTCTCCTCGGAGCTCTCACGACTCGGCGCGCTCGTCTCTTCATGAAGACCGGACGCAACAAATGTTCCAGGAAGCCATCCGAAGTCTGCGGAACGTAGACGAGTTTGAGTTGAACTGGTACATGGATAAGGGCGCCGAAGAGTACGCTTGGAAATTCCCCTTCTTCGCTGAGATCTGGCAGACCATAGGACCCAATCTTCGCAAATTAACAATGGACGTTCAATTGTTCAAGATGGACGATATCGTGAAGTATTGCCATTCACTGCCAAAGGTGGAAGAACTCTACTTGACCCTCCGAAGTGATTCATCGCCAAATCGCAAAGATTTGCAACTCGGGCCATCTAATACGAGTGTTCCGTACCTGATCAACAAACTCAAACCTACTCTCCGACATCTTTCTATAAAAACAATAGGACATCAAGAACTTTCCCTAAATTTCCAGCTTCTCGAGAAGTTCCCGCGTTTGACCAGTCTATCATTGGCCATGCCGCTTGATTCACATCATCTCCAAGACCCTTCTGGCTTCAGACAACTGCTTAACTCGCATCCACAGATCACCCATCTCTCTGTTAGATATACAAAATGTTGCAGAGATTTCATCGATGATGGATTTGGTACCTCTTCTGGAAAACATATGCTATACAGCGACGTCTCCATTCCCGCCCTGCAATCTCTCGAAGTAGGGCTGCACATGCCTATCCCCCCTGTTGGCAAAATAAGTCCCTTATACAACAGCATCGCCCGCATAGGGCAGGATTTCACCTCTCTTACTTTCACAGACAGGAACTTGAAGCTCGACGAAATCAGGAGCATGCTACGCCTGTTTCCTAGTTATCGTCTAAAGAAGTTGTCTTTATTCGCGAAATATCTGAGCCCGCAGCTCATTGACCTTATCGCACATACTTGCCCCGCTTTAAACTCATTGTCTTTGGAAGTGGAGACTGTCGTACGATCCGAGGTGCTCCAGTCCGGTTCTAATGATCAGGACGATGTGGTGAGTCTGACCTCAAGGTGCTACCTACTTGACCTATTTATGTTCATCACTTTGGACCAGGATGGATTTACGCAAGCTTTGTTCAGCTACTCGGTCGACCTGGACAATGACCGATGGCGATACGTTACTTGGCTGTTAGCCGACATATCCATCATGCAGTGGCAGTTCAAAGTTGGACACCAGCATAATTGGGCGTGCATGAAAGCTATTGCACAGGTTGTCCCTTCCGTCAGGAGCTTTGCTGGTAGAGGGCACATGGAAGTTAAAATGCCGATGAGGCTGGAGATGCAGGAGAGCAGATTTTTTGAGTTGGGCCTCGATGAGGCACCCAGGGGTTTTGATATTTGAGGTGCGACGAAATTGATTTTGACTTTGTAATTTACTATAATTTCTATTCGTATTCTGCTTCTTTCTTTTCTTAATTATTAATGAATCCCATGTATCAGGACTATAAGCATGTATTTATCTGTAATTATTAACATTTACACTGTAGGAATCACATTTTACCAGTCAGAAAATGGAAATTTTGGAAGACTGAACGACATTAGTTTCGGAAGATCCCGACGACTAGTACGCCCAGCGTCGCTGAAGTGCTGGCGCTGAACGTACCACTGACTTACGCTACAACGGAGACATAGCAACCCCAACATAGTCTTTTCACCGCCTTGAATATTCCACCACAGGTCTTACAACACCAGGTGGGAAAAAGGCGGGAACAGAATGATGGACGAAATGATATTTCTGCACGTTGAACGTGCAATCTTTCCGGAAACCATCACAATCATTTATGACCGACGCTCCTTTAACTAGTCTTTGAACGGTGATCGTCAAGTTCGTCTGTGTTTACTAGCCAGGGCCGAAAACCCTGCAATGTCGAGTCCAACTTCAACCCAATTGCAGTCTAAATACTCCCGTATTTTCCTCCGAGAAAAGAATTCATGGACGGCAGAATCAAAAATCTCATCGTCAGTGGAGCCTGCGAGTACCGGCAGTCCTGGTTTCTCTTATCCACCGAGTGGTAGTTTACCTTCCCGCGACTCATCCTTTCCGAACCCCATGGCTTCGCCTGCCCCTCATCCGTATACGCTGGGGGCGACGCGCTCTCCTGTAGAGAGTGAATTTGGAATGCAGCAGGTTCTAGGAAGGGTGCAAGATCACGAACAACAGAACACAACCGATACAAGTCATTTTACGAACATCGAGAAACCACCAGATAGCAGTAGCAACATTGGGCATCAGTACCCTCGTAATGGCCCCGTAACACGAATCGCTACCAACGAGGTACGGGGTAGCGAACCACTAATACCAACGCCTCTGTATCGCCGACCTTTCCTCGTCCTCCTTTTATTCCTACCAGTGCCTCCTCTACTATCATTGGTGTATCTTGTAACAGGCCATGCAATATTCCGACAAACCCACGCCTCCCCGACTAGTATATTCCGTGCACCGTTCCTCTCATCCATCGAGGCAGGTGCAACTGGTGGGGTAATCCTTTCTTTACCTATCGCTCTCCTGTTATACCTCCTCCTCTACCCAACACGACCTGATACAGCCCCGGAGGATTTTTTTGAAGACGATAGTTCGAGTGTAATCAACCAAGCAAGATGGATACGGTATACTGGGTACACTGTGGCAGCACTTCTCGCTATATGCATAGGCGGAATCGCTGGTCCGCTCGGAGTGACTTGTCTATCAAGTGGTGCCGCGGACTCTTTCGTTGGGAATAAGAGGTTGCTTAGCACAGGAGCTGCAGCCTCCGCCGGTTTCGTTGGAGGTGTGCTTTTGTTCGTGGGGTGCTTGTCTATTGGAGTCATAGTCCTTCTGGTCTGGTCGTTATGGTTGAGGAAAAGAGGTCCAGACGCGACATTGGATACCTTCTGATGTTCGCGGATTAGAGTGGCCACATCTCGGGCCTCACCCTCTATTCTTCGCTGTCGGTACCAAAATCAAGCGCGACACTCCGCATTGCCCATTCCTACGCGCTTCTTCCCTTCCTCTCACTTCGGCATCCTTTCTTTCTACTTCTGTACGTTGTAACCACACCATATCCACAAAAGTCACGACGCCGAAGCTTCCGAACAATACGACATCTACCTTATTCCAACTTACGATCTTTACGCTATATCCCACGTTTACCTATCATACCCCTACCTCTTGTTCTGTTTTATTTAACGTGTACACAAAACGACGGACATTCTGAATATCCTGTAACTCTCTAACTTTTTTGTTCAGGTTTATACTTATTTCTGTATGTAGATTTCCATGTTTTTATCTACGGGTCTTTTCTTGTTTGTTCAACACCGTCTCCGTCTACCTCATTATCTATACATATGG
>Ga0247779_1001037_pt1 | contig 14306 bp, 10 predicted proteins | sample UWRJL221509R5_FD_179925 | JGI IMG/M metagenome (GOLD analysis project Ga0247779, IMG submission 179925) | Plant litter microbial communities from Arlington Agricultural Research Station in Wisconsin, United States - UWRJ-L221-509R-5 | ecosystem: Environmental > Terrestrial > Plant litter >...
CGCGCCCGCGCGCAGCGCAGGATCGAGCTTGGCGCTGTGGCGCGCGAAGCGCTCGACCTCGGCGACCAGGCCGGGCGCGGCGAGCCCCGAGATCTGCGCCAGCCGCCCAGCAATGATGGCACGTCCAAGCGCGTCGGCAGCGCTCGACGCCGGCAGCTCGCGCACGCGCTGATAAGCGAATTGTCGGTCCGCGTGGCTATCGGCGCCGCGCGCGATCAGCGCTTCGAGCGCGTCCGCCACGCCCAGGATCGGCAAGCTCGAAGCTCGCAGCGTCTCCGCCACGGGCTCGCGCACGGGCGCGTTCGAGGGCGAGCAACCGAGCCAAAGCGCTGCCAGCAAACAGGCAACGCTCCGGCCATGCCCCAGGGTTCGAGGCACGATTAGGGCTTCGAATACTGAGCCAGCAGCGCTCGATAGCGCTCGTCGCTGCTGGCTTGGATGAGGTCGATGCCAACGCTTCCGCAAGCTTGCTTCGCCTTGGTGCACAGGCTGGGCAAGGATTGCTTGAGGCTCTTCACCGCGGCCGCGTCGGCGCGCGGAAAGGCCAGCACGGGCATGCCCGGCAGCTCGGCGCTGCGCCACGCGGTGCGCAGCTCGCTGCCGCGCTCGATGTGCCCGGTGGCCGCGAGCTGCGCGTCGTCGATCAGCGCGCAGTCGGCCTCATCGCGAATCACTTGCTTGAGCGGCTCGAGCGGGCGTTGCGCTGTGACCAGCGTGAAGTCCGCGAGCTTGAACGCGCCCGCAGCGACCACCCGCTCGACGAACTTGGCGTCCGGCGCGAAGGTGGTCGCGAGCCGGTGGCCGACGCAGCCTTCGAGCGCCTGCGCCTGCTTGGAAACCAGGAAGTAGCGGCGACCGCCAGCCTGCGGCGCCAGCACCTCTCCGATCACCGAGGGCTGTAGCGTGTCTTTGAGCGCCAGGTAGGCCGGCAGCGAGAGGATGCCGAAATCGGGCTTTTCTTCGCGTACGAAGGCCAACGCCGAGGCGCGCTCGGAAAAATATTTACCCGTCGCCTTGGGCCAATGATTTTGCTCGGCCACGACGCGCAAAAGCTCGTCCAGATACGGCTGGGCACGGCTCGCGCTGCCGACGCCGTACTCGCGCAACACGATGAACGAGCGCGCGGCAGCCGCCGGGGCCGCGACCGCGACCGCGACCGAAAGCCACGTGCCTGCGAGCAGGCCGCCGAGCGCGAGCACACGCGCCGCTGCGCTGTCGGTTTTTGGCACGCGAGTCATGACGGTCCCACTATCCCCGACCTTCGCAGCTCGCGCGGCGCGGGCTCGCGACAGCGCTCGGCCTCGGCCAGCGCCCAGAGCGGGAAAATCTTCAGATAGTTGTCGTAGTGGATGGCGCAGGTCTTGTTGAACACGCCGGCGATGCCCTCGGCGGGAAAGCTGCCATCGGCGCGCTGTCGACGCCCGAGAAACTCGACGGCGCGGGCCACCGCGGGGCTTTGACCGCGGCCAGCCGCGATCAGCGCGAGCGTCGCCCATGCGGTCATCACGGCTTGCCCCTGTTCGGTCGGCACATAGTAGCGTTTGACGCAGCTTTCGCTAGATTCGCCCCAAGAACCATCGGCGCCTTGCTGGGCCTGCAAGAAGCCGCAGGCGCGCCCGATTTCCGGCGCATCATCGGCAACCCCTGCCGCCTTCAGGCCCAGGATCCCGAACCATGTCCCATAGCTGAAGCACACGCCCCAGGACCCTTCCCAGGAGCCATCGACCCGCTGCGTGGCGCGCAGAAAGCCCAGGCCTTTCTGGAGAGCGCTCTCGATGCGCTCGCAGTAGGACAGCTCGAAGCGTTGGCGATAGGCGTGAAGCGCTTGCATGCAGGCGGAGGTGCACTCGACGTAGGAGTAGTCGATCATGATGTCGCGGAAGCAGTCCGAGGCGTTCAGCGTTTCCAGCCAAGCGGGGCCGCGCGTCAGCTCGTAAGTTGCCCAGCCGCCATCGGCATTCTGTAGCGACAGGATGAGCTCGAGCGCCGCGTCGAGACGCCAGCGTGGCAGGGCTTTGCCCGTGACTTCCTCGATGGCAAGACACGCCTTCAGTCCCTCGGCGGTGCAATCGCTGATCGGCCAGCCGTGCGCGCGGCTGGAAAAGGGCCAGCCCCCCTTCGAGGCGTGGCGAAAACAGCGTTCGCGCTCGGGCACGTCTTGCAGCACTTGGTTGGCTTCGAGGTAAACGAAAGCCGAGTCGAGCAGTGAACGCGTTCGCTCGTGCTCTGGGACGCGAGCGGCGGCTTGCACCGCGAATGCGGTGTCCCACAGCCGCGAGCTATCGTAGCCGTTCATTTTCAGACCGTCGGCAGCTTGGTACAGGTAATCGCCGAGCCGCCGTGCGTGCTGCGCGAGCTCGCCACCGTTCGGGTTTTCGAAGTGCCAAACCAAGGTGTGCAGAAGCTTACTGATGGGCCCGATGCAAATGTAGTCGGTGTTCGCGTCTTCGCGGCGGATCTGATCGAGCACGTAGCGCAGCGCTTGTCCACGCAACAGGCGCGGGCAACGCGTTTCGAAGCCGAGCAAAAACCGGCTAGCGACCTCGAGCAGCGGCGAGCGAGGTGACAGCTCGTCGCTCGGCGCGACCTCCAGGCGAGCGCGCTCCCAGCTGATGCGATCGTAGCCCTCGGGATAGAGCTCCGTGCGAAGCTCTTTCAGAATCGGGCTCAACGTCGCAGAGCTGCGCCTGCCGTACAGGTACGAGAGCGGCAGGTAGACCATGCGACAATGGCACCACAACCTGCTCGGATGAAATGGTAGGCGCGTGGGCAGCAGCCAAAGCTCGGGCAGCACCGGAGCGAGACCGCGATAGTCGTACAGATTCAACACGGCCAGAAAATACTTGCCCCAGGCCGCCGAGCGCGTGGGCCCGCCGTGCCGCTCGAGCCAGCTGCGCGCGCGCAGCAACCAAGGCACGTTGGCTTGCTCACCGAGCAGGCGCGCGGCGACATAATTCAGCGCGCTCGGGAAGACGGCGCTGCCTGCCTCCACGTGCAGCCCGAAGCCACCGTCTTCGTTCTGATGCGCCTGGAGATACCTCAGCATTTCGCGCTGCGCAGCCAGGTCGATCGGCAGCCCGGCGATATAACAAGTCGCCACGTACAGCGGCAGCAAGAACAGCGGCCCGCCGTAGTCGCCGTGCCAGGAACCGTCGGCGTGCTGCGTCCGAAACAGCTGTTCCAGACCCTTGTCGACGCCTGCGAAATCGCCAGCGTGGGGCGCCCGTGCTTCGCCCGACTCACGTCGGACGTCAGACCTGAGCATACCCCTCCCGAGTCGCCGTCTTGGGGCGCGACGGCGGGGCGAGCTTGGCCAGACGTTCCTTGAACTTGCTCATCGAGCTCGCGTAGCGGCGACGCAGGGCGGCGTCGTCGCTCGCGTTGCGCAGACAGTCCTCGATCAGATCGCTGACCACCTCGCGCGAAATCTTGACCGGGCGATCGGCGATCAGGACCGCGTCGTTGCCGATGGCGATGACCAGGGTCTCCAGCGCCATCCACAGCGGCAGCAGACAGAACAACCGGAGCTGAACCTGCTGCGCCGGGATCAGCAGCACATACTCGAAGGCCTTGCCCAGGTGCTCACCGGCACGCTCGAACATCTGCGCGAGTGCGCGGTGCGCCTGCTGACGGTGCTCGACCGCGAGCAAGTCCTCCCGCGCGAAGCCTTCGATTTGACACAGCTGGCGCGGCACGTAACAGCGGTTGCGCGCAAAATCCTCGGTCACGTCCTTCAGGATGTTGACCAGCTGCAGCCCGATCCCGAACGACTCGCAGCGAGCGCGCAGCTCGGGCTCCAGGGCGCTGCCGCTGCTGCCCATCCAGTGCGTGAACAGATCGGTGATCAAGTGACCCACGGTGCCAGCCACGAAATAGCAATAGCGCTCGAGATCGGAGACGGTGTTGATGGCCGTGAGCACGCCCGGTCGATCGCGACGACAGTACAAGCGCATGCCGTTGGCCATCTCCGAAAGCCAAGCGATCGACGCTTCGCGCGTGGCGGCGTCTTGGCTCATGAATACGTTCATCACCCGCGGCAGTGACTGCGCCAAACGGATCTCCGGGTCGTCGTCCGCGAAGCCCCTGAAACAGACGCTGAAGCTTTCCGGGCTTTGTTCGCCGTCGAGCACGGCGATGAATGCCGTGAACAGCGCGTTTCGCTCCTGGTTGCCGAGCAGCTCGTAGTCTTCGACGGTATCGACCACGCGGCACAACAGGTAGCCGCAGGTGAGCGCCACCCGCAGTTGTTTCGGCAACAGCTCGATCGGCTTGGAAAACGTCCGCGAGACGTCGACCAGCGCCTGCTCGCAGTAAGCCCAATCTGCCTCGATCATCGCGCTCGTCAAGGTGTACTCCACTCGTTTGAAGCCAACTTCGATTCACCCACCCGAAGTCCGATCGCGTCGCCCCAGAGCGAGTCTGCCGTTCTCACGCAGGCGCGCAGCGGCCAGCTGAGCCAACCGGCGTCCTCACGCAACTGGCGTGTCCATTGTCCCCACGACTGACGGCGAGCCGCGCTCTTGCCCGCGCCGTCCAGCACGACATGCCCGGACGCTCTCAGGAAGGCATCGGCAAAGCTCGTGCCGGCTCGGTCATCGCTGGTCAATAGGCGCATGGTACGGCTCCGCTCCTTGGGGCTCCCCCGCAACATGTGCAAAAGTCCGTGTCGAACTCGCGTCGCGCTCGCGTCCTTTCGAGCGAAGGCCAGATACAGGACGCTCGCCAGCTGCTCGGCCACGTGGGCGTCGCGCTCCTTGCGATAGGCAGCCAAGCTGCCCGCCCGCGCCGCAGCGGCGCCATCCATGATTCCGAGCGTCATGCCCAGCCCGCTCAACGGGTGAACGTGGCCCACGGCATCACCCACCAGCCAGACGTTCCGCTGACCGTAAAATGTCCGCGACCGAACCCCGGTAGCCGCCCAGGCCAGCGGTTTTTGCGTGGCCGCACGCAGCGCCGGCTCGAGTTGCGGCGGCAAGACCTCGCGGAAGGCCGCGTACACCGCCGCCGGCTTTCGCTCCGCGCTCGTGCTCGAGCCGGGAAAATCCAGACAGGCGCGGATCCGCCGCTGATCGATGCGGTACAGGAGCGCGGGACCTGGGCCACCCAGGAACACGTGTCCTAGGCCCTCGAACGGCAAGCGCGCGTCCAGCAGCTCCAGCCCCGCCATGTACGAGAGATGCTGACTCGCGGCCGGACCTCCCAACGCGGCGCGCACCTTCGATGCGCGCCCGTCGGCGCCGATGATGCGCTCGGCGCGCACACTCACGCGACGCGAACGAGCGCGATCCTCGAGCTGCACGTCGTTGCCGCTGAGCCCCGCGAACACGTGGTTCGGCAAGTAGCTCACGTTGCCGAGGCCAGCGGCCTGCTCGCGCAGCTGCGCGACCAGCTGCTCATGGACTCTCGCGATCCCCTGATCGTCGCCGTCATAGGGCAGACACACCGGATCCGCGCCATCGTCGCCGAAAATGGCGAAGCCCTGCCCGCGGCTGGCTGCGAGCGCCTCGATGTCGACGCCCAGCGCTCGCAACGTACGCACCCCTGGCGGGTGGATCCATTCGCCCGCGAAGCGGCTGGCTGCACCCGGATAGCCCTCGACCAGCGTCACGCGCGCGCCCTGATTCGCGAACGCGATCGCGGCGCTGGCCCCGGCAGGACCGGCGCCGATGATCACGACGTCGCTCGGCTTCGCGTTGGATGGGGTGGGGCTCAGCATGGGCAGCTCATCCGTGGTACAGCCCGCTGAAGGCGCGCTTCAGCACCTCACGCGTGGCACGCGCCGAACCGAAGCCGAGCGCGATGTCGAGCGCGGGGCTCTTCAGCGCACTCATCAACAAGCGACCGCCGAGCATGCGTGGCGCGAGCACCTTCATCACGCTGGACTGATAACGCGCACCGTCGAGGTCGGTTCTCCAGCCGCGATCGGCGAGCTTGGCGAGGTGAGCACCAGCCAGGTGCCCGCTCACCAGCGCGTGGTAAATGCCTTCGGCAGTGGCGAAATCCGCCAGCCAACCCGCTTCACCGGCTCGCAGGACGCCTGGAGCGGCGAGCTGCCTGGGCACGCTGCTCACCTGCACCGGGTGACCTATCCAGCTGCCCAGCTGATCCGCCCCGCGCAGCCGCCGCGCCAGGCGTCGCTCCAAGAACGCTTCGAAGCGTTGCCGCGCGTTCGGCTTCGCTTTGTCGGGCTCGAAACACAGGCCCACGTTGACCCGGCCCGCACCTTCGGGAAATACCCAGCCGTAGTGCGGCTTGAGCTCGCGATCGAAGAACAGCTCGACGACGTCCGAGGTGCCTTGCATGCCCTGGTACCAGGCCATGATGGTGTGCAGGGTGGATTGGCCAGCGCCCGAGGCGACATGCCGCCGCTCCCGATCGAACCCGCCGGTCGCGCCGCTACAGTCGATCACCGCGTCGGCTTCGAACGTGCCTGCGCTGGTCTCCACCGCCACCTGCCCGCGGTGGTTGTCGATGCGCCGGACCGTACAGCCTTCGCGCAGCTCGGTGCCCAGGCTTTGTGCCTCGCGCGCCAGCAATTCGTCGAGCTGGCTGCGCAGAAGCACCGCGGTTTCGTGGTCTCCACGGAGCTCGACGCCGCGCCCGTCGGACCCGGCGATGATGGCGCCGTCGATCCGGAAGGCCCTGCGCCGAATCTTTTCGCCGACGCCGAGGCGATCGAGAAACTTCAGGGTCCAGGGGGACAAGCCGCTGCCGCAGGCCTTGGTGCGGGGCAGTGTTTTTCGCTCGAGCAGCAGACACTCGGCACTGCCGGCGGAGGAAACGAGGCCCAGCGCGGCCGCGCAACCGGCGGGACCGGCACCGATTACGATCGTCTTGCGATTTTTCCTCACAATGTAAGACCCCTGGGTCCGAGTACCGGTCCCGTCAATATCGCCACCTCATGGTCACCGAGCGCAGCGCGTCATTGTCGAGTTATCCGAATTCCACCGTTCAACGCAAGCAAAGCGAGCGGGCGCCAGCCACATCCAGTTTTGCTGGAAGTATGATTTGGGCGCGGAGCCCAGTGCGGCGAAAAGGGTCGCTGCTTTCTGGCGACACCGGACAGGGCGAATGGAACTAGGCTGCACTGCCATGTACGTCCACGCCAAGACACTCGGCTGGCTCACCCGTCGAGGCGCGCGCGGAGGGCGGCTGACGCTGCGAAAGGGCCTGTACACCAGCGGCTTCGCCTTAGCGCACGCGCTCATGTGTAGCAGCGTGTCGATCGCCCGCTTCCTCGATCGGTTCTTGTATCCCGAGTTCGAACGCACAGCGGTGACTCCACCGGTGTTCGTGATCGCCACTCCGCGCTCGGGAACGACCTTTTTGCATCACTTGCTCGCGTTGGACGACGAGCACTTCGTGAGCTTCAAACTGTACCAGACACTCGCTCCCTCGGTGCTCTTGGAGCGCGCCATCGCTGGGCTACGCGAGCTCGACGAACGGGCAGGGCTTGGCCTCGGTCGCGTGCTGGACGCCATCGATCGGCGGATGTTCACCGCCTGGAACGGCATTCATCGGGTGGGGCTGCGCGCCGACGAGGAAGACGAAAATTTGTTCGTCTACAGCCTGGTGAGCCCCGCCCTGTACATGCTGTTCCCCGCCATCCAGGCCATGCCCGAGCTGATCGACCTGAGCGGCTTCCCGCAGCACAGCCTGCGACGGCTAGCCCACGACTACCGCGAGACCGTGCGCCGCCTGTTGTACGTGAGCGGAGCCGGTCGGACCCCATTGATCAAGAACGTGCTGCTGCCGAGTCGTTTACCGGTGGCCAAGCTCGCCTTCCCGAAGGCGCGCTACGTCCATATCGTGCGCGATCCGCGAGAAGCCATCCCCTCCGCAGTGAGTCTTTTCTATGCCATGTGGCAAACCCATTCGCCCACGATCGCAGCCGATTCGCCGGCCACACGGGCGCTCGCGGACATGTTTCTGAAGCACTATCGCCTGCTCTGTGACGAAGGCGAGAAGCAGCCTGCCGACAGCTGGATCAGCGTCCGCTTCGAGGACCTCGTGACCGATCCGGTGGCCACGGTCAGCCGCATCTACGACGCGCTCGGCATCCCCATGACCGCGCGCTTCCGTGAGCGGCTCGAACAAGCAGCGGCCGACGGACGGCGCTTCAAGAGCCGGCACACTTACGACCTTGCCCGTTTCGGTCTGACCGAGGACGATCTCCGCCACGCCCTCGGACCGCACTGGCCGCGCGTGACCGGAACCGATCTGGAGTCCACAGCGCTCGCCCTGGATTAGCGATAGCCCCGAATTCAAGCCCCCCGTAAACGTGCCCGTGCCCCGGCCCCGTCTCACGCTTGGTCACAACTTTCCGCGTGGCGATCGGCAGAATCAGACAGCCCTCGCTGCACCCAAACAATACTGTGTTCACACAGTATTGTTCGCTCATCCGACGCAGACAGCCCTCGCTGCACCCCAATAGTACTGTGTTCACACAGTATTGTTCCCTCCGCGCGCGGCGCCCCTCGAGTGTGTGGTGCCGGCGGGTATCGCAAGCCAAAGATGTCACGCAACATGATGCCGTTCGCGTGCCCGACTCTCGTCTCTCCCTCGCCGGGACAGAGATTTTTTGATGGTCAACGAATACGTCTCGGAACGCCCCAGCCTTCGGCGTCGCGAACGGGGGGAGAGTAGAGAGGGACTAACCGCCAAGCCGCAGAGAGCGCAGAGACCAGAGGAGATTTTTGGGGTTTCGTGGTGCGATATTCCGCGTCGCAGCAAATGTGAAATTGCGCGCGCTAACGATCCGAGCGTTTCCACGACGCAACCCGCCGAGCCCCGCAAAACCCAACCCCTCTTTCTCTGATCTCTGCGCTCTCTCTGCGGCTCGGCGGTTAAAAATTCAGGGAGCGATCCAAGCGCTCTCGGCCCCAGAGAGTCGCCTCCGCCATCGGTGTCTGCCGGGCACGCCTTTTTCCACGACGCAACCCGACGGCCCCGCAAAACCCAAGCCCTCTTCTCTGATCTCTGTGCTCTCTGCGGCTCGGCGGTTAAAATTCAGGGAGCGATCTGAGTGCTCTAGGAGCCCGAGAGTCGGCTCCGCAATCGGTGTTTGCCGCTGACAGGCCTGCCTGCGCAGGGGCGTGACGGCGAACGGTATCGTGGTCCGATTTTCGGGCACGGGCACGGGCACGGGCACGGTTACGGGGCGTGATCGCGAGGGTCGGCGAATGGCTCGGACTTGACCTTTGCTCCGGGTGGCGGAATGTTCTCTGTCTTGGAAGCGACCCCGCACTCTGAAGCAGTGAGCAACGGAGCCGGCCCCGGGCGCCGGGAAACACGCGTCGCGGAAGTGCGACGCTCGGGACCGAACGGCAATTTTTGGTACGCCGTCGAGCTCTCGAACAAGTTGCGACGGGGACAGGTGCAGGCGGTCGTGTGGTGGAAGAACCCGATCGCCCTGTATCGGGACAGCGCCGGGAACGTCAGCGCGCTCGAGGATCGCTGCGCGCACCGCCAGCTTCCGCTCTCCTGCGGACGCGTCGAGGGCACGCGACTCGTGTGCCAGTACCACGGCTGGAAGTACGACGGCGAGGGCCGCTGCGTCGAGATCAGCCACGAGCTCGGCAAGGGCCGGGACAAGCTACCGAAGATCGGCATTCGCGCTTATCCGGTCAAAGAGCGCTACGGCTTGATCTGGATTTTCCCGGGCGATCCGGCGCTCGCCGATAGCGTGCCCCTGCCGGAGGTGCCGGAGCTCAGCGGGCCTGCGCCGTGGCCCGTCGTGCCCATCGACGTCAGCATCGGCGCGCACTTTTCGATGATCGTCGAGAACGTGTGTGACTTCAATCACGCCTACCTGCATCGCTACAAGGAGCCGTTCGTGGACCCCACGCTGGTGGAGTACGGACGCGTGGGCGACACGGTGAACGTCACGTACAAGACCTCCTTCGGCAAGAGCCTGATCGCGCGGCTCGCCTCGGAGAACGGCGGCAAGGGGCTCGATCGCATCAAGCTCTGGTATCAATACCCGTATCAAGGCTCCGACATCCTCGGTAAATACTTGCACTGGCTGTTCATGTTGCCGATCGATGAGCGCACCACGCGCTGCTTCTTTCTGTTCCTGTTCGGGCCCATCGAGGTGCCGCTCCTGCGCTGGACCATCCCGCGACCCTTGAAGCCACTCGCGCTCAAGCTCGCGAACTTGCTGTACGTCGAGCCCTTGCTCGCCGAGGACAAGTGGGTGCTCGAGGCCGAGCAAGCCGGTTTCGACCGCCACGCCGATCGCCCGATGATCGAGCTCAATCCAGCGGTGATCGAGTTCCAGAAGCTGACCTTGGAGAAAGCTCGCGAGTATCAGCAAAGCGAGCTTTCGCGTTCGCTCAAGCGCCGTCAGGCGGAGTCGGACCAGGCCATGCGCGCGTCTGCCGGAGCAGAGGCAGCCCTATTCGATCAGACTCCCCGATCCGACTCGGCCGCTCAGTGACCCGGCTTTGACGTTCCAGACATGACCACCCTCGTTACTGGCGCCACGGGCCACATCGGCAACAATCTGGTGCGCGCCCTGCTCGCGCGCGGCGAACGCGTGCGCGTGCTGTGCCGCCCGAGCTCGAGCCCAAAGCCGCTTCTGGGCCTCGACGTAGAACGCTTCGAGGGCGATCTGCGTGACGCACCATCGCTCGCGCGCGCGGTGGCCGGCGTGGAGCGGGTCTATCACGTGGCCGCCATGATCAGCATTCGCAGCGGGGATCGCGAGGCGCTGTGGGACGCGAATGTCGCCGGCACGGCCCGGCTTTTGGCTGCGGCGCGCCAGGCCGGCGTGAAGCGCGTCGTGCACACGAGCTCGTTCGGCGCCATGGGCAACAATCCCAACGGTCCGAGCAGCGAACAGCACGCGCTCGATGCCAACGAGCCGGCGACCGACTACGAACGAAGCAAGGCGGCCTCCGAAGTCGAGGTCAAGCGCGAGATCGAACGCGGCCTCGACGCCTGCATCGTGAACCCCTGCGCGACGGTCGGGCCGTTCGATTTCCGTCCCAGCTTGGTCGGCCGCACCTTCGTCGACTTTGCCACCGGCAAGATGAAAGCCTACTTGCCCGGCGCTTTCGACTGGGTGCCAATGCGCGACGTGGTTTCAGGTCACCTGCTAGCCATGGACAAGGGCGGCCGAGGTGAGCGCTACCTGCTCTCGGGCGAGGTCGCGTCCCTCGACCAAATTCTCGACTGGCTCGCCGAAGACACGGGTCGCCCGCGCCCGCGCTTCTGCATCCCGGCTGGACTGATGCTCGCCATCTCGCTGCCCAAGGATTTGATCGAGGCCCGGTTTTTCCCGGACAAATACCCGCGCTTCAACCAGCACTCGATTCGCCTTTTGACGAGTGGCAAGTACGGCAGCAACCTCAAAGCGTGCCGGGAGCTCGGCTTGTCGCCCACGCCCATCCGAGAGGCATTTCGCGCTTCCGTGGCCTGGTTTCGCGACAACGGCTACTTCTGAGTCGCGCCTCGGCTAACGCCACACGAACAGCTGCGAGTGACGCTGCTCGAGCTCGGTGCTCTCGCCCAAGTCGGGATCGCCATCGCTGAGCAGCTGCGCTTCGACCAGGGCAGACTCGACTCGTGCGGCGCTCTCGTCGCTCGACTGCAGGTTCGTCGAGAGGCTCAGCTCCGGCTCGAGCGGGACTTCGTACGGATCGTCGACACCGGTGAAGCCACGCAGCTCGCCTGCGCGCGCTCGCTTGTACATGCCCTTGACGTCACGTCGTTCGCATTCGACGAGCGGACAGTCCACGTGCACCTCGAAAAAGCCATGCGTCGCGCGCCGAGCTTCAGCGCGAGCCGCACGATACGGGCTGACCACGGCGACTATCACGATCACGTCGTTGCGCGCGAGCAAGTTGGCGACGAAGGCCACCCGCTGAATATTGCGATCGCGATCCTCGCGACTGAAGCCCAAGCCGTAGGACAGGGACTGTCGCACCAAATCGCCATCGAGCACTTCGACCCGTCGCCCGCGGCGCAGGAGCCTGCGCGCCAGGTTGCGCGCGATGGTCGACTTTCCAGAACAAGGGAGCCCCGTGAGCCAGATGGTGAAGCCACTGCTATTCACGCGCAAAAGGTATCACCAAACCGCAGCTCCCCAAACACGTGCGCGTGTTCGAGCGCGGGCGCGCGTCCGCGTGCTCGAACGCGCGTAATCGAACGCGCGTGCGCGGGGCACAGACTCGTGCGCGGGCACGGACGCAGCAGAACGATGCCACGCGCGTTCTCCGCGTCCACGCACACGGCTAGCCAATGGCTCGCTGTCTTTCGCAATAGCGAGCGATGCGACGGCCCGGCGTGGCGGCACGTCCGTCGTTGCTCTTCTCCACGACACGCGAGTGTTGCGAATCGGAGAGCCCGGGCGAGCTCAGCGCGTCACTGCGCCAGGCTGCGCGAGCGAGAAGCGCGACCCGAGACACAGCCAGAGCGCAAAAGTGCAAGCGCGTTGCGTGCGCGAGCCCACGTCGCGCACACGTCACTCGACTCCACGCACGGCACCACTTTACGTGTTCCTTGCGCTGCACTAACCATCTGCGCGTGAAGTCACGCTCGCGCGGGGCAACTTTGGGCGTAGCGGCGTTGTACGCCGTGTGTGCGTTGGCTTGGACGCCGCGCGCGGCCGCCTATTGCCGCACGATGAGCTGCGAGCTCGGCGAAGATCCACGTCACCCCACCTGTCCGCGCGACGAAAGTCAGTGCGTCACCCAGGGCAATCCTCTGCATTGGGCAAGCCCCTGCCTCACCTACTCCGTGCAGGTCGATGGCTCGCCGCGCTCGAACCTCGACGCGGATCAGGTTCAAGCCTTCGTCGAGCAAGCCTTCAGCGCCTGGAAAGCCGCGCGCTGTCCGGGCGGCGGCTCACCGCGTTTCGAGGTGCAGTTCCAGAGTTACGTGAGTTGCGACCGCCGCGAAGCCGTCTGCGACAACCTGGCCAAGGACGCCAACGTGGTGATGTTCCACGACAGCAATTGGCATGATGGCGTAGGCCACATCGGCGTCACCACGCCCACGGGCGGTAAGGAGTCGGGCCTGGTGATCGACGCGGACGTCGAAATCAACTCTCAGGACTACTCATTCGCGAGCGATCCCTCCGGCACGATGTCGACCTCGCTGATGTACGTCTTGACCCACGAGCTCGGCCATTTCCTGGGCCTCGCGCACAGTCAGGTCATCGGTTCGGTGATGAGGCCCACCAACTACCAAAGCCTGCCCTACAGCCCGAATCTCATCAGCGCCGACGACGTCGCGGCGATCTGTGCTGCCTATCCACCCGGGCCGAAGCTGAGCTGCGAGCCACCCCGTGCATCGACCTACGACGCCTGCGCCATCCCGCTCGGCGAGGATCCACCGTGCAAGCTCTCGTCGCTGACGCAGGACGGTGGCGGCTGCGGCTGTCGCCTCGCTGACAGCTCGACGCACCCGGCCTCGCCCACCCTCGCTGCTCTGGGCTTGCTGCTGGCCGCGCTCGTCCGCCGCCGCCTCAAGTCACGCGACGCCCAGAGCGCGCAGTAGGGGCAGCTCTTGCGTGGCGAACACGCGGGCATTCTGCGATAGCTGAGCCAGATTTTCGGACGCGGACTCGAGCACCTTTCCCTCGCGAGTCAGGCGCAGTCCGAGCGCCGAGAGGCGGCTCCAGGCGTGCGCTGCCCAGGCCTCGGGCGTGCTTCGAGCGTGCGCGCGCGCATGCAGAAACAACTGCTGCTCGTGGCTCACGCTCACCCCGCTGCCCGTCACGGGCGAAGCCAAAACGCTGCCCTCGTCCGAGTGCAGCGCGCGCTCGAGTAGCAGTGCGTTCAGCGCCTGGCAGCGCGGCGTGGCGGCGGCGATTGACGCTTCGGACTGGGCCAAGTGCAAATGGCCGGTGCTGACCAACAAGCGTAGTGCGTGCACGAACTGGCCCGGGCGGAGCTGCTTGCAGCCCGGGTGCTGCCTGAGAAAATCCAGTGTCTTGGGGGCGAAGTCTTGCTCGGCGAGCGCCGCGCCGAGCGCGCCGTAGGTCTCGGGCTTCAGCTCGGCTTCGCCAAACGGTAGCGGGATCTTCGCGCCCAGCAGCTTCTCGGGCGGTGCGCGCAGCACGAATCGGCTGCGACCGAAGCGCTCCTCTCGAGCTTCAGGGCTCAGACGGCGCACGCCTTTGACGAAGATGTCACGCCGAAAGCGCTGATTGACCAGGTAGTCGCGCAGCGTTTCACGCAAAAGTGCAGGCTTGGCTTCGTCCAAGAGCTTCTTGGCTTTGTCCGGAAAGCCAGCGCCGTCGAGGTGATCGCTCAAGGTCGCGGAGGTCGCGAATTCGAGCTTGGCTGCGCTCAAGCTCC
>Ga0247779_1001038_pt1 | contig 14292 bp, 14 predicted proteins | sample UWRJL221509R5_FD_179925 | JGI IMG/M metagenome (GOLD analysis project Ga0247779, IMG submission 179925) | Plant litter microbial communities from Arlington Agricultural Research Station in Wisconsin, United States - UWRJ-L221-509R-5 | ecosystem: Environmental > Terrestrial > Plant litter >...
TGGCGGTGGGCGACCTGTCCGACCGTGCAAGCATGGCGCGCGCGCTCGAGGGCGTGACGTCCGTCTTCTACATTGCGCCCGCCTTTCTGCCCGACGAGGCGGAGGTCGGCAAGGCGATGGTCGCGGCCGCGATCGAGGCCGGTGTGAAGCGCTTCGTCTTCTCGTCCGTGATCCACCCGGTGTTGAGCGGGCTGCCCAACCACGCGTTGAAGGCTCCGGTGGAAGAAGCCATCCTCGATTCCGACCTCGAATACACCTTCCTGCACCCGACGCTGTTCTTCCAGAACTATGCGGGCAGTTGGGAGCGCCTGGTGCAGACCGGCATACTGGCCGAGCCCTGGTCCAACGACACCCGCTTCTCGCGCGTGGACTATCGCGACGTCGCCGACGTTGCCGCCATCGCCCTGACCGAAGACCGTCTTCTCGCTGGCACCTTCGAGCTGTGCGCTCCGGGCCTGGCCAATCGCCATGAGGTCGCCGCGCTGGCCGGTGAAGTGTTGGGACGCGAGGTGAAGGCCCAGCGCGTCGATCCCTCGACGCTGGGGCCGGAGGCCGCACCGATGCGCCCGATGTTCGACCACTACGAGCGCTTCGGCCTGAAGGGCAACGCGCTGACCTTGACGGCCATCCTGGGTCGCGAGCCGCGCACGCTGCGAGCGTACTTCGAAGAGCTCGCGCGAGCGTCGACCAGCAGCGCACGGCGCTGACCGCGTCGCGCATCATCGGTCTGCACCTGCGCCGTTGCGCCTTGGCGCCAGGACGGCGGCTCTTGCATGAGGAAGAGATACCGTGGAGACGAATGGAATCATCGTCGCCACCGGAACCATAGGCGGCATGGGCGAATTGTTCGTCTGACGCTCCTTGACCAACGAGAGACGGCCGCTGCCACGGATATTCCGCAAAAGCCCTGGCGAAACCGATCGACAAGACGGATGACGCCGCCCGGGGGCGCGGCTGCACGTGGCGCCGGCAGACATCGCGGCGGAAACCAGTTGCATCGCGCTCGCGGGCCCCGCTCGCGGCAAGGCCGGCCAGGTCGATGTGCGGATCAACTGCGAGGGCTTCTTCCCGACGCAGCCGTTGGACGTCCCGCATTGCGGCCGCCCCGGTCCGCACCGGCACGACTTCGAGGAGATGTCCACCTCTTCGAGCGCGAAGTCCAGTTCATCTTTCGCGGCGAAACCCATCTCGTCCGGGTCGGCGTGACTGTCAACATCGCCGCGAACGCGCCGCACTTCTTCACCGACATCGCAGGCCGGCGGGCGCGTGTGCTCTGAATGTGTGCGCCGCCGGCCGGGCGGATTTTTCGTTGCAGTCGGCACCTCGGTCAGAGCCGCGATACGCCGGCAGCGAAGTTGAGCACGGTGGAGCTTGGGGCCTTCGTGCACATGGTCGCGCACTGGCGCCGAGGTAGCGGACTGAACTCTTCAAACCTTGACGGACAAGGCGCCCTCGCTGCGGCGCACGAGGAATTTGCAGCGCGCTACGAGGCCTCTCGACATCCGTCACAAGTTCACGCGGCTCTATCGGCCCGGGACCAACGGCAAGGCCGAGCGCTTCGCGCGTCGCATGTCGCAGAGCGACTCGTGGCGGAAGTCGCAACCGGCGAACTCACTGAGGCAAGACGGCCATTCAGCAGGTCAGCGCTGTGACTGCTGCTTCCGACCCAAAGCTGTCATACGCCTCATCAGATTGGGTGCCGGATACCGGACGTTCGTAAGGCAGCGCAGGAACTGGTCTTTGCGACTCCATGGGCTCTCAGAATCGAAGTCGCGACAACTGCTTGGCAACGAGAGTAGCCAGCCGCACTTCGTTCGTTGAATGCGCACGCATCCCCGCCGTCGCATTCAATGCGGATCAGGTTGACGCAGAAGTGCCCGCCAAGCGACGACTGCAGCGACCAATGCGATCAACGCACCCGTTCCGAATGCTGCCGGTAGCCCCGAGACATACCGTCCACGCACTGCGGTAGACGCATAGATCGAGCTGATCACAGCGATGCCCAGCGCACCTCCGATCTGTTGATCCATTTGCAGCAATCCCGACGCCGCGCCGGCGTGCGCGTCCCGCACGCCCTGCACCATTGCTACCGTGCCTGGCGCAAAGACAAGGGCTATGCCGATTGCGTGCAAGAGCAAGGGCATGAGTACGGCCGGGAAGTAACTGTCGTGCTCGGTGAGCCGTGCGAAGCCAAGCAGGCTGGTGGCGAGCAGCCCGCTACCTGCCGCAAGCAGCGTACGAACGCCGAAGTGACGGATCAATCTCGGCACGAAATGGCTGATCACGAACACCGTCGCCGTCAACGGCATGTACGCTAGGCCGGTCACGAGCGGCGTATAGCCGAGGATTCGTTGCAGGTACTGCACGAGCATGAACAACAGCGCGAAGTGAACCCCGACGATCAGCGCCATCACCGCCAAGCCACCAAGCCTGGATCGATCCTGGAGTAGGTGCAGATCGAGCAGCGGCTCCGGGTGCCCGCGTTCCGTCCGCACGGAGACCATAAACAGGGCCAGCGCGGCGACGAAAGACAGGATCGTCACGCTCGACGCCCAGCCACTTTCCGCCGCACGGACAAAGCCGTACACGAGGGCGACGGACCCCAGCGTGGCGGTCAAGGCGCCGACCACATCGAGTCGCGCCTTCTTCGGACTCGTCTCTGCAACCAGGCGCCCGACCATCACCACCACCGCAGCATCGACCGGGACATTCACCAGCAGCGACCAGCGCCACGAGAAAAACTCCGTGAGCACTCCACCCAGGATCAGCCCTGCGGATGCGCCGATGGTCGAGACCGCGATGAAGAGCGACATTCCGCGGGCCTGTTCCGCAGAGTTGCGCGCCATCACCATCACCAGGGCGAGCACGCTCGGGCCGGCCAACGCCGCACCGATCCCTTGCAACACACGTGCCGCGACCAGCACGCCGGGCGTAGGTGCCATGCTGCCCAGCAGCGAGGCTAGCGTAAAGACCGACAACCCCGCACGAAAGGCGCGGACCTGCCCGATCATGTCACCGAGCCTGCCACCCAGGAGGAGCAGCCCGCCGAATGCCAGGCCGAACGCGTTGAGGACCCAGGCCAGGTTCGCCGGGGTGAATCCGAGATCCTGCTGAATGCGCGGCAGCGCGACGACGACCACGAGCAGGTCCATCGAGAACATGCATTGCGCGGCGAGAACGATGAACAACGCGAGTGCACCGCGCCTGTGAGCAATGCGCCCCAAGGTCAGACTTGTCATGTGCGCTCAGTAGCCGACGCCGCGCACGCCACCTGCGGCACGGATCGACTCGCCAGTCACCCAATGCGAGTCCTGCGATGCCAGGAAGACGGCGACCGGTGCGATGTCCTCGGGCTCGCCGAAGCGCCCGAGTGGCGTCCCTGCAAGGATCTTGACGCCGAGTTCGCCGGCGAAGTTGCCGTCGGTGGCCGGTGTGTTCGTGTGGCCCGGCAGAATCGAATTGACCCGGATTCCGCGTGGCCCGAGCTCGCGGGCGAGCGCGAAGGTCATCGTGTCGACGGCGCCCTTGGTCGCCGCGTAGACGCTCGAGGCCAGGTAGGGATCGGTGCTCAGGATCGAGCTGATGTTGATGATGCTGCCGCCCGATTCGCCGAAAAGCTTCACGGCCTCGCGGATAGCGAGGAAGTAGCCCAGGACGTTGACGTTGAACTGCTTGTGGAAAGCTTCTTCCGTCAGGCTATCGATCATCTCGAACACGGCCAGGCCGGCATTGTTCACGAGGACGTCGAGCCTGCCATGATCGTCCTTGATCGTGTCGAACAGGCGGGCCACGTCGTCCGACTTGCTCATGTCGGCCTGTACGGCGACGGCCTTGCCGCCTGCGGCTTCGATGGCTGCGACGACCGCATCGGCGCCTTTCTTGCTCGTGGCGTAGTTGACGACGACAGTGGCGCCTTCGGCGGCCAGCGCCTTGGCGATGCCTGCACCGATACCGCTGGATGCGCCGGTGACGAGCGCGATTTTTTCCTGGAGCTTCATGACTTTTCCTTCAACAGCGTGTGGGTTTCGTGGCTGAACAGACCGCCAGGCGGTCGATGCCTGGAGCGCTGCAGTTGAAGTCGAGTGTTGCGTCAACTGTGTCCGAGCAGGGGCCGGTTCTTCTCCGATCCTTGCCCATTCTTCTCATTCGCTTGCGTCCGTGGCAGCGTGCGTCCATGATCGGTGGGATGGAAGACTCAATGGAAGAGCTGCGCAAGTTCGTGATGCGCGCGGGAAACAAGTGGACCGATGTCGGGGTGCCGCGCGTGGCCATCGTGTGCGCCGAGGCGTGCGCCGATCAGGTGTATCAGCCCATGCTGCACTTCGTGCTGCAAGGCTCGAAGGCGTTGTCCATCGGCAACCGCATGTCCGATTTCCGGGCAGGGACGTACTTCATCGTGCCTGTGGACGTGCCCGCGACCGGCCAGATCCGCCCCTGCGGGCCAGGCTTGCCTTATCTCGCCATCAGCCTGACGCTGGACCCCGAGGTCATTGCCGGCCTGATCGTGGACGCAGATGCGAAGCAAGAACAGGCGAACCCTGTCGACTTCTCTGCCGTGCCGGCCCCGCCGGAAATGATCGACGCATGGCTGCGCATGATGCGCCTCACCGATCGCCCCCGAGAGATCCCGACGCTGGCGCCCATGATCGAGCGCGAGATCCTCTTTCGCGCTTTGCAAGGGCCGTTGGGTGCCTTGTTGCGCGAAATCGCCCGGCCCGTGGGTCGTCTCGTCCAGATCAGGCGAGCCACCCATTGGATCCGCGATCACTACACCGAATCATTCCAAGTGGAGCAGCTCGCGGCGCTGGCAGACATGAGTGTGCCATCCCTTTATCGTCACTTTCGAGCCGTGACGGCCATGACGCCGATTCAATACCAGAAGCGTCTTCGCCTGCTGAGAGCGCGCTGGCTGATGCTTTTCGAACCGCGGGACGCCGCCTCGATTGCGTTTGCCGTCGGCTATGAGAGTGCGTCGCAATTCACACGTGAATACGCGCGCATGTTCGGCTTGCCGCCAGTGCGTGATGCTGAACGGTTCAAGGCGCCCATGCTCCTGGACGACACGATCGCTGCCTAGCCGTCTCGTCAGTCGGCATGGGCGAGTTGCCGTCTCGCACTATCCGCGGCGCCATCGTCCACGCGAGGGGCATACGTCGCCAGGATCCGTTCCGTGTCGCGTGCTGGCGGCAGCCCGAACGCGCGTGCGTACTCGCGGCTGAACTGAGTGGGACTTTCATAGCCGACCTCCAGCGCCGCCGATGTAACGCTTCTGCCGCCGACCACCAGCAGCGTGCGGGCGTGCAGCAGGCGAACGTGCTTCTGGTACTGCAGCGGGCTGAGGGCGGTGACGGCCTTGAAGTGCCGGTGAAACGCCGACTCGCTCATGGCAGCGCGCCCGGCCAGCGCCTCGATCCGCAAGGGCCGCGCGAAATCGCGGCGTATCCACTGGATCGCCAGGCTGACCCGCGCCATCGCACTGTCGGGCCGGGCAATCTCACGCAGCATGGCGCCCTGCGGGCCTTGGAGCACCCGATACAGGATCTCGCGCTCGTAGACCGACGCCAATGCCGGGATGTCCGCGGGGCGCTGCATCAAACGGAGCATGCGAACCCAGGCGTCCATCAAGTCCGACGTCACTGCAGCCACCGAGAAGCCCGAGTCCGCCTTCTCGTGCTCGGCATTTTTGGGCAAGTCATCCAACAGCGAGGCGATCACCGTGGGTTGCAATGTCAGCGCCACCGCCAGGTACGGCGCCCCGGTGTCCGATGGCCAGACCGTGCCGACTGCCGGCAAATCGATCGACATGACGAAGTAGGTGGCTGGACTGTAGTGCAAGGTCCGGTCGCCCACGGTCATCGATTTGCTGCCCCGCAAAATCAGGTTGATCATCGGGTCGTAGACCGCCGCCAGTTCGTGCTCGGGGATCTTGCCCTGCACCATCGCGACGCGCGGGATGCCCGTCGCGGTGAAGCGGTTCTCTGCTTTGGCCGCCAGCGCGCGCAGTTCGATGAGTTGTTCTTCCATGGGTGGCATCAGATCGCATAAGGCACGCCGATGCAAGCACTAAAGCAGGTTTAGGCAGGCTTGAGGCAGGAACAGGCAGGCGCTTGGGCGGGGCGAGACCTATCGTTCATTCACTGTCAATCCACGAGAGAAACACATGAGCATCGTCATCATCACCGGCGCGAGCCGAGGCCTCGGAGCCAGCGCAGCCATCCAGGCCGCAAAGCGCGGCATGGGCGTCATCGTGACCTACAACAGCCACTCGCCAGGCGCCGACGCCGTCGTCCGAGAGATCGAGGCCGGCGGCGGCAAGGCCGTCGCACTGCGCCTGGATGTCTCCAAGGTCGCATCGTTCGCAGGCTTCCGCGACCAGATCGCCACTGCGCTGGAAGTGACCTGGGGCCTGGATCGCTTCGATGCGCTGGTCAACAACGCTGGCTACGGTCAGTTCAAGGCGATCGAAGCCGTGACCGAAGCTGAATTCGACGGCTTGCTGGCCGTGCACCTGAAGGGCCCGTTCTTCCTGACGCAAGCTCTGCTGCCGTTGATGGCCGATGGTGGTCACATCGTCAACATGACGAGCGCCACGACGCGCGTGGCGACACCGGGCGCCGCGCCGTATGCGGCGTTCAAGGGCGGCCTCGAGGTGCTGACGCGCTACATGGCCAAGGAGTTCGGCGCCCGCGGCATCCGGGCCAACTCGATCTCGCCGGGCGCCATTCGCACCGACATGACCAGCGGCGCATTCGACCAGGCGCCGGAGTTCGAGACGATGCTCGCGGGTCAGACCGCACTCGGGCGGATCGGCGCGCCCGACGACGTGGGGCGCGTCATCGCCAGCTTGCTATCGGCGGACAGCGGCTGGATCAATGCGCAAAACATCGAAGTCGCCGGCGGTTACAACATCTGAGGCGGGGTCACATGAGCATCCTCATCTACGGCGCCGCCGGGTATACGGGCAGCATGGTCGCCCGACACGCAAAGGCCACCGCCCTCGACATCGTCCTCGGGGGACGCGACGCTGCCAAGCTGGCACCGATTGCTGCGGAGTTGGGCGTGACTTGGCGCGCCTTCCCGCTCGCGGGGAAACTTCCAGCCGAGGCGCTGAGCGGCGTGCAAGTCTTGTTGAACTGTGCCGGACCGTTTGCACGCACGGCGGAGCCGCTGATGCGCGCCTGCATCGAGGCGGGCATCCACTACCTCGATATCACCGCGGAGATCGGCGTCTATCGCCTTGCCGAACGGCTGGGGGCCAACGCCGGAGCGGCAGGCGTCATGCTGATGCCCGGCGTGGGCTGGGACGTCGTGCCCACCGACTGCCTGGCCATGCAGATGGCGTCGCGTGTCGAGAACCCGAAGTCGTTGCGCATCGCACTGCAGGTCGCGGGCTCGATGTCTCGAGGCTCTGCCCTCAGTGCAGGGGAGATCGTGGCCGCCGGCGTGCTCGCGCGCGTGGCGGGCGAACTGGTACAGACGGTGGACGGACAACCGCAGTCCTTCGACTTCGGGCAGGGCATGGTTTCCTGCTTTCCACTGTCATTCGGAGATCTCGTCACCGCTTGGCGCTCCACTGGCATTCCCGACATCGCGATGTACGTGAACGTCACTGGCGACGCGTTTCCGACGGACAACCTCGCGTCGATGCCGGACGGCCCGACTCCGCAAGAGCGTGCCGCTCAACCTGCGCGGGCGGTCGTCGAGATCACCGGAGTTGGCGGCGCGGTCATCCGATCCATCATCGAGACGGTGAACGGCTATTCCTACACGCCGCTGGCGGCCGTCGAAGCCGCACGCCGCGTCTCGAGCGGCACCGTCCGGCCCGGCTTCGAGACACCATCCCGCGTCTTCGGGGCAGGCTTCGCTGAGGCCATCCCCGGGACACGGGTCTTTGGAATTTGAACGAACGTTGACATCGATCACGAGGATACAAGCCATGACCAGGCCGAGCACCGCCAAGGCAAAGCCCGATACAAGCAGCCTGGACGCCGTGGAAGTGACCACGCTCCGACTGAATGGATGTACGCGCGCGGAATTCGTCGATGCCAACGCCGAGGTCGACGACTGGCTGCGACGTCAGCCGGGTTTTCGCAGCCGCCGCATCGCGGAGCGTGCAGATGGCGAGATCGTCGACATACTGGTCTGGGAAAGCGTCGAGGCTGGCCAGGACGGTGCTGAGCGACTCATGCGCGAGCTCCCCGAAGCTGCCGTCCACTCCATGATCCAGCAATCCAGCGTATCCTGGTCGGTACTTCCTGTACGACGCAGATTGATCATCTAGTCGAAGCTCGCATCGTCGCCTTTCGACGATAGACGGGCGCATCGGATGAATCAGTGGGCGGCCTCAATGCGCCCACTGCCGTCATCTGACTCCAACCTTCCTGCCGGAAAGCCGACGGTCTCGGCCGGCCGGTTATGGCCGCTCTGCGACTCTAACGGAGGGGCCAACTCTGCCGCCGCTGCAGCGCAAGTGAGCCGCAAATCCCCAACAAAGGCTTGGAAGGCTTGATCGACGGGCGCCGAGTCGGAACCTATTCCGTCTTCAGGCGCCGCAACGACAGGCGCCCTCAGAGACCGGCGCCATGCTGCGACAGGATCCAGGCGCGGGCTGCCTGCAGGCTTGCGTCGCCGGTCTCCGTCGCTTCATCGGGAATCAACGCTCCGGAATGGAGGTGCCCGAGTCGATCGGCGTTCTCGACCTCGGAGATGCCAAACATCGAACCGTCGGACAGGATGTGTTGCCGCACGCCGGTGTTCGTGATGCCCCGGGTGGGGGCGCCGAAGAATCGTGTCCGTGCTCGGCCATGGAACGCGAGAGCGACGGTCTCGCCCGAGCTCGCCGTTGCGGGGCCCTGCAGCACGGCCACTGGCCCTTCGAAGGCGGGCGGCTCGTCTGCGGAACCGATGTCAGCGAGGCTTGCGCCGTCGACGGCCGAGCGCCCCGGCGAGACGATCCAGCGTTCGCGTCCCGTCCGCGTGCTGAATGCGCCGACCTCTCCCGCACCGACGAGCGAAGAGGCGCCGGCGAGCACCGGCCACATGTCGCCGCCACCGAAGTCCCGCAGGTCCAGGATCCAGCCAACGGGATGCCGGTTCGCGAGTGGCGCGATCGCAGCGCGGATGGCCCGCGCATAAGCCAGGAGACCATCCTGGTCGGGAAATGCGGCGGCCTTGAGGGCAAGAAGCGCGACGCCCCCGTCCAGCCAGTCGGTCTCGGGCGGCTGTGGCGCAAGATTGCCGTAGAAAGTGGGCAGCTCGGCGCGCGGAAGGAAATAGCTGTGCCAGTCGCCCAACGAGTTCATCATCGCGGTAACGGCGTCGGCGACGTCTTGCGAATCCTGGGTGCCGGTCGCGCGTAGGGCGAGCGTCTGCCGCGCTTCCTTGCTGTTCTCCGGCGCGTGCAGCGCACGCGAAAAATACAGGTCTGCGGCCTCCTGTACCAGCGCATCTCTTGCAGACGAAGCGCCGGGCGCGTAGACCTGCTCTGAACACCGCAGGGTGACCGCGAGATCCAGCCCTGGAATTGCCGCCGCGGAACTGATTGCCGCCTCGACGACGCGGACGTTGGGTAACGCATAGGCGCGCAACACCCGCTCGTCGCTCGCGCCTGGGGCGAGGTTCAACGCCCATTGCCCCTGTCCGAAGCTCACCGAACCATCCGGCTTGGGGTCGAAGCGCAGAATTGGCGAGATCGACGCAGGCTCCGCGGACGTGTTGGTCGCCTTGATGTGAATCCAGATGCGACGGCCGCGCAGTGCGTGGGCGTCATAGCTCGCGATTGGCTTCTGCACGAGCGGGCCTGCTGTCTTGTCGAGGCTGACCCGACGAGGTTCGCCCAGGTCGGCGCAGCCGCTTGATGGCACCGCAGGCGTGGCGGATGGAGCGTGTGCCTCCTCGGCGGCGGATACCCGTCCGGCCGCGAGCGTCAGAGCCAGGCCTGCAAGCAGGAAGTATTCGAGTGGCGCTTCAAACTTCATGATGCTTGAGGATAGGCCGCGTTGCGCAGCGACAGTTGCCGCCGCGCTCGCTCGATCCGGGCTCGTCCGCTGTGATGCATGAGACGCGATCGTGAGGCGCAGCAAGCGGCCCAGTTGTGTGTCGTGAGTCCGGCCATTCGCGACCAGCGGTTGTGGCCGTGCGACGTCCGAAATCTGCCGGCCCGATCGTAACGGGCAAAGACTCCCTGGAGATGTCTGCGCCAACATGGCTCCGCTGCGGAAACACGGCCTCTTCAGCGGCCAGGCTCATCCGCCTCGGCACCGAGCGAGCCGCCTTCCAGCCATTTTCGGGCGCGGTTCAGTTCTGCCAGGCGTTCGGCGTCGCTGTCCGGCCTCTCGAGCATGATGTCGGGCGCAATTGCGATGCCGTCGATGCGCATGCCCGCCAGGCGCGTCGAGCGCGTCGTGGCGCAGGCCAGTCCGATCACGAGATACTTGGTCATCGAGCTATTTGCCTGGAGATGTCAGTCGCGAATGGCGCCGATCTTGGTGCCCGAGATCGGTTCAGCGCGGCCATCCAAAACCGGCCGGCGGCGGCTGTCCGCTGTGGTCGAACCGAGACGCTCCGAGTCGGTCGATTCAAGCGAGGCCGTCCCGGGCTTGGCTACCCAAGGCCGTTCGGATCTTGCCGAAGGCCACCCGCAGCAGCTTCCACTGCCCCATCGCCACGGTCGCAGGGCGGATGGGGTCTTCGGCCGATGACGGCACCAGCCGGCAGTCCTTGCGCGCGAATACGATGGCGTTGCCGCTTTCATGTTCCTTGACCGCCAGCGGAGCGCCGTGGAAGCTGCGTCCGACTCGAGCAAGCAGGAGCGAGAACTCTTCATGGCCCAGATGAATGTTGGCGGCCATCACGCCGGCCGGACGCAGGCAGTCGAAGACGTCATCGTAGAAACGCTTGGAACTGAGCACGCCAGGCAGCCCGTCGCTGTCGTACCCATCCACCAGCAAGATATCGAAGGCGCCTTCGTGCGCTCGCACGTATCTCGACCCGTCGGCCCGGATCACTCGAAATCGTGCGTCGTCCTCGGGCACGGAAAACTCGTGGCGCAAGGCGATGACATGCGGGTTGATCTCGAGCACCGTGATGTCGGCTTGGGGCAAGTGCCGGTAGCAGAACTTGGCCAGCGACCCGCCACCCAGGCCGATCATTCCGATGTGCAACGGCCTCGGATGAAACAGCAGGAAGCCCATCATCGTGCGCGTGTAGGCGAGATCGAGCGCATCGGGCTGCGCCAGGTTCATGCAGCTCTGGACTTCCGCGATCGAGAAGTGGAGCGACTTCATCTTCTGCGTCTGGTGCACAAAAGGCTTGACGTGAATCTCTTCGGGATCGAAGTCCATCGGGGGGTGGTCGAGTCGTCGCGGAGGCCGTGAGGCAGTTCGATCGGGCGTGCGGAAGGTGGGCGGCGTGCCGTGCAACGCACGATCGTCAATCGAATCTACCCTTCCTGCCACTGCAAATGTTCGACATACCGGTGAACGCATACGCGCAACTACCATCTTGCCGCGCTGTGCCGCGCCGGCATCGCTTAGGATGACGGCTTCCCATCGCGTCATCAGACTTCCTTCGGCATGCCCACCGTCATCGACCACCAGCAAACGAGCCGCCTGCAGGCCGGTTGGTTCGCGCGCATCGAGGCCGAGGTTATCGCGGCGCTGCATGCACGTTTCAGGTGTTCGGACGAAGCCGGGGCCGCCCGCTTCCAGGCCGTCGCCGCTGCCGACTTGGCGCGCTATGTCCATCACATTGTCGAGCTGGGCGTGCGCCACGATTTCAGGCTGCACGATGACCTGCTCGCCCTTGTCAACGCGTGCATCGACCTGGGCGCGAGGCGGTTCCTGTCGATCTCCGTGCTGTCGCAACCGGCCCTGATGCCGCAGGAGAAGATCACGGTGATGCGCGAACTCTGCGCGCTCGGACTGGCCCCTGTCGCGCCCAGCGAGCTGAACGAATGAGCGCGCGCCGCCGATACCTCGACCGGATGCCTTCGGAAAGGAAGATTCCCGAGTGAGCCATGTCGAGGACTACCCCGGCGTCGTCCAGTGCTGCCCTGCCGCGCATGGCGGCCCGGGGTCGACCGGCGGTCCTTGCCGGGGGCAGGGCATGTCGGCCCAGCCGGCGATCGACGCGTTCGGCAACGACATGGCGACGCTGCAGAAGGACTGGGGCACGCTCACGCCCGCGGCGCGCACGGCTCGCCTGCAGTCGCTCGTCGACACCCAGGCGACGAACAACAATTTCCCGGCGCCGCGCATCACCACGCCCAGCGACCTGGGGCCGGGGCGCAACGGCGAGCTGCGGTTCAGCGGCTGGCAGGTCGCGATCAACCCGGGCTTGATGAACGCGAGCACATTGTCGCGGCAGCAGGCGGAGCAACTGGGCGACACGCTGTACCACGAGACGCGACACGCCGAGCAGTGGTTCCTGATGGCGCGACGCGACGCCGACGCCGGCCTCACGGCGCCGCAGATCCAGTCGCAACTGAGCGTGCCGCCGCGCGTGGCGCAGGCTGCGGTGGCCAACCCGATCCCCGCCACCGACGCCCGCCGCGGCTGTGCGGACGCGATGTACAACAGCGTCTACGGTACGAATGCTGCCGCGCGCAACGCGACGCTCGGCGACCTGGGTACCAAGGGCGCCTCGCTGGCCTCGGCCAATCAGGCGCTGGCCCAGGCCACCGCGGCGCGTGACACGCTCGCGGCCACGCCTGGCACGACAGCCCAGGCGCTTGCAGGCGCCAACAACCTTGTCAATTCGACCTACGCGACGGCGACGGCGCAGTACAACTCGTTCCAGACCACCTATGCGGCCTACCGCGCGCTGCCCGAGGAAGCGGATGCGTGGGACGCCGGAACGCGCGCGGCCGCCGCGGTGAAATCCGCCTTCGGGCCGAGGGGGCCATGACGCGCAGGCCCCGTCGCCTCGCCACGCTCTGTCTCGCGTCGGCCTGCGTCGCCTGCCAGGACGCATGGCCGGCCCCCGAACGCTTCCCGAAAGAGACTTCCATGACGGCTCCTGCACACCCTGTCGCCTTCGAGGCGATCGCCCAGCGGCTCCTCCAGTCGCCGCCCACCGCGTCCGGACTCTCCCAGGCGCTCGGCGGCCCAGTCGTCGCGCCGGGAGACGATGTCACGCTCAAGCTGGATGCCGCGCCGTTCACGGCCGTCAACATCAGCGAATTTCGCGGGGATGTCGACCTGGTCTTCGACCTCGCGCCCGGCCCCTGGGTCTTCCGCGACGTCGTCGCAGAACCGTCGACGTGGAGTTCGGGTGCGCGCCTGCCGCACAGCGGAGTGCTGGAATCCACCCGAACCTGGACGGCGCCGGGGCGCAGCATCACCTGCGTGGTGCGCCTCGAGGGCGAGGGCCCGTTGGCGACGCGGGCCGTCACCGGTCAGGCGCGTTGCCAGGTGACGGCGTCGTGATGCCGGACGGGCGGCCACGCGTTCTGCCGAAGTGTTCGATCGCGATGAACGTATCCGGAAACAGCGCGTGCAGGCGTGCGCGTTCCGTCTCGAACCTTTTCGGCCATGCAACGTCGTACGGCACGATCTGCACGTGTTCCTGGATGGCCGCTTCGAGCGATTCTTCTTCGGTCATCGGAGGTATTGGATTCGACGCAGGTTACCGCAAAGCCGACGTTGCCGACGCCCGCTCTTGGCCGAAGAGCATCTACGAGCCTGCCCTCGTCGACCCATCGAGCGCTGGGTGGGCGACCTCTCGACAAGAAGTCCGGTGAGCCTCGAGACAGTGCCGGCGGCCACTCTCCCGGAACCTTCGTGGCAGTGGAACTTGCTTCCGACAGAGAGGCGCTCGCGGCGTAGCCTTGATCGCATTTCATCGACGGCGAGCCATATTCGCGCCTGGAGCTTCACTGCGGGCAAGAGTGGCTGAACGGTCGGCAGCGAGTCGCCGGCTTCGTCGAAGCCGGCGGGCCGGATCATGGCGGGGCGTCAGGAAGTGCAGGTCTTGCCGCCTGCAGCTCGCTCCCAGATCGGATGGCGCGGCTGGCCAATGAAAATCACGTCGACGTGCTGCTCTTCGATCGGTACGACGGCGTGGAACGTCGGCGAACTGTGTGCGTCGGGACTGGCCAGGACGAAGTCGATTTGAGCGACTCCTTCGTAGACATCCAAGACGACGCGACCGATGGCCATGCCGTTCACCTTCGCGGCACCGGACACGACGAGCGTGCACTTGCCGTCGATCGTCAATGGAGTGATCGTGGGAGGGGCTTGCTTGCTGTCCCAGGCTGCCCCGACCGGGCCCGGCTGGGCACAGCCTGCGAGA
>Ga0247779_1001039_pt1 | contig 14274 bp, 11 predicted proteins | sample UWRJL221509R5_FD_179925 | JGI IMG/M metagenome (GOLD analysis project Ga0247779, IMG submission 179925) | Plant litter microbial communities from Arlington Agricultural Research Station in Wisconsin, United States - UWRJ-L221-509R-5 | ecosystem: Environmental > Terrestrial > Plant litter >...
TTAACGAACGTGGATTCCCAGGGAGCAACGAGGCGAAGCTCGGACTCACGACGGCGGAGCGCAGCCGCTGCGCACCTAGGAAGAGCAAGTAACACTTTTAATGCAGGTAGCCATAGTACTAGTATAGTAATTGCGTTTACAATCTACGAGGCGAAGCTATCCGTGGTCTTAATCGCCTAGGCTCACTATCCTGTCATAGAGGCGTCCTAAATGCGTCAAGAGGGGAAAGAAATTAGAACTCGAATCCGTCCTCCGTGAACAAGCATATAATACCCTAAAATATGCATTCTCGTTTCCGGTTCTTTAAACAGACAGAAGAAGACTACCCGTCTATCCGTTTCAGAAATACCGGAGCTTGAGTATGCCAGCCTGCATGTAAGCACTCTTGGAGTGAGTAAAATAATCGCAGGTTCCTGCTCAGGCAGCTGCACGGCTCGACATGGCTTCTCCATCCACATCCGTCGAGAAACTTACTCGATCAGTCAATTAATATATAATATGGAGCCGTACCAACGACAAGGTAATGCGGCGGTGCATACGCATTACTTACTTAGCTTTAGAGCAAGGGGGCGCAGGTAATTTTCCTTAATCAAGCACGAATCGCAAGTTCCAAGGCACACGAAAAGGTGAAACTGTCCTTAGAAATATTTCCAATTCGTTCAAAAAGGTAGAATTACAACAATTTAATTTGGTGATGATTTGACATTACATCGGTAGTGTGTAGTAGTAGTAAAGTAAGAGAATTAGGGAGAACAGAAATAAGAGAAAAAGATTAAGTTGAATTATACGAATACTAATCACAACAAGTGGAAGGAAGAAGTACTGATGTTGGTCGTGGTACAAATCAGAAGAAAACACAATTTGAGTACAAGAAAAAAAAAGATAAACTTGAAACTTGTATTAGACAACTAGGAGCAAGTAAAGTGGCACAAGAAAATTGATCACACATACACAAGGCAAAGTAAAGGAAAAGGGGAAGCGAAAGATAAAAGGTTTATTAATAACTTTTAATTATTATCGTATTCGTATGCATTTCGCATACAAGATTAAGAAGAATGTAAAGTGTGCGAGAGTATGGTCAAGAGTGTGAGAGACGCGAAGAGAAGAAGCCTTTACAAGTCGTTAATGGGAACAGGGAAAAGAAATAATAATAAGTGAACAATGTGTGTTGTTGGTGGAGACGATGATGCTGATGATGCCAATTGATGATAACGATGATAAAAATGCTGAATGATGGATGACGATGATGATAATGTCAAGAAAAGAGACAAGAAGAAGCCGAAGATCGCTGTTGTTGCATTTGTTATTGAGCCTTGATTATTGTTGTCCGGTAATGATACTTGATGATGATGGTCGATGAGGATGGGAAGAGAATACGTGAGACGCGTGAGATGAGATGTTGGTAATGAGACGTCCGTCAGAGAAGGCAACGAGACCAGAGGAAAGGAAAAGGGGCCCCTCAATGAAAGCTAGATGGCAGCGCGTGAGAGTGAGCGAGCGGTGGGCGCACTCCACCTCCTGTTCTCCCAGTGGCCCGGGCACGCCAAGCTACGGGCAAGCTGTCATCGCTTGCTTCACTGACCATCGCGAGAATGAGAGCCACTTCCACCGAGTATGTACAAGGGGGAAGGAAGGGTGCCTGCAGGCAAGGCCCAAACCCTTCGGCACGGAAGGCAAGACAAGCGACAACCCACTCCAGGGAAGATGGGACGGCGACAAGTGTATAAAAAAAAATTCTCGCAGCCGCTTCGCACCGCACACCACACCTCACGCAGCAGCCAGAACAGCTGCTTACGTACGGATCCGGACAGGGAGGGCGAGGTGGTGTGTACGGTAACCAACAAAACAACCAAGCCAGAAGGTGGTGCTGCGTAGGTATACTGGGAACATGACGGGTGAGGGAATTCCGGAGGGCTGGGCTTTTGGGCGCATGCATGGGAAAATGAGACGAGAAAAATAAACCCCAGGGAATCACACACGCATCGCATAAGAGATGCAGCCCCTTCTTCGTCCCAACCCATCATCACGGATACGGAGACACGGACAAAGGGCTATGCCGTCATCTCCCACACTCGGACACCAATATCCAATATTTCGGTGGGTGGGTAATTAAGGTGTTGGTTGGTATGCAAAGGGTGGTGGTGGGTGGATCCAGAAGACAGAAGGGGATCAATGTTCGAAGGCGTATTCTACCGCGACGCAACACGCTTCGTTGGTGTGAGGAGCGTCTCGGCTACCGTGGGCACGGAGCGTCTGGAGAGTTGGGAAAAATGCATCGCATGCTGGGCATGGGTGCATATTCAACTCCTCAGAGCTAATGCTGCTGTGAGACGACGAGGTCGATGAGCCGTGCGAGCGCGAACGTTTGCTTGAATGCGACTCCTGTAATTGATGTCAGAATTATGAATCCAAACAATATATTGAACCCAATACACACGTTGTCAGAGTGATCCACAAGTACTTCATCCATCTCTTCCATTTTACGCTTTAATGACGATGAGTCTGTAAAAAAAAATTAGGGTTTGTGTAAACTTATGAAAGAACAATGACGAACCAGATGGAGACTCGGAATGCTCTCGCCACGAAAGAATGCGCTTCATGCGCGTGTTGAATGAATCAGAGCTTGAAGAAACAGTTGCAGGTGACTGAGGGGCGTCGAGTTCCTCCATAGGAAAGTCTGACGAGCAATATGACGAGCACACAGACTCTTCCTCCTCTTCCTCATCGCTCATCTCCTCATCATCAAAGGACGACGATGAAGACGAGGTATAGGAAGAAGAAGCGGCCGAACTGGAATTTATGACGGAAGAAATTCTTCTTGCTGGAGGTGGTGACACCTCGACGAGCTCGATGACGGTGTGTTGTTGACAGAGATATAAGTTTCCATGGTTAATCTTTTGCTGTTGTTGTTCCTCGAGGAATGAGGAGAACTGGGGGAGAGCGGTGGTGGCAGGGAGAATATCGAGCATGGTTGAGAAAGGATAGGTGGGTGGTGGGCAGATGAGCCGAGAAAGGATGTGGCACTTTTGTAGTGTGAGCCAGGATCGGTTATTGAAGGATTGGCAGACGAATAAAGACAGAACGCGAAAAGACAGGACCAAGCGAACGAAGAGATCCCGATCGTTCGGATGAACGATCATAGATCTAAATCGGGCCTTGGTTTTTCCCACACCGCTTCTATCCCAATTCGGGTTAGTGGGCACGTGAAATCGAGATCTGCTTATCGATCCGTGACCTCTTCTGCTTTTTTTCTTTCAACCTCCGTTCACTCTGGAGCCTCGAGCAATTGGGGTGTCCTGTTTTCCCAGCTCCTTATGTCCACCCGCCAAGCTCTATGTAACCAAATAAATTCTCAAATAATCACAGCGAAACTATGTATGAATATGACACAACGACATGAACAACATAAAAAATCCACTTCATCCGTACCCCGCACCCGCAGTATTTCCCCACACTCCCCCGTCGTATCCACATCTTTTTCGTAGTAGTAGTAATAGTTGCATATGTCCCAAAAAAATAATCGTCATCTTCACGGTCTCATGGGAGCGAGCCAGGCCTCTGCGGCTTCGAACTGTTCAATCAGTTCACGCAGCACAGCACCTTCCGAATGCAGTTGTCTCATCGCAGCAAGCGCCTAAAAAAAATAAAGCAATAAAGCAAAGAAAGGAAAAACACGCAGTGAGCTAATCTTGTCCACCAACATATGCACAGTAGCAGCAGCGACATCACATCGCATCACAATCAACCCGTCCTCCCATCCAAGCCATCCTTTTTCTCATCCCATGCCCACTAAATCGGTATAGGACACGGAAAGACAGGAGGCGAGTACAAGACAGGCAGCAGCCCACGGGCAATGGCCATCCCAGAAGATACACCGACAAAAGACCAGACTTACCACGTCCCAAAACCTGAATCCTCGCTCGACTTCTGCTTTCGGGTTCTTCACTCCCGGGAAGGTCTCTTCGCACAGGTCGAGTGCCATTTCCTTCGCCACGCTCACCCCAGGAGCGTTCGCGTCTCTCACCCGCGTGCCGTTGTTGATATGTGTCAGTGCATCCAAGTACACCTTTGCCAGCACCCCAAAGCCCGTGTTCACCTCTGTTTGGAAAGGCAATGACAGTGCAATGTCCAAGAGGTCATCACGCGCCCTCCGCGCGTCGTTGCGCAGAAGCATGTTCAGAGAAGTCACCTCAAGAAGCGTGCGCAATGCCCGCGTGAGGGACCGCACGAATGAGTTGAACACGAGTAGCTCTCGGGACAGCGGCGCCGACCATGGCTGGGGCTGTGAAAAGGAAGGTGAAAGGAAAATACCAAAAATAAGCATTCGTAAAATTAGGCCAGATGAAAGAGAACAAAACGACGCAATAGGGATTTCATCTCTGGTATCATCATCTTCTCGATGATATATCATGGGAGACTCGCCCCATAAACCCACCCTAACCGGAATAAAGAAAACCAGCGGCAAGGGTTTGTTGGGTTCAATGAAAGGGAAAGAAAAAAACAAGAAAAAAACAATCAGATAGCTTACTTTGAAATTCAATGGGACGATGCTAAGCACACGCATGACTAAGAGCATGCTTGACTTCTCTTCATCTGGTGGCGCAATAAGAAAAAAAGAGACATGTTAGCGGCTGCACAAATTGTTTTGCCCTGGTGGCTCGAACAGCGGGATGGGCGGGATATCACAATCAATCAATAAAGAAAGGGGGCGTGGGATAATCCGACCCCAATCCTGCCCCACAATCAAAACGCCATACTTAAATGGGCATTCGGGACTCATACATCCATCCAAGCTTAGCATATTCCGAGTCCAAAGGAGGTTGAGAAAATGCTTGAGAGCCCAAAAGCCGCCATACGAATGAAACCATAACTAGAAAAAGAGCGATGGAATCAAAACATACCCGTGCCAAAGCTAGGGCCTCCACTAAAGGCGCGGCCAGACCACAAATGACCATGCATTACGCCAGCCCTGACAAGTTCTAGGAAGAGATAAAGTGGGTCCTGGAACTTGTCATTCACCCGCGCAAGCTTGATGGCATTGTGCATTGCGCGAGCCAGCGACGAGTGCGTATGTGAGTTAAGGAGGAATCTATAATAATAGAAAAGGACACACGTGCCATCAATAATCCGGTTAATTAGAAAGAAAATTAAAAAGAGAGCAAGGCATAATAAATAGACAGCGGTGGACAGCAACGTTAGCGATTACAACATTGAAAATAAGCAATAATGCCATATCATCAATCATGCCCGCAGTCCGGGGTTCGATAGTCTGCGCAGCGGCAGCTTAAACTCGAACCGATCGTTTGTCGTCTGACGGATGAAGCCTTCCGACGACGAAGGCACAAGTAATAGCAGAAAGTAATAATCTATGCAAAAATAAACCAGACTTACCCTCGCAGTTCAAGGAAACGCCAGATAACATTAGCGACTACCTCGTCCTTCTTCTCGAGTGGCGCAGCGGCATTACTCTTGACTTTCGTGCGAGTTGCCAGTCGCTCCGAAGCAGTCGCACCCAAGCATAGAGCAAAGTCAATGGTAGATGACTTTTAGTGCACGAAGACCAAGGATGAAACCATGCCACGCCGATGTCAAAATAGAAGGGATTTCCAATAGAGGGTCAATATTCCCATCAACAAAACAGTACAACAGGATTGCAGGCAGAAAGAAATGGGTGCTTACGTTTTGCCTTCTCAATTCTTCTTCAACGATAGAATATTGGACATTCCAACCTGTGACACGTTCGGCCAGCTGAGCCGTTTGTGGAGAATTATGCTGGACAGGCTTGTTGTGCGCGTTATTCGCGTCAAACCAGAAGTAGCCTTGAACTTTCTTCGCTCCCCAGAAGTTGTGAGCAACACTACTGATTAGAGCCAACGCTGTGGCTCTCGGTCCGGTCTGTCCATCAGTAATGACTTCCTTCACAAAGCGTTTATATTCGGTCGTTTCGCCGTTGTCCAATGGTGGGTTCTCCACGATTTGTCCGCTGGTGAGCCAAACAAGAGCCTGTGGGCCAAGCAGACCCCGGGAAAGGTAATAGTATATCTCATCTGGCAACCGGTTCGTAAATATGTCGTGCAAGTCTTGTGGGATATCCGCGGCCGTGGGATGGTGAGCGTGATGGTTTTGGTGTCCGTGACCAGCAGGAGTAGTAATGGCCAAAGGCAACGGCAGAACGGTCCCTTCAGATGAGAGAATGAGGGAATATTTGATCATGGATCGCGTGCGTGCGTAGTGGTCAGGATACTGGAGTGTCTTGACCGCGGGATGGTCGGAGAAAGCTGACACGGCTGCATGGCCCGACTTGTAGTATTTGACGATGTCAACGGTTGCTTTTAGGGCTTGTTCGTGCACGGTTGGGGGGAATGGTGGGGAATGATCGAACCCAACAAGGATACCGATATCCAAAAATTGATCCTCCGACACACCCAGCTCTTGCAAGAAGTTCCGTTTAGACGTATATTGAAAAGTAGGGTTCGAAGAAGTCAAGTCGAGCGATGTAATTAGCTTGTCTACGCCCGGATACAGGAGGGTGTCCGTTGGGCCGAATATCGCATGAATGTAAGCCTTGTGGTGTCGCTGAAGATATATCAACTGTGTAACCATTCAATAGATTAGCCTCCTAAGCTATGACGACACGAACAAATGCATAAGTGCATTGGTGAGAAGAGGAAACGCGTACCTGTGCCCAAGCAACATACGGCGCGATGAGGAATTCGACATTCCTGTGTCTAAAAATTCGCAGAACCATCCTCCAAAGGTCCCATTGGGCAAAGCTGCTTCGACCCTCAAACAACTTGGTTGCTGCATCTTCCTGTCCTTGTTCGTATTTCGCCCACGCGTCGCGGCGATCTCTGCATGCTTCAATGTGTTCTGGATTGTGTGGGGATTTCCATTTCTTGTTCGGAGTCAATCCTGGGAAGACAAAAACAGGCTTGATACGTAGTTTTTCGAGTGCTCGAAGGTCAGCTTCAATTCGTTGAGTGAGCGCTAATGGGAGACCTCCTGTTGCTGCTAACAACGGTTCTCGAGAAGGCGGGTTGTCCGTCAAGAGCTGAAGATAGTACGAGGCATCGATTCCTAGTCGCGAGTCTGATAATGCTGATAGAGGTAGGGTTTGCAGGTGCTTCCGTTCCAAAAGGTAGTCTAGAAATTTGAAAAACGCGAAAAAGGAAACAGTCAGTCTTTCCGCGCGCTAAGCGTGTCATGAATAGCTTACTTTCAAGGTGTTTAATAGGCATTGAGGTTCGTTGTGTGAGCTGTGGACGTCGAGCACAGGCTGTTAATGGTCGTTTACAACAACGACGGCGTGGACTAGCCAGCAGGGATAAAGCGCTTATGTAATCAGGAGATGGATTCTGGCCCAAACATGACAGTGAACTGCCACCAAAAACTGAACACATCCATCACCGTCTGGTCCATCGACAACATCCCCTTATTTTGATAAAAAGCAAACCGACCACTGATATTTCTACTAGGCCGGGAGGGACTGAGCCACATTAAACCATCACTACACGTCCGAAGAGCCGACCAAAATATGCCCTCTAACTTACTCTGGCAGGATTGACGCGCAATATCAAGATCCATGCAGTCTATATACCGTATTACGATTAGCCTTGAACACTCCGGAGCCTCCTTCTGTACTAGGGTAAGCTACATGTTCATTTAACGTATAGCTTTGCTTTTTTGGGGAGGTCAAATCAAGGAAAAACAACACATCCAAGCTTGTGTGCCAATCTTCTTCGTGAGTTCTAACTTCTACACATGCAGGAAGGCTTCATATTTATTCTTGCTCGTTTTAAGGCCCTAACAGTGCTGAACTGCTTGACTCCAATAGGGCAATACCTAGTCCAGAGCATTAGCGAATGTTTTTGGGATCACCCATGCCCATGCCTCAGTCTCTCATTGCAGAGGTGACCTGTTAGCAATCTAGTTATTCGACGCAATAACTCATTGCCAGATAGAAGAAATTGTTCTTTACATATTCTAGGATATCTTTTTACGATTTTGACGCATTAAAAGTCTAAACCTGCGTATGAGATTCCTCAAACAAGGCATGCTGCACTGCACTGCAGCTCTAGTTTTCTTCTCTGGGAAATAAAATCAATCTTTTCTGGACTCCGGATGCTGGACGGAAGAATCATGTACGATGGAGACTCGGGACGATGGTACAAGTCAGGTTATCGATTCACTTGCATGTTCCGCGCTTTACTTTGGGTCAGTGCAATTGGATGCTTAATTTGGGCTCGTGAATTAACTGTTCAACGTCTGTGAAGTTAGGTCCGTACTACCGTTGGTTACTGTGCATTACGAGCAACTTTTTTCCGTCCAAGGAAGATTAGGCAAATGATTCCAAATATGATTGTAAACACCCCTCTATCTCCTCTCATGCCCTACACAACACTCACCATGTGCGGGGCGGCATTCCCACATCTTTTTTAACAGTCGAGCGCAATGAGGAATCCCTATAATAGCGGATGGCAGGTCTTGGCTGCTCGTATTAAATTTGTGCCACTGTGAAATATTTCACGCTTACCAGCTCTGTCCAGCCTATCTACTATCGATTGATATATTAGGTTGCATTATCTGATACGCTTGTCTTGAAGATTGCAAAAAAATCGTCTCCCTTGTTATCTTATGCTCATGTTTGCTCCGAAATTCTTCTTCCTCGACAACCATTTCCCCCGCAGTTGGAAGATCTAAGTCAGGCTCGGGTGGGCATTTAAGCTGTAATTAACTCACCGGGATCTCACATTTCTACCCGTTCGGAGAAACCTAACGACTTCGACTGACGACAATTCCCCGATCTTTCTCAACGACCGTCTTTCACTATCATTACTTCTACGGGCCCAAAGTAACCGTGTACCGTAGCTTCAATGCGCATCTCTGTATAGTGCTTGCCTTTCTCGGCTGGCTTAGGTTTTGGATATCTGTTCATCTGTCCATCTCAACGAAAAAATGATTTGTTTCAAGCGACATCATTCTTTCCTAGCTTCAGATACACAGCTACCTTTCGCGATCCTAGCGTGTGGATGACCGGGCTTATGGCTGTAAGTGCTACCCAACTCAACGGCATACTCTAATTACTTCTCAATATCAATTCCCCAGATTCCCTAAATTCACGGAATCCTTTACGTTTCGACTGAGCTGACCGACTCAATTGTCCTTTCCAGTTCAACGTCTTGAAAAGGCTGACTTCTCATGCCAATCGGAGATTTGGTCCTTCTTGCACCGCATCCCAAGTAAGCCAAAGATTGGACTATATTTAAGCACTTTCCAAACTCGATCTCGTGGGGAAATTAGGCCTGGCAACACTTGGTGGGCGGTCGCTATACTTTTTCTTCTGTCGTCACCGGAGTTTTAACGATACATCATGAATTCGGAAAGGCGTCATATCACATGTTCCTTGACCAACAAAGATCGTTCTCTTGTTGGCCTTGATCCGGTCGGACGTTAAAGGCAAGGGAGAAAAGTTGGCGTCGGTCGTTCAAAATTTATATTGAAATCTTTGCCGGTGAGACAGCAGTCAAAAAATCGACGATGTCTCATGAACTAATGTTCCAATGCCCTTGAAGGTATGCAGGGCAGAATCAGTAGAGCGCATTTCCCCTTGGACTGTGTGGACCACGAGTTCATGCGAAGATATGCTTCAGTCAAAATCAAATTACAAACAAGGCCTGGAAGAGGCTTAGATAGCACTGGCACCAACCTTAAGCGACATAGACTCCCAAATTCCACGATGCCATGGACTGTCCACAGGACGTGACCCAGGATCCGTACATTCGTGCGTTTCGGTTTAAATTTTACACACCAAAGGCGTTGTGGACGCTTGGCGTGTAAACCTGCGAAGGTTATTTGACTCCAAGAAGTGGAGATAAATAAAATAAACGCTCCTATGTACATGTATGGCTACTTCGCGTATTGTATGTCTTCGTAGCCACGCAGAGTGACATTCACGGGTTTGAATGCGACAACTCGCTTGGATGGGTTGTACCGAGCTCCCATTTGCGTTACAGTATTCACACCAATGCTTGGCCGTATTGAACATTGACGGTGAAATCAAACTTCTAACTTCAAATTACCAGCAAGGCTCGACAATAAAAATTGAAAGGTCTATTTCACGATCCCGCCATTGAGGTGTATTGACTTTCAACGGTCTTCTATAGATACTACATTTGGATACTCCTGAATCTACGGAGCTGTCGCCACTGGATCTCGTTTTTTGGACACCATTTACTCAACATGTACCTCCAGTATTATTCACATAAGGCAGACAAGAATACTCGTACGGTACGAATGAACAAATTCCGAGACGACATTCGCAAGATGACTTCGCCCGTCTGACGACTTAGGGTTTCAACTCATGCGCGCTCCATTGTGCTCCAAGGACCTCTTCTCACTCAGTGGTGCGTTCCCTCGACGGTCTCCATTTCTCGTGAACGTTCACACGACCGCGCTCACGGCTAAGCAGAATAAGGGATGGCATCGGTCTATTAACATCAGCGTTAAAGCTTTGATGAAGCCGGTAAACGAAACAAGGATTCAACAACCGGTAGAATTCACCGGCAATATTCCAAGTTGGCGGTAGATAAGTTTAAAATCATTATCGCGCGCTGTAGACGGTAAGAATTGCATACTCAGGAAGGTATGTAAGTTTTATAAAATATGGTTGACACCGCATGATTTTGTTCTGAATGCAAGAGAACTATCGGACGCCGCTGTTGGGACACATTACCAGAACCTTGGTTGGCACAATTGGCAGTACTGATGCCTAGAGTTTTCTAAATGAATGGAAGGTGTATACTGGGCCTGTAAAAAGGTCAGCTGGCCAATGAACTGTATATAAATAACTTTAGATGGTCGCGGAAAGCTTGAATGAAGTGAGAATATGATAGAGACCGATCTGGATGTTTAATGTCGGTGACCTGAGTATACGAGCGCTTCTATATTGGTGTTGCACTCGAGTCTCTGTCGAACATTTGCTCAACTGCTAACTTCGGGATGACTACTGTGAAGGTTAGGAGTTCCTGATGTCAACGATGATCACTGATCAACATTCGTAAGGTAGAGTTTGCCTGAGACAGGTAAATGGTATTGATGGTATCGTACCGGCGTTTAAAATCAACGCCCAACTTATGTGTCTATGTAGCAACATATCTCATCTAGATCATAACACATTTATATATGAAAATCTAAGGCCCAGGGCAATGAGCAAGGCAACTGACATACTTACGTGCCGGAGAAAAACGTATAATTCCCATATTCATCTTCATATCCGTCGGAGCCGTCATGGCACTCGCTGAAGGTCCCGACAATATAAACAAGGTAGCCAAATCTTACGTGCTAACGGCGATACTGCGAAAGTCGCCGTAACGGACGGCGAATTTGGACAGGAACGGTATGTGGGTCACTCTGTATACTCCTGTAGGTTAAAAACCGAGCAAACATGTGTCCCGAGCGCGGTTCAGGGATGGAAACAGATGTGTAATAGCGTTGGTCCAAGCAAGTCTCGATCCCATGTTGTTGGCCAGTAAGTCCAGAAATGTGTGTGCCTTTTCGTCATCATCTCGGAGGCATAATCACCTTCTCGGACTACTGGACATGTCTACGGCCATGTAAACAGAGACCAGTCAGTTCCTGGCTGAGAGTCCCATGCAATGTTAAATTGCGATTTAAAAGGACCTCCACCATTCTATGACAACAACGGAACGGTGAATGTGGGGAAATGGTGATTTAAGATACCGTACAAGTCACCAACGTGATCATCGCGGTTCCGCTTTAGAACAAGACACCGGACAGAGGTAAGTACTCATGAGAGCAGTACTCATAGATTTCAAAGGTGTGAATATCCAAGGCCTTGGCAAGACAAACACATATTTAAATGGACACGTCGCCCACAGCACACGCGAGATATTATATAGAATACCAGGTCAAAGGGAGCTCGCCAGACTTTTGTATTATGCAAATATCATACGGAGATGAATATCTAAGAAAGTTTGATAGTTGCGACCAAGTTTCGACTGCGGAGTTTGGGAGTTTTGGTCTCAGCTGCCCACTTATCCACAATCAGTTTGAGTTCCGAGTGTCTGCTAGGTTAAATTTCCCTTGAAGGCTATGCAAATAAAGATACATTTAGCCAGCTATTAATTTAGACTTCAGATTGAGCGGAGAAAGTGGTATGTCAAGGCGCCCCTTAGTACTCTATCCTGATGTGCTCTTGATTTGCAGCGGCGAATCAATTACTCCTGCGGATGATCATGCAGAAGTCATATATCCCCAAGTACCCCAACTCATTTGATACTGATACAGACGCCAATACTAGATGATCTATGTAAAGGATTGTGCAGGTCACACAGCGTTCTATGTGTTGGTTGTAAAGAACTAAATTGAGCGGTCGCTTGGCGTGCGATGTTGCCGTCAATGCCGGCCATAATGCCAAGAAAAAATATAGGTAGAGTTCTCACCTGGGCTGTCGACGTCAATGCCATTTTTTTTACAGCATGGGTTAAGTGGTTTTATGCTGAGTGTTGTGAGAAAACTGAAACTTAAAACCAAGAAAGTGAATATGTATAACGTCGATGACTGTACATAAGACCTGGGGTTACATTCATAACACTTTATGGGTTTTAATGGTGTGAATGTAAAATAAATTCAAACAGAATCAATACGTGATACATTGAGTTATGCTGAAATAGCTTGGGACGTAGCGGAAATAAAGGCTTCTGGAATCCTCTTTCTCTAGCGAATGACTGCCCCTACAAACCCACCAAGCTTTTTCCAAATTTCTCCGTGTAATATGTTTCTGAAAGTTAAGAGCCACAAGGCAAACTTGCTCAGAGGTCACATTTTGGTCGCATGCACAAGGATTTCGGAAATTTCTGATGATATCAGAAAGGGCTCTTGTTCTGTATAATCCTCGTATTCTGTTCCTTTATTCCGAACATTCCAGACACGTTTTCTGGAGATATAGCTCGCTCCCTGTTGCAAGCTTTCCAGTAACCAGAAATTCACAAGAGATTCAACTTCCCGACACGTGCGGATGGCAGATGTTAACATTTTTCTCGCTTACCTAGGTAACCACCAATCTACCTCCATAACCTAATCGATCTACTCTTATTAAGCTAATTATACTATGTTCTTCTCATTCACACTCACCCCCTACATTGACGTGTTGGCGGATCATCATTGTCGACGTAACGGCGTACAAAATCTCTTCTATTTTTTTGTTGCGGTCCAACACGATGCGTTTCGTGCTATTACTGTGTGGAAATATTCTCATTGACTATTCATAGTCTTGAGCACCAGGCATGAACTCGGACTTAGCACACCAAAAAGATAAATCAGTGTGGGATTCTCATGTGAAATGCTTTACTCTGTACGCAGCATGACCCGAGAAACTTGGAAAACGTCCAAACGAGTATGCCGAAAGAACAGCCCCTGTGAATCGTTCAATTATCATCTGCTACTCGGAGAAATCACAGAGCCAAAGTCGCACACTCGATCCAGTGCGTTCTTTTCTTCTTTCCTATACCATTTTCGGCGAAACACAGTAGTTTTTCGATGAAACGGACTTACAGGACTTACAGATATGATGATCATCGAGGGAAGGTAAAGTTTTATACCCCGCACTACTCACAGGAGAAGACTATCGGTTATATTACGAGCCGCATACCCATTTCCACAATAATATACGGAAACAAGGAATCATCTATGCTTATTATTCTAACGGAAAAATCCCGCCGGATAGCAGAATGGTGGATGTTGATAGAGTTTCTTCGACTGATAATAACAAAAAGATACATTCACCTTTGTTCCAACATAACTGACTTCCATACCAGTGACACGGAAATCTCAGCTTGAAACCCTGGATCCAACAAATCGCTGATCAGTAATCGATCAGTTAGGATTGTTGTTTATCGGCCGCTCCCCTACTAGCTGTGTTGGTGGAGATCGAAATAGAGTGTGATGCATAAAGAATGGTTATCGACAGATTACTTTCCTTTAACGTTACTTACAGTACAGAAAAGCCACTTAAGAGTCCTTGCACCAAATTTAACGTGTCAGCAAAGACCATGGTTGTTCATCATCATCCTCGTTTTGACGTGTGATCTAGTCGTCTGATACGTAGTAGTCTGTGAAGAGGTGGTGCGTCATCCAAGATAGACCAAAAACCTGGGTTGGCAAGGGTCGTGGCAGTCACACATACGCGAAAGCCTCCTGAAGAGGATACGAGTATGCTGGAATAATGTCGGCTCTTGTTGTTCCATGGTCAACTGA
>Ga0247779_1001040_pt1 | contig 14266 bp, 16 predicted proteins | sample UWRJL221509R5_FD_179925 | JGI IMG/M metagenome (GOLD analysis project Ga0247779, IMG submission 179925) | Plant litter microbial communities from Arlington Agricultural Research Station in Wisconsin, United States - UWRJ-L221-509R-5 | ecosystem: Environmental > Terrestrial > Plant litter >...
CAAAATCGGAGATTGCATTTTTATGCATATCTTGCCCGGTTTCATGATAAAAATGAAAAAATCGTCTCAAAATCTCAAATTTTCGGCCCGGAAATGACGGGTCGCCTTTATGTGTCTCGCACTGTACAAAATGAACAACGGCCTGCGGATCCATCATCTATGACACGTAAGTATGTTGTCGTATTTATAATAGAACTTGAATTAAGTCATTGGTTCCCGAAATGATACAAAGGGGAGAGTGGAGCCCGATCTACCCCGTGTTATTTGCAAAATAGTGATTCTATAGAAAGAAACCCTCCTCGGCATGGGCACATGAAAGAAAACAGGCAGTAATTGATAGCTCCGCTCTAGACGTACGACAAGTAGAATGTGGCTCTAGAAAACGAATAGTGCTGGATTTACATGCCATGAGAACGACACTAAAAATAAATATCAATACAGCGTGTAAACTCCAAACAGAGTAGAAATGCAGGTGAACCATATCCTAAGCATGCATCCAGCCTATCTACTTGTTGTATGTCAATTTCAAATGGAGAGTAAAGCAGGAGATTATAATGGGTTGATAATACAATATGCGAGCTTCAGAAAAGAAGAGCCAAACTTCGACGAGATTCAAGCCTCGGAGTCACCCGAGAACTATCTCTAAAGGGTTGTAATGACGTTTGCAATGGTTCACTTTGGTACTATTCGGAGAGTCTCACGAAGCTTAACGCCGTGTTCCTACCATTCTGTAAAGGACATCAGTCTAAGGTCGTCCTCGGTTATGGTGCGTTCGTTGATTGGAGGAGCAAGTACATTAATCGGACTGTGAGACGAGGCTATGGTACACGTAATGGAACGACTTCTAAGTAGTAAAATCTGTTTACGAAAGTGTTTGATTTCTGGGGGTCATAGGATGAATTTTTCTCATGGGGATCCGAATAGTACAGACATAAAAGAGGAGCCCAGAAAGCAGCAATTTCTACAGGAAATCGACCTACATTCCTATCTAGCAGAGCAATAATGAAGTTCACCTCTACTTTCTTCCTCGTACTCGTTCAAGCCGCCCTACCATTGGCAATGGCTGCCACTTCTGCGCCTGCCTGCGTTCAGGCGTGCTGCGATGCTGTCACCCCAGGCGTACGACCCACAGGCAACGTTGGCAGTCAGTATTCGTCATGGTTTCCGGTTGTACTTTCAAGCTGACTGCTTTTTTGTTCCAGTCAACTGTCATCGCGATAACACCGGAGACTGTGCTTTTTCAGGCCAGGTCCGAGCCTGCTGCGCGAGAATTGTATGTTTTTCTGAATTAGGCATTTGTATCCTTATTTGGCGCTAATAATACTCTGCTTCCGAACCAGGGTGGCTTTGGCGCGACATCTGGCACCGGTATTGGCTGCGATTAAGCTATGCCATACAACGTAGCCGAATGTCACCCCGCGGCTCTGAATTGTATCGAGTCAGCAAACGATATGAATGGGGGGCCCTGATGTTGTCATGAATCAAATTTGTTTGTAACTCAAAAATATCAAATAAACAAATATCAGTTTCCAGCTTTTGGAGTTAGCGTCCTGTCAGAAAAGTTTATGCAAAACTATTGGATGAGAAACTCGTCTTCAAGATAGGCTCGTCTACAGTAATTTCATTCTTCCAGTGTCTCGTGGATATGTTTCGAACCTACTTCCTAGACGCTGCCAATGCGGCTCTCATCCAGCGAGATGCCGCCGATGGAAACCATGTTCAAAATTTCTGAGCTGTCTATCCGACCATGACCGACTCAATGCGATAAACCGCCCTTTTAACAGAAATAAAAGACTCTACGTATTCCAATGGCAACCATCGAGGATCAATATAAGTTCCGGTTGTAAGCACTCTGGTTGGAGATTCTTACGACGTTGATTTATTAGGCTAGACCTGCTTAATTGAACGATAAAATATGAGAGCTGCCCAATGGCTGATATCCGAGCACCCAAGTCTCGGAGTCGCCGTGCACGTGTCTCCTTCCAGTTTGAGTCTCCTTTCACTGTTACACAGAGACGTAAGTCACATAGCGGATGCAATTGTCAATTGAGTCTCTCTCATACTTCATGAGCGCTAAAGGTTTGACTTCGAGTATATAGCATTACCACTGAGAATTCACTTGGTCGTCTACTCGCAGACCTATCACCTGTAGGCGCGGCTGTTTCCAACACAAGTTAGAGCCCTTCTAATTCGAACAGGGGTATACTGATAAGACAGAAGCGATGTTACAGCTGATAAGAAGAAAAGACATGGAAGGCTTATTTACAAATGTGTTTGACGGTCATGAGATGAGATCTAGCAATATGAGTGAGTTGATTAGGGAATGAATTAGGTATGTTTTCCTTATATGACACATACAATGCAGTACCATTAAGTTCTCGCGCTTTCCTTTTTCACGACTTCAGCCGGCTATTTTTCTATGTTAAACTGATCACAACGAATACCGATGCGCGTACATGGAAAAATAGGTGAAATTTTTATTCAAGTCCGCTTTAGGTGGCACGCATCACAAACGTGGGAATACGCGCTTGGCAGAGCGTCCAGACGGCGCGTTTGGCCATGGCTCGGTTTCCGAGTGTACGCATGTTGCGAGCGCTATAATGCCTTTGTAAACCATGTTCAAGATTTTTTATGTTAATGCACCCGTCGGGGATTCTTGCCATTTAACGCCGAGAAATTGAACGCTAAGTACTGAGTGCTGAGTGAATCGGAGTCGCCATGTTCTTTTCCTATTTGACTCTGCCTTCAGCTAGACAGGTTAGTAAGTCGCGTAAGCTGTAAATGAGTTTCCTACATATTTCATGCATTCTAAATATTACATATACTAGTATAACAACCTCCTGAACATTCACTTGCGGCGCTTTTTTGAGGGGGAAAGAAACATTTCTAATCATTGGAGTGTATTAATCAAACAGAAGCTACGTTACACATAGGAGAAACATGTATTGCAGGCTTATTTGCACAGGCGTTGGAAGGTCTCGTTGGGATCTGATGGAGCAATAAAACTATAAAAGAGAGTCCACAGTCTATCGGCTTCTACCGGAAATCAACCTACATCCCTTGATCTGCCAAAGCAGGATAAAGTCCACCTCCTTCCTTATTCTTGCTCAAGCTGCACTTCCCTTTACGATGGCAACAACAGCTGCGCTTAAGCCCACCCAAGTCTGCTGCAATGCCATCGTTGCAGGGCTACGTCCCGGAGGCAACACTGGCAGTAAATGTTTCTCGTAGTTCCACTCCTTTTTTAGTCGGTGGTAGTCGCAATAGCACCGGCGACTGCGCTTTCGAAGGCCAAGTGAAAAGTTTCTGTTCCCGAATTGTATGTGTTTAAATTTTTCATTGATGTTTCTTTCTCCTTGACGCCAATTGAAAATGTCAAATCAGGGCTCCTAATGGCGAGCTGGTTGGTGTGCACGGTATCGATTTTAGTGACCACGTTGGTCCATATCATGCATGGCTGCTTTGCATTTAGCTTGTAGCTAGAAGAAGAAAAAACTATTGTTCTTAGGCCTTATGATCGACGCCTATCCCTTTCTGATAGTAAGTTGTATTTCTCCAATTTTTCTCGCCAGATACGCGAATGCCTTGCTGACAATAACCCAATGCAGCGCCCTCAGTGAACCTACCATGTTTGTTGTCACTTAAAATCAACCATTGACACTACCTTTTTCTTATGTTTCCCATATATGATACATCACTTTCCTTTTTCAAGTTTCTGTCATTTTATTTTGTCGTGGTACAATGAAATACTATTAGGCTATTACGCATTCAGTTCCAACGACGGAAGCCAATTACTTTTATAGTATTTCATCTGCGCACTTAGCTCTAATCAACACAGGCGTCAAGTTAGTCTCGGGATTGTCCAAATATGTAGAAGTGGATATAATATGGACATCTAACACAAGATCCGTCTATCCAACTTTCTTACAGACGTGTGTCACTAGCGTAGTACTCCAATTTCCTTCAACACCCCTTCGGTAGTTTCCCACAACTCCAGGGCCAACCTTTCATCTTCCGCGTACTTCGTCGGTTTCCCTATCTTAGTCACTGGAATCATATACGCGCCGGCATACGTATCTTTATTCTGTTTCACTTCCGGACACGCAGCAGCAAAGACGCTCGTGTAAGCGCCTTGGCGTTGAGGCACGAAGATCCATGGACCAACTACAGTCGTAAACCAGCTTATGTATGGGATTGCCTTGAAAAATCGCAGTGTCCCTGGGGTAGTCACAGTCCCGGGATGGACTGCTATGCATATCATTGGTATGTTCTCGGAGTCGAGCCGGCGTTGGAGCTCTTTCATGTATAGCACGTTCGCGAGCTTGCTGATGCCTTGGGGGTTGAATATTCAAAGTCAGATCAATCATCAGGACTTCGGCCAGAAAGGAAAAGACACGCTCACCGTATGTCTTGATATCCTCAAACAATGAAGTCCCGTATTGCTTGTTCAAGGACTCCTTGCCTATGAATGACTCTACTTTGACTTGCAAAAGAGCGGCAGAGGTAAGCTATCGGTAAGTTAGTCTATTTTTTTGGACTAAAATATCCCGCGTCATACTAGAGAAAGATCAGGATATACATACATTCACGATGCGGACATCCGATCCTTCCTCCTTTGATGTTTCCTTCATCAAGGGTAATAATGTCTGCGTAAAGGGGAAGTGGCTTATGTGACTGACAGCAAGCGCGAAGATTGAGGTCGGCAATTTGCAGTAGGTTGATATGCGATGATAGAGTAAAATACGTACTTTATAACCATAACATCCAACAGGCCGTCCTCGTTGATTTTGAACGGTCCAAGACCTCTGTTATCAATAATATAACGTTTAAATGGATAGCCCATATTGTTGTGTGTACTCACAGAGCAGCATTATTGACTATATGTAATCCCACGCGACGTTAATCAATCTCATCTATAAACGTTCCTGCCCTACCAAGTTCATCTAAAGTACGACTCACCAAGAATATCTAACCTTTCCTCCTTATTTAAGAACTCCTCCGCGGCTTTCTTTGACTTTCTCGGATCCGACAGGTCTAGCTCAAGCCATTCTATCTGGCCATCTTCTATGCCCTCCTCCTTGAGTTGTTTGATAGCGTCAATCGCTTTCTGTTCATTTCGTACTGCCATATATACTTTGGCACCTTTACGTGAGAGAAACTGAATAGTAGAATACCCTATTCCTGTACTATTCGAGGTGAAGAAGCAAAATTTGAAATCATCATTCATATTACAACAATAGAAACCACGAATACGCACTTCGACCCAGTGACAATGACGACTTTTCCATGAAGGTCTGACAAATCTTCCTCAGAGACATGGCTTCGATTGCTGTTGCTAGAAGAAAACCAGAACATATCGACCAAAGGGGTCCAGTATATGTAACTAGTAATCAACTCAAATTCTGTGTGGTATAGTCAAGGAAGAAAAGCAGAAGGAAGAAACCTGGTAAAACTTTCTGCCAAATCATCGTCAATTACTAATCACAACTTCCACAAGTTGACAAGGGTGAGAAAGCCGACCTACCCAGTTCGGATAAGGCAGAGCTGTTTTTAAAATCCACATGTCATCTATTTCTGGCGCCCAAGGATTTTGCGTGGAGACAACTTGATGAGCGCTGAACATGATTAGCTGGTAACAAATCCTGATCAAAGGGGAAATATATACAATTCTAAACCAATGATTCTCTACCGCGTTCTACCTATAATCATAACTTTTTAGAGATAAGATGCCATACAACAAAGCCGAAGCAGAAAGAAGATAATAAAGAGCGAAGCACCGAAACGGGGTATATACACTGGATAGATAGGATGGTGTTTTACATTTATAATAAGATGGAGTAACGCTGCCGGGGCACGAGAGAAAGCTACCTGGAAGAAAGGGGAGCATAAATCCTAAATAAATTAAAAAAGAGAAGACGACGAAGGAGGTCGGCGCTAAGCGCTAAGCGCTCATGCGCATGCATCATATAGATTTACGATAAACGTACTTCCTGCAATGTTTCAGGTAAACGTAGACTCCATCAACGATGTGCTGGAAGGTGTAAATAACACGGCGCTCCTGGTTTGATCCCTCACGTTCTTCAAAAATTGAACGAGGTCTGTACCACCTGTACCCTTGAGCGCTTTTTGATTTTCCTCGTCTTTCTCTTCTGCTGGAAAAAGAGATTGACCAATGTACTCAGATTCGACTTCGTCTTTCCTCTCCATTAATGAGCTCGCACTGGAAGCCGAAGGAGACGAATCGGAAGCAGCTCTTCGAGCTTCTCTAGCAGGATTGATAATATAAAGCGTGACGATAACCATATGCGAATCTCGGAACTCTTTCAGAGCAACGATCGCGTCATTGTACGCTTGGAGGAGGGCTTGGCCAAGCTTGTTCTCTTCCTCTGTCTTCGAAGTCGAGGCCTCGGAGGTAGAAGAAGCTTCCAATATTAGATTTCTCAACGGTCTGGGGTTATTGGCGAGGTGGTTGAGAAAAGCACGGTGGTGCCTCGGCATGTACGACTGCATGCGTTTGAGAAACGCAGATTTTTGAGTGTGCGTGTGAGCATCGGTGTTGGTTGCCGTCGTTTCTGAAGGGAAAGAAACATTTCCCGTCATCTCCTTCCCATGAGAATACTTGTCCACGCCCAAGAAAATATCCAGCGCGTGGATTAACGAGCTCTGTCCTGCACTTGGCCCTGAAAGCTCAACGGGCTCTTGGAGAGTAGGATCGAGCTGGATGCCATCAAAAATCCACTTGCCCGTGGTCGAGTCCTCGCCTCTAAACCAAGGCCTAACACGGTTATAAAAAATCGCGGGTTCACATCCGCTTCGCACATCGAGTAACATCTCCTTTAGTCTCCCGATGATTCCTGTCAGTTCTTGCAGGTACCCAGTTATTCGGCGCAGGGCAATATTATCCCCCACGAAGACTTCGTCCATGGTGGAACGCATAAGGTCAAGTGCGTGGACTCCCAGCAGTTCGATACGACCAGATGTCAAGTAGAAATGAGCCTCGTCCGATGTGGAAGTAAAGGTTGTGCTGCAAAGGATAGTGGATGGGGTTGGAAGGCGAAGGTCTTCCTCCCCTTCTTCTTTGTTAAGAAATTCCTTGGGTAAATGCCAGTTATACAACACATCGTCGGAATAAGTCAACACAGGTGGTAGCTGTAATTCTCGGGAAACCTGGAGTAGCGGCACGGTTACAGATGGCGGGATTCGTATGGGCTCTCCTGGAGGTAAAGAGTGCACGTAAAAGTGCATTATCCATGCTAGTACGAGATGAGCCCGACGCAGGAGAATTTCAGAGTTTTTCAAGTTTGTTATTGGGAGTATTGTCAGCTATGAAAATATATCAGCTATCACAAAATTTACGGAACTGAGTAAAACATGAACATACGCTCCTAACGCTCCCTCTCCAGCTCTCGCTCTTCGCCATCTCTACTTCCCTGGTCTCCCCTTCCATCCTAGCAACCTCTTCTCCCAAAGTCAACGCGTCGCCAATCGCATTGTCCAAAGCGATTTCCCACTTTTCCCACTCTTCTGGAAGCCTCCTAACAGGGGCCTGAGGTGGCATAAAACCCGTACGTGTGTCGACATCGAAATCGTGAGCTGCGAGTGTTGTGGTATCTGCGACACCGTTGGGTAACGAGACCGAAAACCCGTCGTCACCGAAGATGGAGGGACGAGGGAGCGAAAGGAAATGCGATTCAGGGAGCATTGTCGCAAGCGTGAGCTTCCTTCCGCTCGACCAAGTATTTATGATAGGAAGAAAGAGAGAAAGGAGTAAAGATATAAATCTCAGTCAGCTATGTTTGTAATCTAGGCCTTGCATTGATAAAAAAAAGTGATTCCACCGAAATGGAAATAGTAATCTTATCAACCGGGATGGCACCCGAAGTCCGAGTTGTGCCGATCGTGCGACTTGCTTAGCTCATGATCACGTTATGTCCCAATTTCCGACTTCTCACTGTCCATTCAACATTAACGCACACTAAATTTTATTGCTCATTCAAGCTCAGCGCTCAAGCTTCAAGTGCTGACGAAACCCTCGACCAACTCTAAAACATGACTTATTGATGAGTCCTCTTCTGCGGTCACTCAAGTACCGTAATTATTGACCGTTGTTATTGTCCATGGGACGCAGTGGGCTATGCATACAGTAAGTAACCAACTTGAGGTTTGGGCGCTGGAAGTAGAACTTATCCAAGCCCTACCCAACCCACTCAAAATCTCTTCTGAAGATAACTTTTTTTGAGGCCTAACAGATTTGCACCTACCCCTTGCCGGCAAGTTGATCTTCGTCAAATTTCAACCACAGGATCAAAACCTTGCTTACGGCGGAAGTTTGAACTACTATCTATCATCCAAGATTCTTCTTCCGTTGAACTCAAAAAATTGACTCAGAAACCCCTGCATTCCTGCATTTCGTCTTCTTAACGATGTTCCAATGCTTCGATTCTTCGTCTTCAAATTTATCGGCGATCATTTTGACTGGAGACTACAGCGACGACACGTTATCGTGTGCGAAAGATACAACTCAAATCTTGGATATCTTCTACCATGCCAAAGTGTTCGGGAAAAACCCACGATATATGACCAGCACTTATTATTTCTCAATATAACTTCTTTCTTTGGAGTGGACCTACTTCTCTTACCTTCTTTTTATCTTCTGTGACCTTTGGGCCTGAATGGATGCATGCCTTTTGACTTGGAATGACACAGCACTTATCATTTCACCATTAACACTCGGGAGAAGAAATGTATGGAAACATGGGACGACGAGAGACCTTATTTCTTCGGTGGACGTATACAACCAGCTATCGGTGAGTCATCTTTTCCCCGTCCATCGGGCGTCTTCGATTTTAACTGAGGGATTACGAGACGTGAAAGAAGTTTCGAACTTAGGATTTTTATTGAATATCATTGAATACAGAATCATAACAAAAGCACTGCCCCCCATTCGTTCGCTCGATTTGATATGGTTCAGAGCCGCGGGGTGGTATCCAGCCACGGTGCGTAAATTCGCTCAGGTGCAACGAAGACCCATGCCAGAAATTTGGCCGAAGTTGCCCTGATCACAATATAATATTTCTCACATCTCAGCAAAACAAACAGAAGTACCAAGCTATAAAACTTACAACTATAGCGCAACAGGTGTCCACCTGGCCTACGGAGTCGCAGAGACTCCCGATTTGAGCGCCTGAAGGCCGAAACCGAAATCATTATTATCTTATCTAAAATTATATTTGCACGTGATGCAATCCAGTACGAAGGTTTTCCACACCTCGGCCCCCATGACCTGGGACGTGAAAAAACCCACGCTGTATCCATGTATAATTCTCAGTCGTGCGTAATTTGTGAATTTGTGAGTACTTAAATCTGTTCAACTTACGGACCAATAAATTGACGTTTGGTCCTTGACGGGTTTGCCGGCCACATCAAATTGGTTCAAAATTGGTCATCCAAAAGTTGAACAAAACATATAAAAGGTGTAGTAGTACATCTAATCGTTCAAGTCCAATACAGCAAAATGCCGCGCAATTCTGTCACCCTCGAGAGCCTTAACGACCTTCATGGTAAGGTTGCTATCGTGACTGGTTCCAGGTGAGTGCCATACACAGTCGCTTTGGGCTTACTACATAGTACAAGTTCACTAACATTATGACGTAGCGGGGGACTAGGGTATTCAATTGTTCAACTTCTCGCTCGGAAAGGAGCGAAAGTTTATATGGCAGCACGTAACAAGCAGAAATCATTAGACGCGATAAAACAGTTGGAGATTGAGGGTATAGGGAATGGACACGTCGAATGGTTGAATCTTGACCTTTCCCATCCACGAACAGCAAAGACCTCGGCTGAGGAATTTCTGAAAATCGAGAAAAGACTGGATATTCTCGGTGAGTCAATTTACGACTTTGTGATCTAATATTTTCCTGATTCTTTTGCTCAGTAAATAATGCCGCGATGTAAGTATCATTTTTGTGTCGTGTGTACGCAATGTATTTATTATGGATCCGCCTTCATGTCATAGATCCCAAGGGACATCCAACTTAGACGCGAACGGTCTTTCCGATATGATGGTGACAAAGTATGATGGCATTTTAGTATTTGATTTATCGATCCATAATTGTGGACTGACATTGCTTACTGTGACAGCCATATCAGCCCATTCGTCTTCACAAAGACACTTTTACCCCTGTTGAAAACTACTTCTCAAGAAAATGGCGCAGATGTGCGCATCGTAAACGTTCGTAATTCCGGTGCAGTTGGGAAGTTGTGCATGCGTCTGGAATTTACATTATCGTTAATTTAGATTTCCTCTGGGGCGCACTCTGAAGTTGAAATCGCCTCATATAATACAAAGGCCGACTTAAACAAAGATTTTGGCGACTCGTTGATGGGCAGTTTCCGCGCGTATGGTGAGTTTTCCCCACATACTTGTGAAAAACTAGCAAATTGCTGACATGTTTTGTCTAGGACATTCCAAACTTGCGAACATTCTCCATGTAAAAGAACTTCAAAAACGTTTCGACGCGGAGGGAACCGATATCATCTGTATATCGCTTCATCCAGGAGCGGTGTACACCCCCGGCTCGAGCGGTTTCCTAGGGAGCATCCCATTTGTCGGCAAGTTGTTCCAACTCATTGGCCGTCTATTCTTCGCGGCGCCTTCACAAGCGGCGCTCACACCAGGATTTGCTGCTGCATCTCCTGAGGTAAGAAATGAAAAAGAAAAGTACAAGGGTGCATATCTGGTTCCTGTTGCGCAGGTGACGACGCCGTCGAAGAGCGCTCAAAACCAAAAATTGGCTACGGAGTTATACAACACCACTGAAGCGGTTCTCAAAGAGCTGGATCTGTAGTGCGCCTTGTTCCTCATAGATACGCAGATAAATATTAGAAAAGAAATCACGGCGTCCGTGAATATTAAGTGCAGAAGGTGATTTGCGCACCGAATATATAATTATTACTTGATTCTCGAGGTATTTTGACATCAATGGGAACCATCAAAATAGGAGGAACATTAGAAAAAAAGTATATAATAGAAGTAAGAAATGGAAGGGAGGTGCTAATATAGTAAAGGAATGCTGCCCTGTGATATCTAGTATCACGAGCGTATCAATTAACCAGGTGTATATACGGGAGGTAGTTCAATCACAGGTTCCTCTTCAGGAGGCGAAAGTCTTAGCCCGCTATCCTGGTGACACAAGATGCGACTTGGCCCAGCACTGGCAGGAGCTTGATCAATTGTTGAAATTGACCCTCGGCCCCCCCGCTCCTTGGTATTCATAGGCAAATTAGTGGTTGAATTTTCTGTCGTTGACTCAGCGGTTGTGGGGGCGGATTTTCCCTGCTGAAGTTGGGTTCTGTACGATGCGGTCACCGATGGAGGATCTGTGAATGGTCGTATTGGCACCATGTTCAAGGCTTCCACCCCATGCGTCGCTTTCTCTTTTCTTTTGCTCTCCCGACGTCGGTGAATGAAGAAGAAGAGTATTACTGCAATTGTTGCGATAGATACTCCGATGACAGGTCCGACAATGACACTAACCGGTGTCTTCTTTGAAGAATTCGAGACGATACTCGCAGAGACCGCAGAGTTGGATCCACTGGACGTTAATGATTGAGGACCCGAAGAACTGGAGGTAGAAGCTGGTAATGTCGCATTTTGGACAATAAAATAGTCTATCGTGAGTGGGGTTACGCTGCTGTTACCCTCATGAATGACCTCTAATCGATGAAGACCTCGTCCCAATTGAGGAGTCTGAAATAAAACTTTGTTATATTGCGCCAAATCGGTGGGTTGAAGTCCAGGCAAGAAGAAACTCGTCGGTGTTCCACCATCGATAGAGTATGTAGCGGAAGCGCTTCCCCGTGGTTGATCACTCGGAATAACAGAAACCCAACTTAAGGATGAGCCTATGACGCAAGTCTAGCCAATTTCATTGAAATGGAAAAATGGAGAAGACATACCAATAAAATCCAATGTCAACTTGGCACCGTTTTGCTGTGTCATGTATCCAATCCCATCTAAGGTCTGCCATCCAGAGCCTAGACTGACGGCTGGGTCATATGCGTCGACTAGAACGGTCGCGTTGCTGAGGTCGACGCCTGGCAATGGAACATACTGGATACGATCAAACCAAAACGTTTTCTGATTCCTTACGATGGCATTCACGGTAACGGTATGAAATCCTTCGGAGACTGTGTCGCCACTACACATTATCCAATTGTTCTCTGGAGCTACGCTAGGGTCACTCTTCTCAATAGCGACGTCGTCAACCAAGCACGACCAGTCGGGGTCTATTAAGCCATTGATATCTGCTTGAACTGCGCTCGTGCCATACACGACAACCCGGGACCCTGTCGTGCTCGTTAGAATTGAGGTAGTGGATGCAGGAGAAAGTCACCTTGGTACATATACTTAATCGTTCCGCTGGAGCTTATTCCATGCAAAGTGCTCTGGAAAGGTGGCCCGAAATTTCCAAGGTTATACTGGTTGCGACGAGCTTGAAACCATGTGCCAATGTACTGATAGTCAGTGCTAGTGTCGTCCACCATAACCCATCTTGTAGGCGTAAAAGAAGTGGAGGACATTGCCATCTTCGACGCACCCTCAAGGCGTAAAGTACGGCCTTATAGGATACACCGTGTTGAATGTTTGGGAAACACGACAGCAGCTAATACTAAGCGAGAGACTATTAAATTCCATTTGAAGTAAAGCATACTGCTTAAATTGTCCGAACAGTAAGGCATCATCGTGAGCTCCTGTGTGAGGCGAAAACAATATAAGAGAAGGGTTTTAAATCATGGCATAACTGATGATGCTGGTATCGCTCGCTAATTATCTCGTTATTGGCCTTGGAAGTGTAAGATATCCCTTAGCGCTGGACCATGGCACAAGTGACAACAAAGACGAGCGTGGAAAAGTACTTCTTGCCGAATCAATTCCGAAATGATGCTGAGCTCAATAAGCAAGTCTGCACGTATAATAAGGGGAATTATCCCGGATAATTAATTTGGGTTAGTCTTTATTGATTTGTTCAGTACAGTCATATATATAGAATGCCTCGCTTGTAAGCACGAATACTCAGGAATTACGCTTATTAGCTGTACGTCCGCGTCAAGCGTCAAGCTTTCAAGTTACTTTCAAGGGCCGGATTCGACACTTTTCTATGCATAATTACTTAAAGCGGGACCGAACATCTAACTCGAGGAAACCAGTCCACAAACCTAAACGCTAACCACCCTACCTCTAGCCCTAACTCTAACCCGAGTCTAAACCGAACCCTGGGCAATTATGTAACCAGTTAAATCGTTTAAAATACACTAGAACCTGCGTTATCCTATAGCCCTTGGTCTTCCCAGGCTATGGGGTTATGGAGGTTATGGGTTTAGGTTTAGGCAGTTAGCTAAAAATAGCCGACGAAAATTCAAGCAAAAATTCAAAGTCCCTGGTCATTTCTGCACAACACCCTTTTTGCGACTTGATTCTTATCCTTGTCAAACATCGATACAACCAATTATCATACTCTGAAGGACGCTTGGGAGCATCAGTAGTGGGGCCTTGTCGACGGCGTTGACATAATTTTAACCGAGTCCACTGCGATAAAGCTGAATATGACCCTGAACGGGCTTTCCTTTGTCTAAACCATCCTTTTTACAGTCAAATCAGGCCATGCCAAGCAGCCGTCATGCAAAATTTATTTTCTGAAACTGTAAACTATACCTTAAATGGAAATTATATCTCTGGGATCTTTCCCGAAAGACCTATGGGTTAAGTGTTTAGACAGATTTATACAGGTATGGGATAAGGCAGGTTCTACTGTGGTGGAAAAAATGAAGGTTGATGGGATCATATATTTTGAAAAATATGTGCTCACGAGCGCGACATGCTAACTAGCATAGTTTAACTTTCATGAACATCATGGCATCAACCCTTTTATTTCAGGGGGGAAATGATTAGATAATTGGTATGTACATCCAAGGGAAACAGACTCGACAACGAATAAATAGACAAAAGAATCGAATTTAGAAGGGTTACACCATATCCATTCAAGTGCTTGACTCATTGGAGCACGTATATTACCTAGGCGCTTATTTTATGTTGGTCGCTAAGGATTTAATTGGCAGGCACGTCCATTGGTCTTGGATACCCATGTAACTGTCAATTTTCTGACAAAAATAAAACCAGACCCGGGAGTGCCGCCTCTTACTAATGGGCCCCCTAACAGCTTCAGCGGTAAAACACTCGGAGTATCCTGTCGTTAAAAAGATAAGG
>Ga0247779_1001041_pt1 | contig 14246 bp, 18 predicted proteins | sample UWRJL221509R5_FD_179925 | JGI IMG/M metagenome (GOLD analysis project Ga0247779, IMG submission 179925) | Plant litter microbial communities from Arlington Agricultural Research Station in Wisconsin, United States - UWRJ-L221-509R-5 | ecosystem: Environmental > Terrestrial > Plant litter >...
ATGGTGCCACTTACCGAATAGGATATCTCTGACGAGCTGGCGGCATTTTTTTAAATTTGCCCTGGTCACCAGTTGAACATAAGCGTTGTTTGAGGTATTCAACCCTGATAATATCGAGTACACAATGTCAGGACAGAATGACTCTTATATGGAATAGGGAGCTTACGGTAAATATCGTGCGGGTTCGGCGCATATAGCTAATGATAAATGTGTAAGGGTGATGGTGGAAGGAGAAAGGGGTAACGGTAACTAATTACACGGCGGAGTTCATCGGAGTTGGGAGTGCATCACCATCTCGTGACACATCAGACGACCCTCACGCGTCGCGTCAGGCCACCTCTCCTTTGCACAAAGCGCGTCAAGAATACTTATGAGAACTGTAAGATAATAGGGTCAAGTAAATTAAACTGAAATACAATGCGACTTAAATTTATTTACAAGCATAGGAGGTATGACCACTGTGCACGTCATACTTATGCCGGATCTAGATAAACCCTCATGTCCAAGAAATCCGGAAGAGCTTTACTAGAGATCATCAGAAAGTGGCTGCGAGATCACATATACATATTGATCTCTAGAAGTTTCGAACTTTGGATATGTGGGTCAATCTTTAAAAGGCATTTCCATCGTAGCGCATTTCTGGAGTCCGAGTGCTCCGAGCGATTTGACACCGAACGGAGATTGGAAAAGAAAACAATCTGGCCGAGAGTCTAATTATCTGCTGATGCTTAGGGAAAACACAAAATGAACCCGCCTTGACCCATACATGCATTTACCATCTTGTTTGCGTCATCGTTGCAAGGGTCGGTCCTTCCAATGTCCTAATCCGAAGTCACGATACGGTCATTTCTATTAAGCGTTTCAACACTCAGACCCAAGGCGATAATAAGGGGAGAGTAAACACGATATGTAGTGGTCGAACCATTGAAGAATTGAAGAAGAAAAATCAGATATCAGCATTTTATACTGGATTTCGTGAGAAATTCGAAATATAAAGCTCAAACCGGATTCTTGATCGACATGCTAATTTATATGTGGGGGTATTCACCCGAAGTATGGTTTAATATACTTACATTTCTGAGGTTCGCGCTGAACGTTGGGAGTCTATCTAATCTATCTAATCTCTAATCTTCTTCTTTGAAGTCGAATAGAATATGAGGATTAAAGCACCTATGCTCGTAGCGGCAGCCATAGATCCTATGCAAATGGGATCGACGAATTATCAATAAATAGCAGAAATTTGAGTTGAACGTTAGTAGGCGACTCACCAACGAATATTTCAACATTCCTAAATCCGAAACCACCGTATTTGGTCTTTGCATGGTTTGTTGTATCATGCAGAGAAGCAGCGATAATAGGACCTACGATCGCTGCAACGCCCTTTACAACAGCAAAACACCCAAATGCAAGGCTCGTTATATGGTTTTTGGAACCTGTGTAGTAAGTGCTTTAGAACTATCCCGACGGAGTGAATATAGATCTAAGACCAACCTCCGATCTCAGATGCAGCAGCAGGCCAAACTCCCGGAAACCCACCGCTCAATCCTCCAAAGACGGCAGCAAAGACAAAAACTAGGCTGAGTGAAGACGCAAACCCCCATAAAAAGAACGCGGCTAGCGCGCTTCCCACACCACTTGCTAGAATTACATATGGATACGGATACGAGTCGCAGATTCGCCCAAACATGATGTAAAAAATTACCGACGCCGCGTTGAATAACGCAAGGGTGATTGTTGATGGCAATGTCGCGGACGACAGAGAGGATGTGTAAGTGGGAATGAACAGGCTAACCGGAAAAAATCCGAGGGCTTGCACGACATTGGTTCCCAGCTTTTAAATAAGAAAAGAATCACCACTTATAAGCGCTACGAAAATAGCCTGTTAATAATACTCACAATCCAATAGAGCAAAGGACTCCTTAGACGATCCAGATCCTTCGGAAACCATGGATGTCTGCGGGTATCCATCGTCGTTTTTCTGACTGGTGTCCTCGGATTAACACCGAGTAGAGCAATTCCACAGCATACTCCCAATGTAATCGCCCAAATTCTGTGGAACGAGACATTATAATGACCCAAAGGCAGACAAGAGAGCGCAATGAAAAAAGAAGTACCTTAGTGTCCATCGAAAACCGACGCCCTTCAGAAGGTATCCCATAGCAAGTGGGAAAACAAACCCTCCAATTCCTGAGCCACCAAATATAATTCCGCCAGCCAGACCTCGGCGCTCAACGAACCAGTCCGACAGCCACATCACAATGGGCGCGTATAAAGCACCTGCACTGATACCAAATATAACGCCTTGAAGAAGTATCATATGCCAAAGCTAAACACTCACACAGTCAGTAAGCATCGGAGGTTGCACGTAAAAATACGCTTACATGTGTTGCGAAACTAGAAATGACCAACGAAATGACGCATATCAAGAGGCATCCCCACATGATTGGTTTAGCATACTCTGGGTATCTCTGGAAAACTGACTAAAGGTTCATAACAAGTGAAGTAAATTCAAAAATACCTCAGGACTGACATGCGATGAGGAATATAATTTCAATATACTGGATCCCTAGAGACGCAGTCCCAATAGTTGAAATTGACGCAGTCGAAAATGTATTGAAGGGAGGATTGGAGCTGTAATAATCTTAACCAAGCCCGTAAGCAACTATCGTCGAGGCTCTGTAGAGGACAAACCTTGAAATATTCCGTACGTATTATTCCACCCCCAGATGAACGTTTCGAATACACATGCGGAAAAACAGAACGTCCAAGCATGACGACCCTAAATTCCGCGTCCAATCAAAGCAGGTTCACCGCTAGTAATCCTAAACCATTTCACTCACTCTGTCGAGCGGGGGGAGCAACGCGGTTCCCGAGTCTGTCCCAGCCTCTCGGGACGTGTCTTCCTCTGCATTACCATGCTGGACTGACATATCTTTCACTGAAGGCTTCTCCCTTTTGTGAATGCTATTAGTCGCCAGAGGAAGCTCTTCAAGCTCTAGATTGTCCATAGCCAATCGATGATCAAAGTAAGGGAGATAGGAAGAAATGCATTATCATATGCATGATGACGACCTGGACACTTTCTGATTTTCCACGGTACCTCGTGCAAGTCTCTCAAAATGAACATCAAATTTATTTCTGCAAAAATGTACCTCCTTTGAGGGCGCGATTTGTAAGTGGTCCCTAAAATTATCTATGAATCATTTTCTATTGAAAAGTTTCGTTATGCTCGGTTCCACGAGAGTGTTTCCATCCGTCGGAAGCCTATCAGAAAAGGTATGAGCCCGTGGTAAGTCTGTCAGATGTAAATCTTTTGAATAGCATTCATACCTCTGGATTGTCAGCCCGGAAATACTTGGTGCGACTATGGTGCGCCGTTTGCACCAAAAATAGGCCAGATCACACACTAACGCCGCACGCCGGATAACACTACTCGACTTCGTGCTTTTCGCCCATTATACACCTCTGTCCCACTCCAAATCACTGTAGAGCTTGTATACGAGTAGTAAAATGTTATTTAAGCACCAGAATCAATTAAAATGAGTTGATTATGTAAGTTAAAGTAAGGACAGGATAGGTTATGTACTAATGAATGAATATTGAGCCATCAGGCAAAAGAAACTAGGTTAATGAATGTATACTAAGTGAGTGGTTATATGAGTAAGTTATATAACGAATGGCAGAGTTCCTGCTTGTGCGCAAAGCCGAAAGTTTATCCCCAAATATTTACCTCCGGAATTTTGTACTCATCGGACCATGGGTTGGCTAACCTCGCAGGATCAGTTATTTCTTCGTACTTCCATGAATAGTACGAGTCGGGATCAGGCCTGACAATGTCAATGACAGGGGATATCATTGTCGACCTGCATGAACATGGAGTAGAACATGGCACAGGCAGTGTGGATGAGGATCCATGATTGGCGGGGACCGTAGCTGCAGTGCACAGACCACTAACCTGCTCGTCCTGAGCCTTCTCGTCCGAATCTTGTAATCTAGCAGCGTTTCGAGAGATTTCTACAAAGAACAGTCACTGTAAGGAATTTTTACATAAGTGTAGATATAAAATACATACCGTTTGACTGTAATTTCGTTGTTGATTGTCGAGTAGGCTTCTTATGTGTTCTATTTGTCTTCTTTGAACCGCTGTGCAGAGTGCTGGATGCTTTGCAAGATGCAGAGTTAGCCACAATCTTCTGCTTCTTCTTTGGAGGTTCTTCATTGGCATCGAGTGTGTGCATACGCTTGCTTTGCAATCGGGTCGACATACGACGAGCAGATTGCAAGTCACTATGTTCAGACGACGATGAAATGCCTAGAAGTCCAGATAACATAAGAACGAGAACATTATTTGAGGGTTATCACTCACCTGGAAGTTCCGAGTCAGCCTGAATACTGTTCAAGGTGCTCGTTTTCTTGTTTGATAATGGAACTGGAGTCGGCTCCCACTCACTTTCGTCGCAGGACTCAGATGCGTTTCCCAAGAGATCGAACATGTCAATATCAGATGAACACTCAACCGGTGGCATCCACGAGTCATATACATCCTGCGGAACTGAGCGTCGAAGGGCTATAATCAGACACTGTTATCAGTACTGCTCGACATAGATATATTAAGAAAGAAAATGACACGCACAAATAATAACTGACTGTTTATCAAACCGTGACTTATACGCTCCTTGACAAAAGAAGAATAAGTCGCTTCCCGTAGCTTTCAAGGTATCCATTGCCTGAATGCTTCCTTTGCCTCCTCTTGCAACCACAACCCAGAGAGATTTGCCTGAAGAGGAGCCTGATTTGTTGTAGATATCCGCAGCATACGATAATGGGCAGGGAAAAAGATCAGTGAGGAACTGCGTACACTGTTCATGGGTCCATGTAGTGTCAATGGTCACACCAACTTTTGCACACTCATGCGCTTGAAGTTCGCCAAATTCTGCCAGCGTTGGTGGCTTGGTACTGCCGGCAAGTGCGCCCTTGCTCTGTGGTACCCATCAAATATTCAATGAGTGAAATTGGAAGGAAAAAAAGACTTGACTTACATCAAGGCCCCAAGGTAGCACACAGATCGAACCAAATGTGTAGATTGTCGACTTTGTAGACTGGGCAGGTTGAGACACCTATCCAACAGTGGAATGCATGTAAATGGTAGATAAGAACAGAACATGTGTATCAATGACATACCTTCCGTCTAGTGGTCAATACAGTGGCCCCAGCATTTGAGGAACGCTTTGGTCGAAAGCCAGAAAGACTCTCTGACCTGGCGCTCTCATAAGAGGTCCCTGTATCCACAGATTTAAGAGGTCCAGGTTTGACAGAGCTACTTGAAATCATCAGAGGAGACGGATCCGCAGTAGCTGTGCGTTGAAACATGGCAAGAACAGAGTCCTTGCTTGCTGGTACTGTAGATATTGGGGTAGAGACCACAACAGGTGGAGCCATTAGAGCTGGTGCTACCGGCTTGGGGTGCGATTTGAAGGCGCAGTGTATCCTTCGCAGTCACACTCGGCACTACCACGACAGAACTCTGCTGCCATTGAGAGGAATGAGGGAAATGAATGATGATAATTGATTTTTTAAATGACCTTTTATTTGCTGAATGATTAGCCATGTACATGTAATAGAAACATTATCTACAGTGAAGTAAGAGTGTGTAGTGCTTGTGCCCATAATCGTGCACGAGCGAGCCATATAGGGTGTTCAAGCGAAATGGTTAATTGTCGACTGCCTCGATTACCAATTGAAATATCTTCATTGATCGGATAATGGCCATCTTTCCACTCATACAGAAGTGTTCCGTAACCATGAGGCACGAATTTGTTCTCTACTGCATGCTGCAGGGTACTAAAGAACTGTGCCTTGTGTTCGCTACTGGGAAACAGTGATTGACCTTCAGACACGTGGATACCTTCATGGCGTACATGATGAAGCTCATTTTTGCCAATTTTCTCAGCAAGAAGCTCGACAGGAAGGTCACCCTCTGATAAGATATTAATCAAACTGATGTATATCAACATATTAGCACTTTACCATCATTGAATGAGGCTTGCTCATCACGATCGGCTCCATAGAAGCGATTGAGATTATCAGGATGGATCCTAGAGCATTCATCTCTATAGATTCCATGCTGTACCTGGCCTAACATCCACATATCCTTCATGAGAGTTGTAAGTAAAAGTGATTCTAGTCATTTGATTTTTATACTCACATTCGGGGATCTATTACCTGTGCCAGATCCCTTTATGGGATGACTGTTCCATGTTTCCTGAAATTTTCTACAATCATCGTTGATAGCATCAAGGAATAAAGTGTGCAGCAGCCATAGATGTTCTGGACGATCTACATCAAGAAAATGAAGGTGTTCAAGGCGATAGAAAAAACCTCTCCATTGTCGAACAAATTGACTTCCTACCTCTACCCAGAGGCACTCAATTCTTGTGTTCTGCGTCGATCTACAGTATCGATCAGACTTGAAGGTAACCTCATAACACATAATTTATACTCAAAATCCCCACATAAAGCTTCCTCGTCTGGGCCTGTTCTTCATTACCATATAGATAGCACATGCCATATTCTCACCACCTCGATCACCTCGCAGTCTGGAAGGCATTCTGTATACTGAAATGGCATCAAGAAAGAGGTCAAGAACTGTGACTGCGCGATTATTTGTGCTTGCATGCAATGCTGTTACCTAGTAAAGGAACTTTAATATTTGTTTTATAGCATCAGTAAAAAAAAGTATAAGTCCTACCATCCTGCTATACCCATCAACAAATCCGTGAATTACTATTCCCCATCGTATCATTTTATGGTGACCGTCCAGATGCCAGAGCGCATTTGGGCGCTTAACAGAATATTTCCTGTGTCGAATATTTTTTCTCCTTCTGAGTAGTTGATTGAGGCCATCCACACGTCTTAAAGAAGATCTGACCCGTTGACGTTGAACCCAAAGACCATGTGTCCGCAGGAATCCTATAAGGTAGTGGAGACCAGACTCGGGTTTACGTTCTTTAAATGTGCGCACAAGGATATCAAGGTCTTGATCACTGATTGCAGAGTATTGCCTCATAATATTGTGCCTTTTCATATGTCTTCGTAGCGTGTTCCGATGGATATTCATAAGATTGGCTAATTCTTGTAGACAAATATTTCGATTGGACGAGAGTGCTTCTTCCAGGAAATCGGCTCGGATATTAGCTGAAGGCCGACCTTTTGCCCCATCTCGTAGAACAGTAATTACTTCAGGAAGAAACACAGAAGCGTCATCACTAGAGAGTATATTAGATATTATATTAAATATGGAAATATTATTTTACCTGTTATCTTGTAATGCAATCGCGGCTCGGAGAGAGACTACCAGATTTCCTAAAAGCTTTGCATTCTCGAATAGCCAGTCATCCGATATTTTAATATTTCTGTTCTTCTTTTCTTCTTCGATGGCTGAGAGTACAGGTATTGCATCTGATGTTATGGCATCTATGTGGAATGCAGCACGTGATGGATCCGAGTTTTCGTCGAGAACTCTGAGAGCGTGCACATATATATCATTGGTGAGATTATGTGCGGTGACAATATGTACAGGCCAAGGGCCATCAGCATGTTCGGGAAGTGGTGGAAAAATACTAGGATAGTTGTGCATGAGACGTAGGAGTGGAAGAAATGTCTGACCGGTAAAATCTATCAAAATATACCGTTCCTTTTTGCCGATACTATTCCGAATTTGTCTGACTGGTAGATATAGTTGAGCAGATCAGTCATTTGACCTCGGGAGCTTACTAAAGTACTCATATTATAAACAGAGAGATCATTTATATCGGGCAAGCAAGCACATACTGCTTGACAAACATGAGTTCTCCTACGCGTACAAAGAACAATCTCTTATGGGACACCAAAGGTGGGACCCATGTCTTCTTGGTGTGCCTCTTTACCACTCTTGCAATGTGACTCAAATTGACCAAGACAATATACCTGTAGGTAGGAAGCACAATGTACAAGCTTGACTCGAAAGCCCTTCGACGGAACTCAGGTTTTTTTGATAATATACTCGGTCTACCTGTCAGCAGCAGCAGCGAAGGAACAACAGAGAAGAGTCCTATAAAAATCCCCAACCATGTTGAAGAGCCTGAATTCGAGATTTTTGCGACTCGTGTATATGGCCGGTAGGCGCCCACATTATGTATTCAGTGTTGCATTACTTATCCTTGCATTTATAAGGGAGGTCAACAAGTTCAAGCCCTTTGGAAAGCCTGTCCTTCTCAAGTTGCTTAATTTGAGCAGATATTTCTTATCTCCTTCGCTAAAGGAGTTTACCCTTAAAGAAATCCATGAGCAATGTTTTTGCTTCGAAGCAGTTGAACTCCTTGAAGCCTGTTACAAGCATAACACCCGCTACTTCTTCAAGGAAGTGTTCCAACGTCTTGCAGAAAGGTCCCTTTCTACACTAACAATTAACGAGGTTGAAAGAATCAGGATCAGCACCTACATTGGACTTGTTATGGTGCGAGAACGTATCACAGAGCACATTCACTGCATTGTTACTGTACCTCCACCAGTTAAACACCACAGCAACTGTACGGATATAGTGAGCTGTGAGTTTGACTTCAAAGCTGTATGGTGGAACGTCATGGGGCGATTACTTCTGGATGCGCACTACAGCATGTTCTGGATCCCCGAGGATGCTGTTAAAGAGTTCGAAAAATCCTCTTTTGGAAGGATGGGTCGAGGTTGTGTGATGACCATGATGGACTTCATCAGACTAAAGCAATTCGGATTGGATGTAGTTCGTGAGCGTATATCAGCAACAGCCAATGATATAGCGTCTCACATCACCGAGATAGATGGCGGCGACGAGTCAGAAGATCTGTAATCTATATCTGTAAATATTATGTTTATTATGGACTTGGACTACCAATGCTGATGCTTATATAAATATATTATGGGAACGCAGTCAGTATGGGTCACATCCATGCTAAATAAACAGTTATCCAGGCCTAGCCAGTCCCTCTACACCAAGTGCTCCATCATAACTGTCTCCAGCTCCTTACATAATCATGTAACTTGACAAATCTCACATAATGGGCAGATTTTAATGGATATTGGTACTTTTATATTGTTGGAGTACTAATATACAAAGTCTACAGTGATTTGGAGTGGGACAGAGGTGTATAACGGGCGAAAAGCACGAAGTCGAGTAGTGTTATCCGGCGTGCGGCGTTAGTGTGTGATCCGGCCTATTTTTGGTGCAAACGGCGCACCATAGTGCGACGCTTAAACCATTCCTCTGCCGTATATCCCGGAGGAACCTTCAGACCACTCGGGGATGCTGCAGCTTCTCCGATGAGGGGACTCTCATCCGCGAGAGTCTTCAACTCGCAAGTAGCGTGAGGCCGGAAGAAATAGACTAAGGTCCACCTGTCCCAATTGGCCTGCTCTCCTGGTTGGGGACTGAAAAATACCAGAAGTTTAATCAGGGTCGGCTAGGAGCTCGGTTATTAAGAGCATACTTACACCACCCGGTGAACGTTGGAACGTCTTAATGACCGTATGAGATACGACATAAAATCCTCAAATCTAACAAAAATACTTACAAGATTCCTCCACTGAAAATAGAGATTGTATCTCCGAGATTGCATATGATGTGGTCCTTCAGGGGCTTCACATATTGCCAATCACTTGTTCCAGGAACAAGAACCTGCAAACCCCCACATATGTTATGCAAGAGAGACTTATATTTCTCATTAGTCACCTCGTTAAGTCAAAAACAAGATAAGCATGAGCGTACCAATGACCCAAAGTCAGTATGCGCCCCGATAGCCAGCTGCTCATCTGTCATCGGGACGGGGTTTTCTGATCCAGGATTTCTGATAATAGTAACCTCACAGGTACTCCTCTCTTCAGTGGAGTGACGAGCAGAAAGGAGCCCACTCGGAAGCTGTAAGAGGTCATTCAAAACTTCAAGGAATGTCCTGGATATACTTTCGGATTTGAAGACGAAATCCTTCAGAATTTCCATATTATCGTTGATGGGGGAAGCGTATTGGCGATATGCGATGCCGGGGTAGGATAAAATGTCGTCTTTGGCAATGTTCCACCATTCAACCGTATCGACAGCACCGTTTGCATTAGTCAGATTCGCGCCCGGAGGTTTGTATCTGTGATATGGTTTAAACATATATATATCATCTACGTATATGGCGCTTACCCAAAGCTACTTCCCTTTGCACCCTCGTGCTCAAACTTTATTTTTTCCTCCATAGGAAGCGACATAACCTTCCCGCCGACTTGAAAGGCTGGAGTGGGGTTAATTCCATGGTTCTTAATGCTAAAAAAACTTCAGATGAATTTCCGATATCTGGGTTTCTCTGTGGTTGCTTACTAGAAAAACTAGGGAAAGATGTTACTTATGACGAACAGGTTGAGGTAGAAAAACCAAACTTACCCCTAGTTCTTTACAAGCCGTCCAAAATTTATCGATTTCTACCGGATCCTTCTTCAGGATGAGGTCATAGTCGATAACTTTCAGAGGATGCGTAGAGATGTAGGAAGGAAACTCGGGAACAAGGTCAGGATGAGCAAGTGAGTTCATCTTTCAAGGAATGATGCCTGTCCTTGTTACATATTACTTTCGTTTAAATCTATAGAGACATGAACTTATTTTAACCCATCTCATACATCCTCGGATATGTGCATCCGTAAAAATCGCAGAATGTAGTATAATCAATGAATGAAAAATTGCCTTCGCATAAATGAATGTTCCATTATGTTAAGGAGGCTGTAAGTCATAGTCATAAATTTTTGCATCATGACGATTATTCCAAATGCAAGGCTAACGTCACTAATTATAGCCGTCAAGTCCCCACAAGATCTTATTATCTACTCGGCACTACTACAACATCATAAACAAATGGAAGCCGGGTGAATAATAGTCCCTGTTATAGACAACAGATGGAGGGCATGTGGATCCCAGTATCCTGTGCTGATAGTGACCGTAATGTTTATAAAATAACATGAAGACAGTGTGAGCACTCAGTACTCATTAATCATTCCTACCAATTTCCGAGCGTATTGCCTGGTCATCTTGTATATCTGTCGCGTATTTTTCTGCGAACTAATTTCTCAGTTGCTCTAAACTTCCCATTATCGCGTCCGGAACGTGCGACCATTAGTTTGTCAAGAATATAATTGTAAAGGTGGTGCTTACTGCATTCCCATGGAGGTAAACTCGACGTTTTGGAAATGTGTAGCCTTGCATGAGACCTTGCGAATTCCGAGCTGGCCCCGAGTTGAAAGGACTTGTGAGTTTCCTAACCGGTAAGAATAATACGATCTGCTGGCACTGGTACTTCCTATCTTCTAGTATACGTTCTACGGAAAGAAAATATATATTTCTTCCTCAACCCAAAGGTATAAAAGGCATACCACGAAGTTCGTTATTTATCAGGGCTTTCCCTACTCATATTGCACTAGTATTCAAATATCCAATTCAAGAATGAGCCACACAGCTGAATTCATCGCTCAACTGCAGACCATCAGAGACTATGTGACTGGAAATCGTCGAGCTACGATTGATGGCGCAAGTCTCGATGTTGCATCAGTCGTCGCGGTGTGTCGGTAATTATACTTGCTAATTGTATCACAAATTATTATTGTCACTGACCTTGCCATATCGCAGACATGAATATATACCAGGAATCGATGATTCCGATGATAGAAAGCACCGTGTCGGTGCTGCAGTCGACGTCGTCCAGAATCTGGCGCTCGGTGAACAGAGTCAATACGGAGTCACAACTGGCTTCGGTGGAAGTGGTAAGCTATTCCCCCCATTCAACAAGACTGGCAACACCGTAACTCAATTACATCCTACAAAAAAAGCGACTACACGTACCAAGAGAACAGCATTGCTGCAAGTCAGGCTCCAATTTTTGACATGGTTTTCCACATAAATGTTAACCGTTTCATCATCAGAAATCTCTCCTCGCGACATGTCAATGTGGTGTCTTGCCCTCATTCGAGTCTGAGCTCACCCCCGACGACCACACCTTAATAATGCCTGAAGAATGGATTCGTGGAACTATGTTTGTTCGTCTCAATTCCATCATCCGCGCACAATCTGGAACGCGCTGGATAGTCATTGAAAAGCTATATCAGCTCCTTCAACACGGAGTAGCACCCTGTGCTCCATTAAGACAGAGTATAAGCGCATCCGGAGATCTCGGCCCTCTTTCGTATATTTCCAGCGTCATTACCGGTAACCCCGACATCCGCGCATGGCACGGAAGCGGGTAAGTTAATGACATATTTATCCATTCATTTCACGCCGACTCAAAAAAAAAAACAACAGTTCCGAAAGGAAAATCTACGACTCGAAAACTCTCCTTGAAAAGCTGAACATCGAGCCTGTCGAGTACATCGCCAAGGAAGGCTTAGGTTTAGTCAACGGAACGGGCGCCTCGACAGCTGTCGCTGCCCTTGCTATTCATGACTGCCACTCCCTGGCAATCGCATCTCAGGTCCTGGCAGCACTCGGTAAAAGCTCTTCTAATGCCCCAGACAGATTATGTACTTACCCTGAATATACTGCATAGGCGTTGAAGCTATCAAAGGCTCACGTGAGCCATTCGAGCCGTATCTGCACGATATCTCGCGTCCCCACCCAGGCCAGATTGAAGTTGCCGCGAATATGCGCGAAATTCTGAAGACATCCAAGCTTTCTAAAGTTCAACATGAAGAAGCCGACCCCGAAGGGAAGCTCCGTCAAGACCGATACTGTCTCCGTGGTACGCCACAATGGGTAGGACCTCAATTGGAAACCCTACTTGCGGCAGAGAAGGCAATCGCAGTGGAGCTGAACTCCACGACTGATAACCCAATTGTCGATATTGAAGGTCACTTCTTGCATCATGGAGCTAACTTTATGGCTATGTCGTATGTAAACGTTTTATCAGTTTTATGAATCACTAATGAGAATATTCCCTCGCCAGGATTACATCAGTTGAGTATACAGTGGACATTACCTTTGATACCAGTTGTCTGACCTACGATTATCTCGGTAGGCTATGGAACACAGTCGCCTTGTTTTATCTCATCTTGGTAGGTTAACCTATTTCTGAACAATATTAACATAAATACTCATGCAGCGTTCTGTATATTAGCTAAATTGACTTATTCCCAGCTGACCGAGCTTTTGAATAACCACATGAGCAGGGGCCTCCCTCCAAATCTATCGGTAAATGAGCCCAGTATCGACTACAGTCTCAAAGTTGCCGACGTCGCAGCGGCTTCTTATCTCTCTGGTGCGTAACAAAACTATTACTGACAAAATGAACTTATTTTTAAACATTCATCTCGGACACAGAAATTGCGTACCTTGCCAATCCCGTGAGCACACATGTAGTATCTGCAGAAATGCACAACCAGTAGGTACAATAATCATCAGACTACGAAGAGCTGCTGACACCTAATCTACCAGAGCAATCAACTCGCTCGCACTGATAAGCGCCCGATACACGTTTGAAGCCATAAAACTCACTCGCATGGTGTGAAAGACTTCACGGCTTTGTAATTCAAGTATTCTAACTTCTTCATATGCAGATTATGGCCACTCATCTGCACGCATTATGTCAAGCTATTGATCTGCGTGCCATGGAGGTTATGTTCAGGGAGGGTCTATTCGCTGCAATGAGAAATGAGACACTCACTCGCTTTGGATCTGTTGTCACCATCGATGAGGCGTTCCTGAGATCTCTCCTCGACCAAACAGTAGTTTTACTCAACGACACCACAGATCAGGACTCTGCACCAAGATTCGACAACATTATGCTTAGCTTGTCCTCAACACTGATCCATCTCTTCGGCAGTCACAATCCACCTGTTGAAGTCTCTTTGGCCGAGATCGCCGCTTGGCGTAGCGCACTCTCCAGCAAGGCTCACACGATCTTCATCGGCGTACGTGATAGCTACCAGCCAGGGCCCGAATCACTGGCTGCCAATCTTCTCGGTAAAACAAGCACGTTGTACAAGTTTGTTCGGGGTGAATTAGGCGTTCGGATACACTGGGGAGATCCCACCAAGGACAAGACAGAAATCGGAACCGAGATTGGGAAAATATTCAGGGCGTTCCAGGGGCCAAGGATGAACGAAGTTCTGGTTGAAGTAGTTGGAGGGAAGGTGTCTGCTATCTGAACTCATCGATGTCGTGAAAGTAACCTATTAGAGACGAGGATAAAGTAGACAGAGATTATACACACTTG
>Ga0247779_1001042_pt1 | contig 14237 bp, 15 predicted proteins | sample UWRJL221509R5_FD_179925 | JGI IMG/M metagenome (GOLD analysis project Ga0247779, IMG submission 179925) | Plant litter microbial communities from Arlington Agricultural Research Station in Wisconsin, United States - UWRJ-L221-509R-5 | ecosystem: Environmental > Terrestrial > Plant litter >...
TTGAGGACCGTCGACCAGTCGAGATCTCTCTTGTCCGGCTCGGACTCCATAATATCCTCTTCGTCAGGTACCGAGGCAGCTGCCTCAGCGGAAGCAGCACCAGTCGCACCAGCAACTCCAGCAGACTGCACTTGAGCAGCTTTTGCCTTAAGTTTTTCTTTGCGCAGAATAGCCTTTGCTGCGTCTTCTCCCGCCTTAAACTTCAGTCCAAGGTCAGGGAAGTTTCGTGTTGGGTCAAACGGTTTCCACCTGGAGTATCACATGAATAAACACGTTTGTACGACGTACCAGACTGCGATACTCACCAGAAATTGTGGAAATGGTATGAGTACGATCCTCTAAAGAATCCACGGATACCTAGTGCCTGAGGCGAGCCACTGCTTTGCAAAGGGGTGTCAAAGAAGTCTGCAAATCTGTAATCCGGATTTTGATTAGTAGAGAAGAAAGTAGATTTTGTAAAGTCAACATACTCAGTAAAGTAAGGTTGAGGCGGTCTATCACGCTGATAATTTTCGGTATTCAACCAAGCAGCATCGAAAAGGGCGTCAGGTAATCTCAGGAGCAACCCCTCAACGTGGGCGTCTGCGGTGTACCGGGACACAGTCATCGGGTGGAAGTCCAGTCCATTCTTCAACGCAGTCCGGAATAAGAACGATCCCAAAGCCGAACCCTTGTTCATGCGAAGAACAGCGGTGTTATAGTCCTCTAATCTTGACCAACGGTACGCGAAAGCACCTTTCCAGCCCCACAATTCTTCCCAGTCACGCAAAAATATGGTATCCGCGTCAAGGTAAATTCCACCGAAGCGGTGGCACAAAACAAAGCGCGCCATATCAGAGAGGATAACCGATAGTCTGTCGTACGAGGAAGATGACTTGGAACCGGTCCTGTTGGTGATGTCGTCTTCATCTTCCTGAGTAGCCGCCGTAGAAGTTTCGTTGTTTGTCGCAATCGACGTTGTGGCTGGCTTTTTCTTAAAACTCACAATATGGCCTCCCGAATTGAATAACCGCTCCTGCAAATCTCTCCATTCGTCTTTGATTTCGGGGATACCATCCAACTGCTCAGTGGTATTCCATAGTTTGAAATGAATGACATTTTTGAATCGTGGATGAAGGAAAGGAGACGCCCATGGGTTGCTCTTAAGCTGCTCATACATATCGTGGACGGCCGTCGGATTGGGCACTGACGCAGCTGGACCTGGGTTTATCCATAGCCAAAATTGAGGCCGACATACACGGGAATCAGCTGGCCATTTTTTGAGATGAATTCCGGTATTTTGTGTGTAGAGGAAGGATAACAACGCGAGATATGGCTTGTCGGTGAACGGTCCCGTCCAAAACATATGGAAGACACGAGGGTTTTCCGGGTCGCATGGGGGTAGAGAGTCGGATGGTTTGTGTACAAGTGTTGGAGGTAGTGCTAAGCGAGGTTCCCATTCCGCACCTTTCTTCCTTACGAGCCCTTCATTGGGGTCATCAGAAGTGTATCCAGCCGTAAGAGGAGCTTGATGGTCGGAATCCTCGAAGGTAGAAAGCTTCGATGAGCTGTCATCAGTCGATTCTTTGTAAATGTATCTCCAGTCAAGCGTGTCGTCGCGTCTCATGCGTTCTCCGTTATCCAGACCTCCTCCCAAGCGTAGCATCTCCAAGCAGTCGCGTACATACTATATCAAAGAGACCATGTCAATGACGCGACGTGATAAAAGGCGACTCGGCTCACCTTGCCCTTGCTAAAGTTACAATGTTTCATTACATGATCAAGGTCTGCTACACTTCCTGGTACTGGCCGAGGAGGATAGGCAACATTAGGAGGTTTGCTCTGGATGTCAAGGTACACTCTTTTGGGTCCTGCGCCCAGTGTCCCAGTACCGTTCACAGAGGGTAAACGTATCAACTTCTTGCTCTTCTGTTTTAATTGCGGTGGCAAAGCTGGATTGTACACAGGACCAGGTAAGCCAATTTCCGGGGGTACTGTAAGAGAATGAACACGACTGAGCACTGCGCGTTTTCTGACAGCACACAAATAGACAGCGATGTTTACTCACCAGGTTCTGAGCTAGGATAATGCCCACTGGCGATCTCCCACTTCCATATCCGCCGCAGATCCTCTCTTTTGAAAACCAACGTCGGAGGCTCAACAGGTGTGCTTCCTGGCCATTGCTCTGGCCATTCTGACCGTCCAAAGGCTTTTGAGACGATGATGACTGTGCAGAATACAGCGACGCAGGCAATGACGACGAAGAATGGACCTCTCTTTCGCCTTACTCTTGACCCACGAAGGAAGTTGAATGGAGCAGCATTGGGAACGAGAATACGCAGCCGCCTTGTCCTCACTCCAGGTATTGGTAAAGAGAGGGGCCTAGTCCAATTTGAGAAAGAAGAATGGGTTCTATGCTGGCGCTCGAGCTTTTCTTCTACTGCAGAAGAATGACTCGGGAGGCGCAGATCCTGGTTCATGCTCTGCAGAACAGCAAAGAAAAAGAAGAAAAAGGAAACAAGTGAGGAGGGTAAAAATGTGTGTAACTGGCAGATCACTCTATGTCCCAGCGCACAGCCACTTTAACCGAAGCAAAGAGGGAACACCGGCAAGCGTGGCTGTGCTTCTCAAGACGTGTCACTTTCATCTTCCTTCTGATGAAAAAAAATGGTATTCATTCAAACTCAATACATAATAAACTAAGCCTGCTTTTTCTGCATTCCCTTGGGCAGCTCCTTTACGAATGGCAGGAAATCACGTCCTTGCATGTATGGTCGAAGGACTTCGGGGATAACAAGTCCCTGCGAAAAAAAAATTACGTTAAAATTACTTCCGCTTGTTATAAACAGAAAACAACGTACATCGGGGGTTTGATAGTTTTCGACTAAACAGCAAAGTGCACGTTCTGTCGCGCAAAGCGTTCCGTTCAGCATGTGGACATACAGCTTTCTTGTCTGGTCCTTCGACTTCAAACCGCAACGGATTTCAAGTCTTCGGCTCTCTACAACGACAAAGGTCAATCAAAATACGCCTCATCGATTAGATAACTTACGATAATCCGTGCAATTCGAACACGATACCAGCTCCTTGTATGCTCTCTGGAATGGGAACCACGCTTCCAGGTCGAATTTCTGGGCCGCGGCTAGGTTAAGTGCGCCCGAAACAATTCCAACAACGCGATAGCGCAGTCCGAGACTCTGGTAGAACCCTTCACTGTTTGCGATCATGGTATCGAGCATCTCCCAGCTCTTCTCGGGGTCTGTGATCACAAATTGTTCTACTTTCTCAAATTGATGCACTCGGAAGATACCCCACATATCACGTCCGGCCGATCCAGCTTCTTTGCGGAAACATGTCGAATAACCGGCATATTTTACGGGCAGTTGTGTCTCGGGACTCTCGAACCATTCATCCGAGTGCATGGCCGAGATAGGTTGCTCCGAGGTGGCGATGAGGTATTTCTCATCCTCCGAGGCAATCACCTTTTCGTAACGGTTAGCAAAAACATACTAATGACATATAATCAACTGTATGGAAATACCTTATACAGCTCCTCGTCGAATTGATCAAGTTGAGCTGTCTTCGCCATTTGATCTTTGTTCATGAAGAACGGAGGCTGAACCTTCTTGAAGCCTTTTGTCCTGAGATAATCGAGACCGTACGATATGAGTGCTTGGTTAAGGTCAACGCCGTCGCCTGTAAGGTAGTAACCTCTGTGTCCCGAAACTTTCGAGCCTATATTCATAATCTCCCATAAGACATTGAAATACCAAATTTTTGAGAAACAATATCACAAACCGCGGTCTAGATCCATAGCGTCCAAGCGAAGAAGAACCTCGTGGTGAGCAAGGATACCTTCCCGTACTGGAGGATCCTCAAGCTCGCCTCTGGGATCCCATGTTCGCAGAGTACTATTATCGTCCTAAGAGCACCTTAGCAACATAATTTTCCGTTCCAATTAAAATACACACTTCTGTCAAACTGATAGGCACAGTTTTTCCGACGATGTTTCCTACTGTGCTGGCTTTCTGGCGCATGAGGATTTCGTGCTCCTTGGCCTCCTTCTTCTTAGCCTCTACTTGAGCGTCGATCTCCTTTTTCTGTGCAACTAGGTCATCGGCATTCTCTTTTGCCTAGTGAAATAAAACCAAGGGGAACGACTTTATCGTCAGAAATCAGGCTAGAAATATTGACATGTGTATTCAGAGATGAACCTTTTTCTTTGCCGAAATTTCTTTCTGTACTTCGTTTACTTTCTTTCGTAAGATATTGGCATCGTAGTCCACTATTCAAAAAACTGTTCAATTTTTGTTTTATTAAGATCTTAAAGGGTTACCAAACGTACTTTTCACCCAGTCCGCGTACATCTGGATGATCTCGTCCACAAGCTCTACCGAGTGCCCCCTTTTCCTCTGCGACTCCCTGATCTCCTCCGCGTTCCCGCCCTTGTTGTCAATAAAGTGTAGAATATCTAGCGTCATGATTTGGTTCTATAGGGGATTGGAATAAGTTTAAAGATAAGGATTTTTGTATGCACCCTTCGCCAAGATTGACTCGATCTTTTAATCGATTTGGCGAGTAACGTGACTCTGTCCTATTTTAAGCGCTTGCACTGCCACTCTAGTATGCCATCAATCTGGGCAGTAAGTACACAGTGGGACCTGACAAAACGGTACAGGTTTATGAGTCCTTTACTATACTGTCTTTTCCTACAGAAAGGCCGGAGCATGTATTTACCGTTGAGTCCCTCTCAACACATAGCCCTTGAAAACCATAACCCCTTATAACCTATGGGATTTTCAATCACCCCAAGTCGGTTCCAATGGAGTCCGTATTTGTGACTTTTGATGTCAACTTGTCATAGGATCGCTTCAAGATACATGAAAATGCCCCCTTCGAGCCAGTTTACCTTGACAAAAACGTGAAGAGTGAAATTAGAGGTCTACTTACTTGCTTTTCTGGGTCAAACATTGACTGCTCTAGTATGTATTCCCGAGCCAAAACCATGGGCCAAAAAATCAAATTTATGTCGAAATTTTGTTTTCTATGATTAGTATACCCCTCAAAGCCCATGGCCCCTTATATGCATATAGTCCATATTACCCTGGGCTGTCCATTGGACAAGTATGAGGGAGTCAAATGGAGTAGCACAGCAGCTATATCAACCTAACTTAAGAGTCGGTTGGCAAAAGTTAGACCGTTGCTACTTTCACTTTTTTAGAAAGCAATAAAACGTCAAATTGTCAGTCAAGATCTGGTTACTCTGGAAACTCTGAGGTATTCATATTGTCGACGTGGGCGCCAAGTAGTAACACGTTTTGCATGCCATAATATAAGCTGCTTACGACACAACCTGTAGATCATTACATTAAATGGTTAGTCCAATGTGGCGTCACGGGAAATTTCATTTACAAAACCTATGCAAACCAACATATGCACAACGATAAATTTAACTCCGGGTTACCACGACCGGTGAAAGGTTAATAGTGTGATTCCTTGATGAATTCCATTGATTTCGGAATGAAGCTTATGTCGATACTGAAAGATTTTTCCATTAATTTGTGTTCCGTACAGTCCGCGATCTCGTATATAAACATAGCTTATAAAGCTGACGAAAGCACCTAGAATGGGAAAATAGAGCCATTTCTTGACTCATGTAATGTGCGATATCATCTTGGCTGTGATTAACTCGTGATTACATTGTTTCCCCAACAGAGTTCTATAATTTGCATGTTGTAAGTTCGAGAATAAGTACTACGTTCCGCATAAACCGAGTTCACAGCTTAAGTGACCGGCGGCATTAGTTTTCCAGCAGAACAGTTGATATATCTGTTGAGCAGTCTTATTTAAACGACATACTATATTTACGTAAGTTTAACCATCGTTAAGACTAACGTATGGGCGCTAATCGAACTCATTTCTAAGGGCAGTAGTCGCACACGTATTGATATATCAATGTAGTGTAGCATTAAAACGCTGGTGGCAGATGTGGTTCTAAGATGGAAAATATGCCCACGTACATAACTCAAAAGCGCTACAGTGAAGCTCAATATTGCCTCGTTAAAGAGTCGGCGCGATGCCAAATCCGGTGTTTGCATATTTTCAATCTCCGATTAAAATTATTTTTCTTTTCTCCGAGCGGGTAACTCGGAGCCTCATCCATCCTCATACAGGTTTCAACGGTATCTCGTCGGGTGAGCTCGACGCAAACTGGCTTGCTATAATCTCTCGGTGGAACTTTCAATGCAAGCATATGCCCGGCAGGAACAAGAAAATTGCTTATTGTCTTCATGGCCCACGGGCTGCTGGCTTCTATTGTTATTTTTGCACCGTCCTCTATTATTTTCCGACATGTGTTTCTGTATCCGACGGCTTTCAAAATTGCAGACCAATATATGAATTTTGGCCCGCACAATAAGCGGCAGTGATATAAGTCGCATAAAAACGAGGGTTTATTCCCCTTCCATTTCGTTCGCGCCGCACTTTGGCGGCTAGGTCTATGCTCAGTGCATGTCCATTTTCTCCTTCGTAATGCCCGTTCAAACAGTTTCTCTTACTTCCGCCTCAAGAGGATCTACCGTTTTCCGTACACGACCTTTCATTATACCACGCATCAAGATTGCAGCGGTACGTTGAATCAAAACAACAACCGTTTTGTGCCGATCTTACGATGTTTTCTTTTTAGACTTCATTGCTTCGACACGGATACTTGTCGCCATCAGGTCATCAACGTACCGAATCAAAGGGGCATAACAAATCCCAGTTAGCCTGCACGCTCCCAGAAGAAGTCTTACGCAAGATTTTTATCTCATGTGCTCGACTGAGCGTCGACGAGGACTGGAGCTGGGCCATTATTTCCCATGTATGTTCTACTTGGCGACGAACTGCTCTCAACTACCAAGACCTATGGCGATACATTGATTTCTCGCATCCAAAATGGCACGCCATCACATCGCAACGAGCAAAAATGTCTTCGCTCCATGTCATCACCACCGTTACAGACGAAAATACTCGTCTTCTACACCGCACGCTCCAGCTGGCCCATAGAATCCAGGATATTCACCTGAAATCCTCCGTCCAGCAAATATACCCGTTCCTTGAAATCCTCTCGCATCCTAACCCCGCGCTGGAGTCTTTAATAGTCGACATTAATGTACCCGACGACGCGAGCTATGTCGATGGATTCGATCCTCCTTCTTTTCCAACCACTGGCCCGCCTCTCACGAACTTGAAGTACATGGAACTTCATAATGCACCTTTTTATCTTTTCACCTCCCGCTGTACATCATTAACACATTTTCACCTTCACGACTTGCACATGACTGACCGACCAACCCTTCAATATTTTCTTTTTATGCTTGAACAACTTTCGAACCTTCAAGAATTAACTTTAGACCGTGCTTTTCCAATCAATGTAGATTTGGGAGATAATCAAGCACAGGTGAAACCTATTGATATGCCCCAATTGCAAACTATTATCCTTACTGGATCTGTCCCCGAAATCACCAATATTCTTGAGTGCATCATCATTCCTCCATTTGCTCGCTTGGTCGGAAAGATCTGTACCTTATCCGACCTCAGGTCCAACGTATGGAGACTCACCGACACATTAAGCAAGCATTCTTGGGGAGGGGGAGGAGGGTTGCCTCTTGATACCCTCGTTCTATCGGGCCAAGAGTTATGCTCTCGGTTCGTCGACGGACTTGAGTGTAACTCCGAGTTTCGTCAGTCAATACGCATCAGGGGCTTCAAAGCCGACTGTGAACACAAAGGCTCAGCGATTGATCTCACAGTCGGCCCTGAGGAATACGATCCAAGCGACCATGGAATGATCATCACGTTGTGTGCGATCTGGAAGGCACTCTCCCTGATACAGGTCCATACTCTAGCCCTGAAGGACCTGAATATCGTTACCCAGAAAACGTGGACACGGTTCCTCAGGACCCTCCCATCTCTTCGTGTACTTGACATCACCGGCCGAGCTCCGTCAGGGTTGGTTTGGGCCACGCTTTTAAATGCCAGGTCCCACGGCCGAGGTTGCAAAGCAGGCCAGAATGAAGCCCTTGGACAGCGGCTTCTGATTCCGAGGCTGAAAGACTTGTATTTGCACAATGTTGACTGTGCAAGCGGAGGTTTCATGGTTGCTCCAAATTCACCCATAAATTCTCACTATGATCTTGATGATTCACGCTTCTTGGACGTGCTTCTAGCGTCTTTGAAAGAAAGGCGTCGTTTTGGGTTATATCTGCGCAGCCTGTCGATAGCTAAATGCGTTCATGTATTGCGTCGTAACGTAGACGATGCAAGAGCGGCCGTCGAACATCTCGTCTGTGATATACGCCACGTATCGAAGGACGAGGACGTGGATGCAGATTCACCTGCTCGATACTGGGAAGGATGCAATTTAAGGTTGATTCCGGAGCTTCGACATTACCATAGACTACGGACACTGCTTCAACTCGATTCCAAGGCGTAGAGTACGAACAACTTGTAAATTATCGCTGTCTGTTGGATAACCAAGACACCCAGATCGATTTTAAATCACCGCCCCCCATTTTAGATGAGATACTTTTGTTTTGGGGGTACGGGTTTGGGCGTGACCTGGCAGCGCCCGAAAATTAGATATGCAGGCATCCTGTGCCTTACAAGGCAAGCGTATAGATAGATTTTCATGCCCGTCCCACAATCAAGATGTGAAATTTCCTGAACTGTGAGCGTGAAGCCCGAGAGTAACATAATTTTGGAACTCAAAGCTTTCCGGTTCCAAGGGTTCCAAGCTTTATTGTGGAGTCTCCCTATCAATTTTTATCTGTGTAAAATTATGGTCGCTGCCTAGTACAGGTGTGCGTGCACTTATTCAGCCCTCTCATAATTATTTTATGAGTGGTGATTTCTTATACAGCCTCGGTAATATCAAACTAACAGAATGAAACTAAATATAGTGGTCTGCGTATATGGATGCTTGAATATTCTGATTTCCTTTAGGCGCCAAATTTTATTGATGAAACGATTTTCAGGGATAATGCACGCATAGCCGCTCAGTTCTCGGGTCTTGATCTGTAGCGGCCTCAATGATTAAAATTCAGGAAGGCAAGCAAGAGTAGAATGAGATTTTAAAATATCTTTTTGTGCATAAATAACTCGGAGTGAAACTCTGGATCAAAGAAAGCACACCGCACAATATTCTCGAACTAAGGAGATGATAGCATCATAGTTGAGCTACTACCGCCTTATACACAGGCCTATGATAGTCTTTTCTATAACCTTTTGATCATCAGACCCTTTTTGATTCGTGAAATACCAGGATCGAACCTGGAGCTGAGTAATGATAACATACTATGTGCTCATTTCTATACTTATACTTGATGATCATGATCCACTTCTTTACCATCAGTTAATCCTATTCGCTCAGAAATTATTGAACTTTACCGTTCAAAAGGGAGAAGAAACGCTTCTGTTGTTTCTTAGAGAATCACCGGGGAGTCATTACTAATCCAGTCACAATTTCTCCTCGTAAGGAGCAATACATGTCTTATGTAGAGGATATCGGTAATCATCTTGAGTGATTCAGCACGTATATACTTCTAGACGCTATTTTAAATATGTCTTGAGTCTCATCCATGTGTCAAAAGAAGTTGGTCGTTTGTAGAGCGGGGAAACTTAGAGATTCGCAGCCCATAGCATTTAGAATACCGTTAGGAGTGTGTATGGTATTTCATTCCTTAAGATATCTCAGAGACTCTTCAAGCAGGGCTATAAATCTTATTCTGAATCAACAAATAAACAAATAAAAAAGAAAGTTATCTTTAGCCTGCTGTATTCATTCGGCCGCAAGAAATCTGCGGAGTCCTTAGAATAGTAAGGGCTATGAAAGGGTAGATTATATGTATTGGAATTTGAACCACATATAACTGGTGTGAATGGAGGACCTTCATATTTGCTGCTAGAAGCCTCCTAAGTGATCCCAATAATGCCGTTCTAAGTCGAAGTTCTCAGAACCTTTTTAGCCGCCGCCTCATGAGAACAAATATCTGCAAACCTTTCGGCATCAGCCGCACGCCCTTGTTCCCTTTTTCCTCGATGCCGGAAATTCCTGTCGGTGCTCAGATTTTCGATGTTGTCTTCCATCCGACGTTTTGCACAGTGTATACCGGACTTTTGACAGGCCATGTCAAAGCTTTTGCGTACGACGAACAGGGGAATCATCAGTCGGCTTTTGCACTACGGCCATCGAAATCGTCGTGCCGAGGATTATCGTTAAATCAAGACGGTTCGCACCTTTATGCGGTTGGGAAGGCAAAATCACTGTTGTGAGTGTATAAAATTACATGCATTAGATCTTGAAAGTTTATATTTCACAGCACTATAGATACTAAGACAGAGGAAATAATCGATACCCGCGCTTCAGCACACGAGTAGGTAACTCATTGTTGGAATTGCATCCAGTCCGGCTGATCTGGTATTAGTGTCTCCATTAATCGAGTAAAAAACCTCATGCCGTGGTTATTGACCACTGGTGATGACGACGGAACAGTTAAGGTCCGCAATTACACCACTTTGAAAACTTTATATATACTTTGACTGAAGTCTGCCAGCTTTGGGATCCTCGAGTAAAAGATTCTATAAGGACATATACGCAACATTTTGATTATATTACCGACTTTATGTGGTTAGATGATAAGAAGCAATTGGTCACAACAAGGTGAGCACCGTTGCCATTGTCCCGTATGTTTGATGTTCATGAAAAGCGTAGTGGAGATGGAACTTTGTCCGTCATAGACGTCAGATCGAAGAAAACCGAACCCATCGCACATTCTGAGGATCAGGAGGACGAACTCTTGTCCATCGTCTCCATCAAGGGGTATGTTGGCTTTTATTTTGTCCTTGTTCTTATACCGGAAAGATAAGCTCAAAGATATCGTTATTTTTGATATTTCGCATCCGTCTTGTCCCCGAGCTGACCGTTGAGTTTGTAGTGGGTCAAAATTCGTCGTTGGAACTCAGATTGGGATTCTGTCCATTTTCAACCGCAATAGTGGTTGGGGCGACTGTGTCGATCGCATCCCTGGGTGCGTAGTGTAGTTGACTTTTTGTCGTATAAACTCATCATCTTCTAGTCATCCAATGTCTGTTGATGCACTTTGTGCTTTACCTTCGGACCTTCCAAATGTCGATACTGCCAGTACTATTCTTACAGGCTCATCAGATGGCTATGTGCGCGCTGTACAAATTTTGCCCACCAAATTATTGGGTGTCGTGGCTGACCACGGGGAATGGCCAATTGAGCGGATTTCGATCGGCAGTGGTCAACAATCCATTTCAATAGATCAACCCGAAGCTGGGCCGAGGGGGACAAAGGTTAGGTCAGAAGATAACGAAACTTCTGACGCCCAACATCAGAAGAGGTGGTGGGTCGGGAGTGTTGGTCATGAAGATGTTTTGAGGATGACGGATTTGGAAGGATTTTTCCGTGATAATGAGGGGAATGAAGAAGGGGGTGGCAAGGGCGCTCTAGGGGTTGATGTATCGGGAGAAGATAGCGACTTTGACGATAGCGACATGGAAGAAGACGAAGACGCTGTCTCGGATTCCAAGAAAGAGAAGGTGGCCGATGAGGAAGAAGAGAACCAAGATGAAGATGAAAGTGAAGATGAAGAAAAAGACAAAAATAGCTACGGAGACTCTGGAGATGAGTCCGATGTACCCCAACGAAAGAAAAGGAAGCGGAAAACTGAACCAGAATCCGTGATAGCTCCAAAAAAACCCAAAAGCAAGAGCACCGTGGTTGCTGAACCCTCGTTTTTTGATGATTTGTAGCATCATTTTTTACAGAATTAATATCATGGCATTTTACAGATCTCGCCTCACTGAAGTGTATCAATCAATTCAAAAGATTTGTATACAGCTTCTTGAAAGATTCCACGGATGTGGGGTTCTTTCAGGTTCTTTCCGACGGGGACTAGCGCCTATGCAGATGTATCAAAGCGAGCGCACTCTACAGTTATCCGTTTTTAACTCTCCATGCTGTGTCTTTGGTTGTGGCCACACAGCACGTACACAGGGAGCAGTGTGTCGTCGTTGTCGTCCACGCTTAAGCAAGCTCGCAACGAGCTCGTTTAATTGCTATTTTGATCGCTCTTGACATGTGGGCCTGTCTTGGTAAAACATTTTGACACAAAACAATCGGATGCCGCTGGATACAGAGCTCAAAACAGAAATAGCGAATGTCGTTGCCGAAGATTTGGTGCAAGTCCTGCTTTTCCCTTGTGTTCTCATGATCTCGGGCACAGTGTCTGCTCAGGCCGCAGTTTTGTACAAACGTTTTGTAGCTCCTCGCGCCGATGGTGTCGGGAACTGATGGATCCTTGTGAGTAACTAAAAGTTTAGTAAACGTTATCTTATCGCTACATACCATATCGCATGTTTATTAGGACCCCCATTTTCATAAATTTCCTGGGCCCACGCGAGGCTGGAAGCGTAACACGACGCGCATTCGGTCACGTGACTGAAATATCATGGGCTGGGCGGATCATAGCTCCTCTCAGTGCAAATGGCTCCATGTTTGTCGCTGTGCGCCTCTTTAACCTGTCTTTCTACGTGTCATTCAGCACAGTGTGGCTTAAGGACTGAAGAAACATGCTAACTAGACCGAGTTTGGTCTCGAAACGTTGTCTGACACGCCTGCTGTCAACCAGAGCCTCAAACATCTTGTCGTCGCTTGGTCTCCCTACTTCTGGGGAGATATCTGGAGTTTACGACGGACAATGGAAGGGCTCTGGAGATGTAATGCACTCTATCTGTCCGACCACTGGCGAGACTTTGGCTAGTGTGAGGTCGGCCACTCCAGCTGAGCTCGAGGAGGCTTTAGCGCGTACTCGTGAGGCGTATACTTACTTCCGGGGTGAGTGCGCACTACCTACTCTCTCCTCGTTGAGCGCTCACACTCGGAAAAAGATGTACCTGCTCCCCGTCGTGGAGAAATATTGAGACAGATAAGAGAAGGCCTCGCGTTGAAGGCAGGGTAGTTTTATTGAAATCACGCTTCTTATACAACTAACGGGGGCATTGCAGCGGGACGACCTCGGTGCTCTTATAACCCTGGAAATGGGAAAGATACGGACAGAAGGAGTAGGGGAAGTTCAGGAATTTGTGGACATCGTAAGTCCCTTCCGGATTTACATTTTAACAACACAAGAATTAGGAGATAAAGACGTTTTCGACATTAGTGCGATTATGCCGTAGGTTTGTCGAGAATGATGAATGGCCGCATTGTGGCATCAGAACGCCCAGGTCATTCTATATATGAAGGTATGGGGTAATGCCCGTCCATCAGCCTGTCTGTCTGCCAGTGCGTATGCTTAACAAATGTCGTCACAGTGCCAAATCCCTTGGGTGTAGTCGCAGTACTGTCTGCTTTTAACTTTCCCGTAGCTGTCTATGGGTGGTACGAGACTTTTTACTTTTGTGCCACAATGCCAGCACCGCTTAAGTTCCTGTCATGATCTAGGAACCTTGCTCTATCTCTTGCCGCGGGTAATACCACTATCTGGAAGCCTTCTCCGACAACTCCTTTATGTGCTATTGCTGTTACAAAGATAGTCTCTAGCATACTTGAAAAGAATGGTATTCCCGGTGCCGTAGCCAGCTTGGTCACTGGGGGCAAAGAATCAGGCGAAGCAATCGTGGAAAGCCGGAATGTGGAACTAGGTAAACACTTGATTAATTTAATTATATTTCTTATTGTGCGTTGCGTGTTCATAGCCTGTTTGCGCAGTCTCTTTCACAGGGAGCGAGCGCGTTGGCAGAATCGTTGGACAGACCGTTGCTTCGCGATTTGGCAAGGTGGTTTTAGAGTTGGGTGGAAATAATGGTTAGTGGAAAAGATGATGTTTTGTCCGCACGTCCAACTGACGCGTTTGTCTTTTTGCCCCCTTAGCATCAATCGTCATGCCGGATGCTGATCTTTCGCTTGCATTGTCGTCTGTGTTCTTTGGTGCCGTGGGTACAGCGGGCCAGCGCTGCACGTCAACCCGTCGGCTCTATCTCCACAGGAAAATTGCTTCAGAATTTCTAGAACGCTTACAGAAACAGTACAAGTCAATAAAGCCTGGAGATCCTCTGATCGACAGCACTCTGTTAGGTCCACTTCATACGCGGTCAGCGATCGAGACGTACGACAAGGCCGTTCAGTACCTGCGTACGTCTGGCGCGGAGATATTGACAGGTGGTAGCCGATACGCCGAAAGCCCATTTGACGC
>Ga0247779_1001044_pt1 | contig 14233 bp, 14 predicted proteins | sample UWRJL221509R5_FD_179925 | JGI IMG/M metagenome (GOLD analysis project Ga0247779, IMG submission 179925) | Plant litter microbial communities from Arlington Agricultural Research Station in Wisconsin, United States - UWRJ-L221-509R-5 | ecosystem: Environmental > Terrestrial > Plant litter >...
AACCAATGTCCATGAGCGAGACGACATGGTCGAATGGGAGGGCCGAAGATTAACAGGCAACGCCTCAGCAGTAGGTGCCCTCAATACTTTTAAACATTAGCGCTGAAGCATCTTCGATCAGGACATGATAGTGCAACCATATAATATTGAAGGACTTCAAGGACTTCAGCCTCGTGGTATAATTGGTGGTATAATCGGTGGTATAATCGGCGGTTTAACCGATGACTTTAAACATGACAAAGGAACAAAGAGCAAACCAGGCCCTCCCGGTGGTCCCCCACTACCAACATCACCTCGTACCACGCCTACAACCCAAGAGCAGCCCAAAACCACAAATATAACTGGCCCAAATCCTGCGAATTCCCCACCCGAACCAAAACCTTCGCCCACAGAAACTTCTGTTCCGAGAACGACGTCTACTCTTTCCACACCTCCAGTTACTAGTCACATCACTAATGATACTCAAAGCACACAACCAACGAGCTCGAGCACAAGTGGTACATCTTCCAGAACGCCAAGTCGGCATAATGAGTCGGAAGCATCCAGTAAATCGGCCAGTAATACGGATAGCATAGCTCTGACATCAAGCTTGTTGACTCCAGCCGTCTCATCTGGTACCCAAGAGCAAGCGAGTAGTACTGTTCTACCAGTAACACCTCAAAGGGGGAATCACCCTCAGTCTATCGCTATTGCGATAGGCATAGGCATAGGAATCTTTTTCGCTCTCCTACTCCTTACGTTAGCCATCTTCCTCATTCTACGAAGGATCAAGAGAAAGCGACAGAAGTTGTTTAGGAAAGAGTTCTACGATACACAAAATTCATTCGACAAGGAGAGTAGGTTCTCTGGCTCAGATTTGACGTCGGACGTTCATTTCCCAACGACTATCGAGGACTCTGGGTCTCAAGGCCGGTCGCGTTATCGTGATTCCCAGACAACTACTTCTTCAATACCTAGGAGGGTTTGGGATGCATTGAGCATCGCAAATTTATCGGCAGCATCATACTCGCAGGACATGCATGGACATAGTCATCCAGGGCGAAGTCAAAGACGATCGTATTCCACCATGCGCAGCTAAGCAACAAACACAAGGACGCTAGGAACCCATAGACACTAGTATTAGCATTTTAAAATATTCACTTGATGGTAGTTGTAGCAGTATCGAAGGGGATGTCATTCTTTCGTTGAATAAATGCACTTGACTCAGAAGTAGGGATGCATAGGGCGGGAATAGATGTACCGAGAATCATGCTGATGATGACTTTGGCTGATTTATGTAGTAGTCAAGTTGAAAATCTGTTTCGAAGACAACCCTGAACAGAAACAGAGGCTTTCGAAGCACCAGAGTAAATATGTTTGAAAACAGTGGAAAATAATACATAGCCAATGAGTCAGGCCGCGCTGAATGCGAACATGTCGAAGTTGATTCAAGCTTAGAGCACAAATAGAAATGGCTTCACTGTGATGAATGATCGCCATTGGGTTGCCCAAGAATCGCCACCAGACGTAAGACCAGAGCTGCGGGAAGAACAACAGACCAGAACAATATAAAAATAGAAGCCCACCAGTGTTGTATCGTTGAACCTCGTTGAATGTTGAGCATTTCAATGGTCGAGTGTTAACGTTGAACGTTGAGGTTTTGAAGTTTGGTTGAAGTTTGCAAAAGGAAACTGGAAAACCCAAAACAATACTTAGGCGTGACGCGTGACGCGTTGGGATGATTAATCGATTACGTTTCTGCGATTTATCACTGTCAGTACACAGGACTGAGACTCTAAGTACTGGCGCGTCAGTCTATTTTATCCCTGTGGGCTCAGATATAGTCCCCAGCTGTGTACATCGACAAACAAGACCAACGGTGGAGCAGTCCAGTTTGCCTCTGCTAGTGGACAAGGGTCTGGCAAGGCTCGGAAAAGCGTCGAGCAGCCTCGCAAGATGGCAGTTGCAGGTGGCAGAAAGCAATGTCATTCGGCTAAGCGCGTCGTGCTGGCATACAAACAGGTAATCTAATCTAATCGACCTACAGAATATGGACAGGAATGGACTGGATCGGGTCGTGCAGATTGCACTGCCACAACGGGAGCAATATCTCCGGAGAAAGGAAAACATAAAAAGAAGGTAATCTCTACGCCGCGCAAGGTTTCTACAAGAGGTCATCAAGTATTACACTAATACCCGGTACAAGCCTCAGTACCTTAATATGTATAAGATACCATTAACTAAACACCCGCCATTCTGTTATCTCGTATCTATAAAAATCACATAAATGTTTAATCAAGATAGAGAAGGTAATGGTTTTTTCGTACCAAAACTGTTGTGGCTAGGACTTCGACGATAATTAGAAACATAATCGGGAGGCGGCACTTTTGATTCTAATTCGTCGAGCATGCGATTTATTTCATTCAGTATGGCCTCATTTTCACTATTAGCGTCAAGAGTTTCCAGCTGCCGAACGCGTTCCCTGGCAATGATGAATCGCTCTGTCGATTTTGTGCCTCCTAGGATATGCTTTCCTTGTATTGTACTACCATTGTGTGATAACATCGTCGCTTCGACCGCGCTGATGTCGTATCCTTTGGGGTCCATCGGACGATTTCTGGAAACGATTCCGATTGGGTACGATATATTTTGAATGGGCAAGGTATATGGTCGTGGCTCAGATGTACCATTGTTTGAAGCTTTCATCCTAGCGCGGCGGCGTCGACGCCAGATCAAGACGCAGACAGAAAGCAAAAGGAAAATCGTGATGCCTGATACACTGCTGATGACTACTATCGTAGTACTACGACTTTTTCCTGAATTCCCGTTGTGTTGAGAATCCATCATCTTCCCCTGTCCTGATGAGGAGGCCATATTCCGTGTAGCCGTACCACCAGAGGTCGTTCCCGAAGAAAAGCTGGCTAAAGATGTTGAAGTTATACCAGAGGTGGTAATGGTAATGGGCGTGTTTTCAGTGCGAGAAAGGGTGGTTGTGCTTAGTGTGTTTTGGGCAACATGGGAGGTGGATATGCTTCCTATGGAAAAGGGGTTCCTCGTAATGGGATGTGAAACTTGGAAAGGAAAACTGAAGCCCTTTGGTACATTCAACGTCGGTAGTGTAATCGTTGTGAATCCAGGTATAATTACTGTGGGTAGAGTCTCAACGGTCGTTTGGAGAGTAAAAGGAGGAATTTGAGGGAAGAGAGACATTTGCTAAAGCTAAATGTCGAGAGTGTAGTTAACGATGAGGAAGCAAAAGAAGACTCGGTTACAACGAGGAATCCATAGTTTGGGTGCTTTTGTCGCAATAACTTAGTCCAAGCGTTTCCGCCTCGGCATAGGGTGATATGGATTTCATGTTTCTATGGGCATGCATGCGCATTGTTTCCAACAAATCTGGCAAGCCTGGAGGAGGATGTGGTCATTTATTCTTCTCCGATACACGTAGCCAAACGACCTGGAAAAGAACGGTAGAAACCAAAAAGGATTTGATACGTCAATGTCATGGTCTTCCGTTTTGGTGACAGTCACTGGACCGTAGCAAGGATCTGTAATTGCTCTCTGGAAAGACAGTGCAAATTATAGGCATTCGAGCAACTGCCACCGTATAGATAGATGCCACGGGTAAATTAGGAGGTCGACATCCTGCATCATGATGAAATGGTCAATAAGACAAGGTCAATGTATATGTACTAGCGGCTTCTCCGAACCGGAGTAATGTTTGGATATGTGAGAGTTTGTCTAACAAAATAAAATCTATATCTAGTAGATAGGAGTAAATGTAGAAGAATTACAGAAATCCGACCTCGGCGGGACAAATATCCACATGTTGGCGAATCCAACCCAACGATTCAACATTAGTGGAAAAATGAGCATCTAGACAGAGTTTTCGAAGCGGGATTCCTTCCACCTCGCGGGCTGTTATAACTCGATGTAAAAGTGGTTTACTGGTATGCCTGTCATTGCAAATGGAAAGAACCTGTAGCTCGGGACAAGGAAGTGTGCGTGCGGTAGAGGATGCAGGTATAAGTGCTTGAAGGAATGGGTTGGAGCTCGTTCCGTCAAGGGATAGACGATGCAGGTGGGGGAATGAGCATGTAACAGAATAGTAAGATGGATGGTCAATATTAGTGGAGATAACGTCAGTAAAATCGATGAGCTTGAGGGAAGTAAGTCGAGGGTATTCTGAGGAATGCTCGTGGAAGGAAGCAGCGACTGACTTCCATTGCTGCGCCGTAAGGTTTTTCAGGGTCAGAGAGCGTAGTGTTGGCGTGGAGAATATTCGAATAAATCCGGCCGTGTAGTCCCTGGTTAACTTCGCTGAATCGTTGAGACTCAACTCAACCATCAAGGTTTCAAGGTTTGGGATTTCAACAGTCGATTGCATATCGTCTAAGAAGGTTTCTTGGAAAAGGGCAGGTTGAATGTTGTCTAACATCTGGAGAAGGCCTTGGTCGACGGATAATTCAAGGAAGAAAAGATGCTTGAGGTTCTTCAATGACGACAAAGTCATCTTCATCGACATATGACTGGGTAGTACCACTTTCCGTAGTTCGAGGCTAGTCAACATGGTCGCGGGAAAAGTTCGACACGCGAGGCTTAAATTGGCTGCATGAATGAAGAGGCGATTGGAAAATTCAGTGCACAGAGGTTCTGATATGGGGTAATGCAACTTCATATGCCTGGGGAGATGAGCCTGGGCAGTATAGCTCATAATCGTTTGTGATGTTTCGGACGCAGAGCCAACACCTTCACGCAGAATTAGAGATTGGAGTTTGGGGCATATGAAGACACGAATGAGCGAGACGATGCCCGGGGAAAGCCATTCAGACGTATACATCTCGAGGATGCGCAGCTCTGGCAAAGTGATATGCCCTCTGGGATTATTCTCTAGGCCCGGAAATAGTTGCTGGTGCACGACGTGTCCGGGTTTGACATGCAAAATGAGTTTTTGGAGAGAAGTAGAACCAGAGAGCATTTCGCTAAATTCTGAAAATTCTGGCCAAATGCCATAGCCACGGATTTCCAGAGTAGTCAAGTCCCGTAGCGAAATATTTAGGTTGTGGAGATTGACGTTTCTGAGGCAAAGTGACGAGAGACGAGGGATGGAGGCGCCAAAACTGTTCGAAGGAAGAGAAGTCCTGCGTTCATGAGAGTAGAAGGAGATATTGAGGTCTTCGAGACTTGGAACAGGAATGTGTTGGAGGAACTCGAAGACGCGAGAGTTTATTGTGACCATGCACAACCGGCGCCAACGTTGGCTATGAGGGAGGAATAACTTCATAATTGGTTCTGTTATGTCCGCACCCCAAAAACAACTCAATCGAATTTGCAGAGGATATTCTCTCGACCGCGGCAAGTAAACAGGAATCTCTTCAAGTTGCCGATCCACATTGCCTGGCGAAACATTGAATATACTCCACACAGATGGTGTGTGCAAGGCTACTTCGCGGAATCGATGCGAGATTTGAAGCAGAGTGGAACGGAACTCGGTGTCCGGGCAAAATTCTTCGGCGTCCGCGAAGTCAAAAAATCCCATTTCCACGATGAGGGATAACAACTCGTTCGGTATGGAATCTATGAGGGGGGGATTATGTCCTACACACAAGGAATGCAATTTCTTCGACAATGCTTCATTATCGTCCCTTCCAATTGGCAAGCCACATCCTATACCCTCTAAGTTCTGTTGCCGATGTGTTGATGCAAAATAGTTGTTGGCACTGATAGCAAAACTTTCGTAACCTTAGGGAATTGACACGTGTGATGATAATAACTCACTCAAGCCCGCTAGGTGTATTGAGACCGTTGGAAAGAATGAATGGGGTACCGGCCGGAGAGGATAAATCTTTCATAATGAGTGTAAAGTGAATAGCAAGTGATAGGTGGGCGAAGCAAGAGGAATACAGCAGGGCTTTCGACCACTTTTGTTTCATTGGGGGTGGCTGTGTCATTAATTATAGATATTCCGAATGGGGTGATCGTCGCGGGTCCCAGATTTACCCGGTGGCCCAAGTCGAGGAAAAAATCGAACTGGAGGCTTGGGAAGGAAATTTGGAGCAGAAAGTCGACGTGCACGGTGAGACCATATGCAAAGTATTGGATTGAAAAAGAGAATGCGACGATCTAACAGAATGTAATCATGCCATAAAACTGAACTCAAGACCATCGTCATCTACCTCCATGCCACCATGGGATGGATCAGCTTTCACCCTGTGAGCCTTCCTCGCCCGTTTGGCATCTTTTTTAAGGTTTTTGCGTCCAAGTGGGTTGCTCTTTCCCATCTGTGCAAGCTCGTTATCCCCCAGAGGAGCATCATAAGCTGGAATTTCCTTGTTTTTCCTCTGCCGCTTCGGCTGTCGCGAGAGATATGAAGGTACATTCTGCTCCATTGAAGGATTAATTTGGTGAGGATTTTGAGGGCCTTCTGAAATAGAAGGTGAACGTGAGCGTTTTCTGGGAACAACGTGACGAAGATCGTCAGATTCCATGGGAACTCTAAATCCCGAGTGTTAAAAGAATACAGAAGATATGAAAAGAAATTACTTACCCATCTTCCTCCATGGTGTCAGGACCTTCAGTGGCATCGAAAAAAACATCTTCGTCATCCGCTACCATTTGCTCATCGTTGTTACTATCTCCGAAAGCACCTGCATCAGCAGCGCCGAAAAGACCGTCCAAAGTGAAAGGTTTTGAGAACTTGGTCAATATTTGTGCCTGGCCGACATTTTCAGCACCTGGTGCGATAACAGATTCTACTTCGCCATTGCGTGTTGGTACTTTCAAAAACATGTCGATTAGTACAAGCTTTAAAAGGATCAGAAGAAAGTCTCCCACCTGTGGAAGGAATCAAAGAAGGATGGATGGCCGGAGGTGTAGAGAAATATGGGATTTTTTGTTGGTTCCAGTCTGTCAAAACTTGACGTGCTGCAGAATTGAGATCGGGGGTACCGCCCTTGAGAAATAAATACCGTCGACAAAAACGAGGAGTGTATTACATGTAAGTTAAGTTACCTTTAAAAGACGGCCATTGCTTAAAGCAAGCATGGTCAAAAACTCCAGTGTTGAAGAATACCCGGGAATGTTATAGATCTTTTGTAATGTTTCTGGGGCTGTTCTGACGAGGATTTCTTCCACTGTGAAGAAAAAGAAAAGAGTGTCAAAGTTTTAACTCAAATCGTACATGAGACTTCATAGCTGACCAACTGCTATCGGATCATCGACATCTTCGACCTTCACGACATTACGAAGCAAAACACTTGTTTTCTTATTTCCTTTCCCATCGTCGTAGTCATCATCGTCAAAGACGACTCCGGGGGAATCAATAATACGCATTCCCCGTTCCAGTTGGATGGACTGTAACTCCTTGGTGTGGCCCGGCTGAGCTGCAACAGCGCAAACCTAGGTGTAGCATAGTAAATATTTTATACCCCACAGAGCCCACCAGAAGGATGCACCTTGCTGCGTTTTAAACTATTGATCAGACTGCTCTTTCCAACATTAGGATATCCCACTACGCCGATAGTAACACTACCAGCCTTTGGTTTGTAGGCTTTCAGTAATTTGAGAAGAGAAGGGGCTGTAGATGATGAAATATTTGTTCGTTGATGTTGCGAGGAAGATGATGAAAGGAATGGTAATGTTGGGGTCGAATGTCTCAGGTATTTGAGCCATTCTTGTGCATTTGCTTTAGGTATTAAATCTAATGCAATAGATGTATTACTCTGAAGGAGCAGTGTAATATAGTAAACGCACCAATCTTGTTCAAGACAAAGACCAACTTCTTCCCCTCTGATTCGCGCCGTCTAACTTCTTCTTCCACCAGCCTACTCCGACAACCTTCCGGGTCTCTAGCATCTAAAACGAGGATCACAATATCACTCTCATCCACGACCTTATGTAGTGCTTTAAGGTAGTATTTTCGCATTTGTTCTTTCGTCTTCATAAATCCGCCTGAAGTCGAAGAAGAAGGATCCATAAATTGTTGCGCTGATGAATTTGCCTCGGCTTCTTGTGCTAACATTGCCAGAGTTGATAAGGTAGGCTCAGATGCCATTGGTGTATCTGGATCCGTACGACGCACTGGTGGCACCTGCAACAATAGATGTGATACAATGATTTAGTGGTCAGAAAGACATTATTCGCATGAACGGATACATGCAGGAGGTTTCGTCTGGGCATTTCTGATTTTGACTCTGAGATCTGGTAATCTTGGTATTCCAGGATCCTTCTTCAATTCTAATACCCTGGACTGTCAACGATCTTGTTGAGAAAAGCATTCAGAATAGACGCACTTGATTTTAACGGAACATTCGGTCTCTTCGTCTCTGAGAACACTAATAAGAACAACAGAATAGTTAGATTAGAAAAAGTCATACTTGATCTACCCATGTTCATGGAGATTTAAGAATGGCGTAGTCGATAAGAAAAGGAGATTGAAGTTAAGTCCGGTGTCTTCACAAAAAATCATTTGGCAGGGTTTACGTAATTCCTTGTCAAAGAGGTTCGATGCACACACTTTGAAGCTAAGAGCGGTACCAACGGGTACATACAATTCGAATTGGCAGTACATACAAATGATATTCATCGTTATAAAAATGATGCACAAAATTTACATTAAATAAAATACAGTCCATATCCAGGTATCAAAAGGTCACCGAGACCTCGTAGTTGTGGTATAAAAAACAGAACTTCCTCCAGGAAAAAGAGTCATAAGAATAAGAAATCTTTTAGAAAGGGAAAGAGAAGAGAAGTAGAGCATTAACCGTACCCAAATACCGCAACCACTAAATCTTTCCAACTCCTTTTTACAACAACTTTAACATTATCTCCCGCGTATTCCTGTACAAGCCATTCCAAATATTTAGTATCCAATCCGCTGAGCGGTCCAAGCTCGAAGGCGAGAATATCCTTCGGCGTCACATTAACAACGGTTTCAACTCCACCCTCAGGTGAAGAAGAAATCCCTTGGCGAGAAAGTAGATCTTCCAACACCGAAAGTTGGAAAAGAGTGTGGGCATGGAAAGTTTGTAGGATGGCCGACGTCGTAGCTGTCCTTCTGTGAGATTCTGCTTCTGCTTCCTCTATTCCATAGTGTTCACCAGGTTCCGGGGCACTAGAACCCATCGCCGTTGAACTTGACGGCTGTCTAGTTTTCCCGGGAACTGCGATAGAGCCGACCATTGTCGCTTTCCCACTGGACCACGAAATGGCGCTTGCTCGCCGGGATGCTTTCGTGGTCGATGATCCAGGAACACCCAACGTCGATGACTCGACAGGACGGCCTTCAATACCCATCCCTAAGTTGCGCACATAAGCACCGTCAGCGGTGAGGTCATCATCTCCTTCTAGCCGTACGGAGCCCCAATTTTCGGGGCCATTGGCTGTGGAATAAGACATGGTCGAGTTGCCACGCCAGTTGCCCATCCATAGGCCTGCGCAAATGACACACACGTCCTCATAAACTCGCCAGGCATCCGTCCAAGCGGTAATTGACTTGGATTTCAAGGGTGCGTCAGACGGTGCACAACATTGACTGTGATCCTCAGAGTCCAGCTGCAGAATCCGATCGATTTCATTCCACTGTCAACGTATTAGAAAGAAGATCAGAGAAAATTTTATAACACTCATACCAGTTTCACATCGCTCCAAGCGAACCGCACTGTAGATAAACGGTGCTGAGGAGATCTTGAATTTCCAGGTTGAGGTACAACTGGTTTTGAAGTATAAAAAGTGGGGCGCGTTGCTTTATTAGGAGTTGAAGTTGTCAGATCAATAAGTAGGTCATAGTAAGATGGTTTCTCCATGAAAATAGCATCCGTTGTACCTGAGAAGCAGTTAACCTCTCTTGTTATGCCGGAAATAACGACAATACTTACAAGCAATCCAGCCTCGTCCTGTCCGACTCTCGGTTTGCAGTCTGTCTAGATCAGCTAGTGTAACCATTCCAAGAACACTTATAGGTTCTACGTGTTTCCCTCTTAGGCGATTTATAGGGCTTTCACCATCCGTCCAAGCTGCTTGGTTTTCGAAACAGAGATCACCGGCAACATGACACAGTATACAAGCTACCTCCACCGGAGGTAACGCGTATATCAAAATCCGTTTCCGGCCCAAAACATGTTTATAGAGAGTAAGTGAGGATGGACCTAAGATACGTAGGAGGTGGGGAAGGTGCAAGGTCGGATGAGGATTAACAGGGTCTGGATAAGCCTGAAATCATGTCAAGGAAAGAGAGCCGGAAGAAGAAAAGTGGCACTGACCCCATTCATTTCTTCGTACCAGCCGTTCCAGTCGCCTGCACCTCCGAGGTCAGACCGTCTAAGCTTCCGCTCCTCGAAGAATGATCTTGCTGGCTCCCAGTCACTTTCAAGAGGTTCCAGAACGCCTGACGGCTCCATCTTGGAATGGAGGTTGTCCAAAATCTCCTTCAAAGCCTTAACGTGCTTTATAGGTCTCGGACGCCGTGATTTCGCGAGTAGCACTCCCAACGAACTAAGACGGAAGCCACGATGGCCTTGCTCTGCTGTTTTACGGCGTCGGAAAACACAGACACCTTGCTGACCGTCTTTCGAGAAATATCTAAAGTTCTGTAAGTCAACGTGTGGAGTTATTGCGGAAATTCACGTACACTACGTCCTGGTCGACTAAGTGGAGCCCGCTGGGTAGTGCGCTGAATTCGAGATTTTCCAAGCTCAAATCTATACATAACTAGTCAGAACAAGCAAGTAGATACCTGAAAGTAGTAGCTCACCCTCGCTGGCCTTTAATGACCAATCAATTGTATTTCCCTTGGTCGGATGAAACGAAGCATGAAATATGGCAACTAAGAAGAAATAAGGTGAAGTGACGTTGATAAAAACATGAACCTCAGACGTACTAAGGTCCTGTGGATGCTTTCCCTTGCCTCCAGCCTCCGCCATGGCGTGTCAATATCGTATATAGTCGTGAAAAAGAAGAATTTCGTCTGTTCGCAGGGTATCAAGCAGCAAGCTGGTTTTGTCCCAAGCTCGCGACTGTCAACATGATTAAGCGACCCGAAGCCGTCACGCGAAGGGCAACGGAACCGATGGTCACAGTGAAGTCACGCCATCCCCTCTTAATCTGAACCTCCATGTCACAACCACAAACCGTGAATGTAGCCGATCTAGACATCGCCCAGCTGTCGGAAGTCAGGAAACAGTTAGAAGATGTGAGAGAGAGATTTTTCTTTTGATATGCACAAATTTAGCTAACGAAAGACACCAGGAATTGACGCATCTTACAAATTCATTCACCCAATTAAAGCAGGCCCAGGCAAAGTTCAAAGCATGTCTTGAAAATGTCAAGGAAATCAAACCTGAGAATAAAGGTGTGTAGAATCTACTCTGCTATGCTGCCTGCTATCTAACCACTTGATTAGACAAAACTATATTAGTACCGTTAACCAACTCGCTCTACGTTCCAGGGAAGCTCTCCGACGCAGACCATGTCATCGTGGACGTAGGAACTGGTTACTACATTCGAAAAGTGTGTATACTCATCCTCGCACGATGACTTAATTTTTGAGTGTCCTTGCAGACTCGACCACAGGCAATAAAACATTACGAAAGCAAAGTCGAGTATATCCGAACAAATGTCGACACGCTCGAGGAGACTATTCAGAAGAAGAGAGAAAACATGAACTACTTGACGAATATCATGCAGCAGAAGATACAAGCGGAAACGAGGAATGGTCCAAGGGGCTAAATAAAATCTCGTCAGTTATAATCTGTCTTCCGTTCTAGTGGCAAACATAATTTGAGTTGAAAAAAATGGAGGCTCGCTCTACGAGGAAATGCTCAAAGGCGGGGCCTCGTTTATCTCGATTTATATCACGACCCCAAGGGGTAGTGCTCATGCGCCATCGCATCCTGTGAAAGTGGTATTTCATGTATATCACTACCCTTGTAATTGAGATAGTAAGCAACCTTAACCGTATGTCATATGAAGGGCGTGTTATAAACATTTAAGCCACATCTCTAGGAAGTCCCACGACGTTGGTATTCAAAATATAGAGGGCGTCAATTTGTTACCCACTCTTCTTCACCGAAATCACCATATAGCCAATCAGTGCAGTCCTATATCATATATATATTTAAAATATAGCGATCCTGGTAAACTTTGTATTCCAAAGCGATGCGATAGTCACCGGTAAGAGGTTCAACATCCTTTGTCCTCTATAACATATAAGGATGGTTTCTGAGAACGCTTCACTCCATCATCTAAATGGAATCCAGATATCCTCGCTTCAAACAGGATCGACGACTACTTGAAGTGGGGATGCCTTACCCAGTCAACTCTAACTCAGGATTACTTTCTTCATTCTTTATGCGATGCACACAGGCGAATGTTATTGGGCGAGACATAACAAGCGACATCCAGCTCCCAGAGCAAGAGATAGGTAAGGAATCTGTTCATATATTTTTATACAGGCTTATTATTTGCAACTTCGTAGGTGGCTCGCATATGATTAGCTGGGATTAGTGATTGTGATTAATTCTAACATGTAACGTGCAATAATTAGGCCAGAGCTTCGTCCATAGTCTTTGGACAGTAGAACCTGAATATCGTCCGTCGGTAACATATTCTTTCCTACACCCCTGGTTAAGCAAGCATATTCCAGATTATCGCGATATGACATCACTAGATGCCGGAGTACCTTACCCAATCTTAGAAGATATGGGAGTGGTACACGAAAAAACGGCCAGCACTACGAACATGTCTTCCCCAAAGCTCTCGACGATATCGAACAGTCAGGTTATGAGTCTGACTGCGACTCTGACGCCGAGTCCGACTTCGGATCTCTTTTGGTTCTTTGATCATACGTAGGAACCTACAGAAAACTAGGTATAATCTCTTATTACTCCAAATTTAATTGCATTGTCGTCGTCTAGGCTCTCCCCGTGTGCGCACTGTCGATATATTGCCACTCCACGCTCGCCTCTTCGCAATCCTTGGCGGTTTAATCAATGCACATCATTGGCCTATCGCTAATCATAGACATGCCACTGCGATGCCACTCTTCAGCCTGGAATGTGCCACAGCACTCGGTGTATAAAACGGGGTGCATTTTATGCTCAAATTTTCATCTATTTATCCTTCCACGACTATGCATCCTCCGTTCAGAAAAGGGGTCGACAACCAAAATGAGGATTTCCACTATAATCTTGTCGCAAAGCTTATCAAGCCATTTTTCTGGGGATACTTAATACCTGAAGACAAGATACAAAAGCAATTCAATCTGTATTTCTCGCTATTAAACCGTACATACACTATTGGTGGACAAACAAATGTAGATAATGTTCTCGGTGGCCGAACATTCGGTATGTAGCCGGTCATATATTTATTCCGCTTGCTCAACAATTACACTTGACCAGATAAACCGCAATGCACGATTACCTGGCTCGGAACTGATTTCACAAGCAGTGTTGTCAAAGTCAAAGTCGAGTCACCTATCAAAACATATGTAAGCGGATGAGAAACTCTGATTTCATTTATTTAAAGCCATTAACTATTTCAAAGGTAAATAATGTGGAAGTCCAGAGAGGACAGGAGTATATCCTTCGCGACGAGGACACACTTGCATTCTTCACTCCATTCGGGAAAGTTCTTCTGCCGGATGGAACAGAGGAAAAACATAGTAAGATTTCACACCCTGAATATTATAAGTTAACATAACGAATACTGCGATAGTATATGTATATCACCATAAGCAAGTTCCATCTCCTAACCTGGAAGCGCTCTATAAACTCGATCCGGAGGCACTAGGGAAAGGGGGAAACAGTAATATCTTCAAGGCAAGGAGTCGTAAAGCTGCTAATACTGTTGTTGCCATAAAGAGCATCGAGACCGACATGCTTTTTGAGGGTCCATATCATTCTCGGCTCTATTCGTCTCAGCGTATTATTAAGGAGATTACCCTCATGAGTAAACTGGATCATCCGGGGGTTTGCAAGCTATTTGAAGTTTTTATGTCGCCTTCAGATAGAACAATTCGTGAGTATATTTCTTCTGTCATTACAACCTTCCGACTAATCTTAGCGCTCATTGTGTAGAGCTCGTAATGGAATATGTCCCTGAAGACTTATTTTCATACTTCTCCAGTAATGCTCTGGGTACACAGCCGGACGCTCGGCGTAGATTTGTATAAGTCAAATAAAACTCCGATTTGGTTGAGTTACAAACCGTGAATATTTTGAGTCCGTTCCAAGCAAATCTCGGTCCGCATGCGATCGTG
>Ga0247779_1001045_pt1 | contig 14228 bp, 11 predicted proteins | sample UWRJL221509R5_FD_179925 | JGI IMG/M metagenome (GOLD analysis project Ga0247779, IMG submission 179925) | Plant litter microbial communities from Arlington Agricultural Research Station in Wisconsin, United States - UWRJ-L221-509R-5 | ecosystem: Environmental > Terrestrial > Plant litter >...
TCGATTCTATCTTTGTGCCAGTGAGCTACTTTGCAAAACGAGATGGTATAGAATGGCTGAAAGATAGATGCAGGCGCAGGCGTACCCGGAAGTATCAGGAGCTACTGTGCTAAATAAAACAGTAGCTCGTCATTCACGCTGACTTAAAACAGGGACTAGGGTCCAACTTGAACAAAGCTTTAAACAGCTAATTTCCGTGAAATCATGCCTCCTGATGCGCGCTTTGATGTTCATGGTTAGAAATTAAACTACCAGCTGTTGGCATGTATTATTTAGATAGAGTTGCTATGTAGAGTGATGAAAATCCATGAAGCCCATCGGCGGCGTCGGGGAAAGTCTTCAGATTGCGACAATGTGAGCTCAGCAGAGAATAATCGGCCTTGGAATTGGGGCCCGAGGATGAGATGAGGTTGACTCGTGATTCCTGTGATAATGGAGCACTAAAATGACATTCCGCATCCAAATTTTGAGTCTAAGGATTCGGTGAGCCTAAACCAAGACCTTGAAGGCATACCCAAGGCGCCAATTCCTAGGCGCCAATTGTAGGCATGAATTCATTTCTTCACCTTGTACAATTATACTATGGTAGAACGGATATGAATCATTTTGACTAAATTAATCTGCAAGTACAAAGAAATCAAAAAGAAAATTGAATAGGAACTTACATCGTTTCAACGTGGTTTTGGAAAATAGATTTGTATCAGATCGTGGTTTCTTGCCCCATCCGTTTGCAACCCTTATCCATATCCTTATTCAACAGCTACCGGGACTAGAGGATACGTTATAGATTCATCTGAGAGATAAATGAGTTTCTATCGAAGTGGGGAAAGGCAAGCCACTCATAGAAATACCTGTGTTTCGTAAGTTGTTTATTTGATTCAACAAAAGGGCCGCAAAAATTCGAGAATATGAGTAAGGAGGTGCATGAAATCTGGGAGGATAAATCAGAAGGAACGCAGCTAAAGGAGAACAATGGCCTGCGCCGGATCAGACCTTTGGCGATCCGACTTTTTAGAGGTCGGATATACTTCAGTTGTCTGTGCGTCCGAACGAATTGAGTATGGTAAAGTGTAGCACGCACAGTACATATATAGACTGACTCGATAGATTCTTTACATCTACGTCCAAATGATTTGTTACAATGGTCCAAGTAAAAGACTTGACATGGTTACCAAACCACTGTCTATCGATCCCCTATAATTCGATAGGAAGACCCTCGACACAAAGTCGGTGAATGAGAAGATAACTCTTCTTACGGGGCTCCGCTTTGTGGAAGTCAATATATGCTTTTACCGGTTGTTGGCCGATTTCATCGTTACACTCGACTAAACTCTCGGTATCACTGTCGTCCTCCAAGGCAGTAGTATTATTCCGAGTACCACAGTTTCCCGGTTTCTCTGTTGTATGAATGGGTTCATCCCCCGGTGGTCCCTCAAGTGATGAGTAACTTCAACTTCATAATCATATGTAAAACCCTCACGATCCAAAACGCGTCGTCTACGAGTGCTGATCATCTCCTTTAAGCCTTCCACCGTGATATCAGGACAGTGAATGATATATACTCTGCACATCCTGTCCGACTGACTGGTAATATGGTAAAGATGTTTGTCGTTCGTTGCTTCACAATCGATGTAGTCCAGGCGATTTCCGTGGAGGTGCAGCAAAGCCTTTGAGAACGGTGGACCAATTTCAGGAATCATTTCCAACCTGAGATGATGAACCATTGGAATACTGCCTTCCTCCAATGGAGCTTCAGACAAGTTGGAACTTCAGACCAGTGATAGTAACATAGTGTCGACCCAAAGGTCACCGAAAAAAACTCTTTGTTGATACAACTATTTCGGTGATTGATAACAGTCAAGTTGTCGAGAGATAATTCAAATCTTGATGGAAGGGAGGCACCGAAATCGCCGGCTATGTCGACATGATCGAGAATGAGATGACGAAGATATCCTGTCATATAGATGCAGTAAGCTAGTCTCGCGACGTTAAAAGGTCGCGATTCGTCGTCGAAAGGCACAGCAGCGGATTTGAAGTTGGAGATTGAGAGTGTATCTAGGCTCAGTCTCTTGATCTGGTTGAGGAATGGCATATGTCGGAAGGCATCGACAAATGTGTGGCCGTCTAGACTGAGTCTTGTAAGACGCGGGAACCTGAATTCCTTCTGCGATTGAAAACTTTCAGCAGTGTCAGACGGTCTAGTCGCATCATTGTCGACGCGGCACTGGAGCTTTAACGTAAGGAGCCCAGGAGACGCTCCAGCAAAATCTTGAAATATATATGGCAAAGAAGAACAGTACTTCATGTTGAAGACAAGTGGTCGACATCTTGGCAGAAGGTCTGCCATGGCCTGCATAATTTCCTCGCCCTTCGTCGGAACCATCACAATTAAATGCGCTCGTGACGAAAATGTCCAGTGGGAACTCGGAGTCAGCACGTTGAATTTGTAGCTCTATCTGCGATGCCGAGGTACGATATTTTTCGTCGATAAAAAAATAAAAGATGGTTTAGTAATTCTGGCCAAGTGTTCCCCGTAATTTCCGTCCACAGACGACAAGTACACAACGCGTAAAGCGGGTGCTAGAGACACAGGACATCATGATTTGCCATCGTTGGACGCTTGGACCAATCGTCGTGATGTATGCAGCCAGAAATTTTTCTCTCCAAGTCACGGTTTTCAGGGAGACGATAAACGTTGCCAGGAATTGCCCGACGTCTGTATTCGTAATGTTTAGGAGGTCCGATGGAAGGATAAGCATATAGAAAAATCATCGACAAAAGTTCGACCGGAAGGTTGTGAACAGTCGCTCTCGGAAGTCGATATGTCCTGTCTTCATAATATCCCGCAGATGGTTGCATATCATTATAAAATCTGTGGGTTTTATCTAGTAGTGAGCCCTTTATTAGTATCCTTGTAGAAAGAGTTGACAGTAACTAAGATTGAATACATACCATTGGAACAATTTTAATGCCATGCAAAATAGTATGTCTGCCGATGAGAAAGAGAGGGAGATGGTGATTTTTCACTTTCTCCAAAAAATTTCATGCCGCCGCCGTCTGAGATGAAGATAACTTGGACACATAAAGCAAAACCGGGTCGAACACAGGGGTGTCTAAGCTTGCAGCATAGCAAGTACTTGGGGAACGAGCATGATGAAATCGTTAGGTTCATTCAGTAGCAGAAAACAAAAGGTGACCATGAACGAGCAGGGAATGAAGCCATCCCAAGACGCGTAGTTGGAATTCGTATGTTTTGAATAGGAAAAGAATAAGGTCGACCGTCATCGTGGTCATGGAAAAAAGAATGTGAGCTTCGATTTTCCCAGGATCCCACATCGAACGCTCGCTTAATAATTGGCGCTCGATCAATTCAGTCTATAGTGAACTCGGCAGCATAACAGGGTAACTTGTTTTTGGCTCTTGAAAGATGCTGTAATAACAATAATTCACCTCCGCAGGCAGTCATTGACTCCCAGATTTTTTGTACATGCACTTAGAAAAACCAAAATTCTGAGGTGGTACCGCGGAAGATAGATTCATGAGGCTGACATGACGAAAGGTAAGCTTGCAGACATACATGCTTACACCAGGCGGGCCGGAAGTTAGAAGCCACCATAGTTTCCACCAGCTCCATAATCCTTCAGGTGATAAAGCAAAACTTTGCCTCGAGTATTGCCAACAGCAACATATTCGCTGCGTGCCGAGAAATCGACGGCGGTGACGTGCCCAAGTGGCGTGCTCGAAGTTGGCCAATTGCCAAAGGCTGTCAGGGAGGGAACATGCACCTAGAACAACAGCAATTTAGTGAGATTGTTTTTAAAAGAGGAGAATGTAGGGTGAACAAACCAGACGCATTGAATCTTTCTTCTCCTTACTCGCCATAGCAAGAATCTGGCCGTCGTGGTTGAACTTAAGGGTAGATACAGGGGTCGTAAGTTGACCCAGAGCTTTGCGCAACTTCGGTTTCTTTGTTCCGGACGAAGAGAAGGTATCTTCGTCCGTTGAACAATGAGGAATCGAGAAGGAATCGGAGCCGTAAATATTGACAAAACCACTTGTTGATCTATAATGAGCAAATAAAACGAAAAAGATAAGTCGACGTCTTTTAAGAACAAAAAATGAATCACCGACCCAATAGCCATCGAACCATTAGCGCCACCGCCACCAGTGAAGACCCTACCAGCACCTCTATATCCTCCTTCGTCCTTCCATTTCCTAACACATCTTCGCTGCGCAACGTCCCAGATATACACCTCAGCCTCGCCCGTCAATACACCGAGATGTTTTTCATCGTTCGCCATACTGGAGTCGCCTCCAAGTAGATCGCCTGCACCATTAGAAGGAACCCACCAGAGTCCCTGGACGCCTCCACCCCCACCTCCTCCACTAGAAGGGCATTTTAATGAGCCAATAACCTGGCCTGCACCGCTTTTCCAGTCCACAATATGCACATTCCCTCCTCGGCCAGCCACCGCTAACATCGAACCGGTGTTGGGCGAAAATGCAGTATGCAACACTGCGTCTGTATTTCCTCCTCCTCCTTTGCCTCCACCACCGGTTGTCCCTTCCGCCCTCCTCCGTCTCTTGGAATTCCTCACGGTGTTATTTGTAGATGTAAGTATCGTACTATCATCGAAACCCGTTCCCCAAAGACCTCGTCGATGCAGAGTACTGGTTCCTTGCTGTAGGTCGTAGGTGTAAAAGAATGGTCGGGGACCTGAAAGTAACATGGTATTGCCTTCGGGGTGGAAAAGTACACTAGTATTCGAAACGATAGGGAGGGAAGGAACGTATAAGGTGGTCAAAAGAGGAGATAAATGACCATCAATCTAAAAAAGTTGTTTTGTCAGAATAGCGCTCGCTGAAGCGGTTAAGCACTCACGTTGAAAAGTCTGATCCTTCGATCAGCTGTGGCCACAGAAAGAACTGGAATGGCAGGTTTGGGATGGAAGGATAGTGCTCGAACTTCTCCACTACCAGAACCCTGGACAGAATGGTTCGCATCACGCACACGTTCAATTCCTAATGTTCCCTGAGGTAAGACGACCGTCTTTCTGCCTCTCCTTTTCGATTCGGCGAGTATTCCTACGGTGGAAGAGAGTAGTTCCCTGAAACCATCACCATCCTGGTGCAGTCCTTCTGAATTTTCGTCACCACTTTGTTCATCGTCATCCTCTTTGCTCTTTTTCCCTCGTGCTTTCTTTGCCCAAGCTGGTTCCGGATTGATACGTTCGTATTGAGAACGAAGTCGAGTTTCGTATTCTCTTCCTGTAATTTCGTCTTCATCTACAGCTTGTCTAAGTTTCCGTAGTCGAGTAGGTCCAGACAGAAGGGATACGCGAGTTGACGGCTCTACGTCGGCAGGGTCAACCCAAGCAGGTGGTTTTGACTTGGATGACTTGAGAGCCTTCGCGAACGATTTTTTTGGAGAATTTTTCGATGATGTCGAAGCAGACGAGGTCGAGGAATCAGAATCGGAGTCACTACCAGAGCCAGATTGTTCTGATTCGGTTTGAGAGTCAGATTCCCCTGGGGTATATTTCGCCACAGTCAAGGGGATACCGTCAAGAGCATTATCAACGAAGAATAGCTACAAGTGTAAGGTGTAAGTCCGTAAAGTAATAAAAGTCACTGGATAAAACGAACGGACATCTTGATCCAGGAGATGTTGCATTTCCCTTCCGCCATCGTCGATAACGTCATCCATGTCTTCGTCTTCATCATCGCTAGTATCTTTCATCTTGCCCTTGCCTTTTTGCTTCGGCACGTATTTCACGCCAAACAGCAGACTTTCGAGCCTTCTTTCTTCATCATCTTTACTTTCTTCATCCAAAAGTAATTCAAGTCTGGCCGCCTTGTTTGACACAAGTTCTACCTCCTTGTTTTGAGATGTTTTCTGCTTTTTGCGGGGGTGTTTAGGCATGGTATACGAGAAAACTGGGGTCAATGGCGAACGCGCTGAGCGAACGGAAAACTTTTAGAAATGACTAGCTCACGTGACAACGCATCTTAGGTGCGACCAATTCAGAGCGGAGCTTGAATCTCATCAGTGTATCCTTCCTTCAAGTTTGAGCCTTATCATTTTTCACCCAACTTGCGAAAAATACGAGGAAAATAACTTTCCCTTCAGCACGCTTGCCTCTTCAACCGTTCGAACTAAAATCTTACGTTGCGATAGGTGTCAGGTCTGTCAGGCCTTATGCTGGTTTGAGTCGCTCTGCAACACCTGTTCTAGGAAATGTTGGCGAATACTTGCAAAATTAACGGGACAACATCTGTGCTGTCTGTCGGTAGCAATAAATAATTTGAAGCCAACTTAGGACCCAATGGCTCGCTCAGCAGACGACGTCAGGCTAGATATGGCGAGTTACCTTATCTGTCGACGAGGAAGACACAACCGTGGTTTGGTTCTCCTTTCAAACGCCACCCAGGTCACAAACGAATCCATTGCCAGAACAGCTGCACAAGACAATTTTACCACTTTGTCTCTTTCTGTGAAACTTAGACATGCGTTAGGCAAATTTGCCTTTGTATCTTGGATGGGCTTCTAGGCTTATGGCAGTCTCCTTTCTCATTCTCATCGGTGTCACCTATACGTGGCTGTATCTTCGGTGTTGCTCTCTTAAAGGCTATACGTCAGGGAGCTTTTCTTTGATCGACGTCGCACCGCTATTATCACATCAGAATACGACCTTACAAGTCCTTTGGAACCCCAAAGATCTTTTGCTTTATCCAGGTTTGCCATTTGTTCTTTCCCATCGGATATATGACTGCCCATGCGACATCTCCCAGGTTTAGCCTCCTGATAACACGAGTGAACAATATATAATTATCCCATTGATTACTTCCACCAGAACTAGAAGAATCATTTGAAAAAACTTTCATGGCATCAACATCGCACTTGTGCTTGCCTTCTTGGGTGCTAGGGAATGGGCACAATGATCGCAGGTGTGCAAGCAACCGGTGGGCAATAGTCTCCAATAAGTCATAAACCTCACAATTTCCAAACCACTGGTTCTGCAAATTGAAAGGCATGCCGTATTTTATTTTTAGGTGGATAGAACAGTTTTCCATGCTAGTCTGAGGTTAGATGGTTGACGAGCGAGTCCGACTTAGCATGGTCTTGTTGTATTCCATACTTCCGGACCTGTAACTTCAGCCGTTATTCATTCGCGATGGAGTACATGAAACCAATGAAACCTTCCTCGGCCCATCCGGAAGAAATGTTAATTGCGGCAACTTCTCTTGAACTTGCCGACTTATCGTGCACCGTGATTTTGGCATCATCTTCCAGCGATGGTACAGATTCTTTGCCCTACTATTGGCACCGTCTCGCGACGAATCTTTCCCCGTCATTTGTCGCCACAGTTCGGCGTCGGATCAGTCCCACGATTCAAAACGGCGTAAATACTGCCATGTCGATGAAAGAAAGCAGGGACCCGAGTAGAGTCGTATGTTTTGGGATGAAGCATCAATATTTGGAAGGAGCGACATAGTGTGGGCGCTTCGTTCCTCACTGCACAACCCTCTGATTTCACGCGGTATATTGTTCGGCCGATGTTTGGGCTCGGAAACACCGCGGGGCTCCTTCAGGAAACGAGTACAGCAGGATATTGACATGATTCACAGACTGGTCGTGAAATGACACGTGAAGTTCAGAAGTCACTTCACGGGAGCATCGATGTATGATCAACGCTCAACTCTCTTCCATTCAATTGGTGTCAAAAACTCTATGTGTGCGTTGAATGCATCCTTTCCGGTACGTATCTTCCTTCCCTTGTACCTGATGTCAATACAATCCCATTATATGATCCAGATATACCAAATATGCGAGCTGGCCTTCTCGAGTTCTCCTGATACACCATCATACATGTACATCGGAAGAACGCGCAGAACAACTTAGTGCGGCTGTCCAGGCCAAGTCTCATTTTATACCTACTGACGTCAACGGCGTATGTTCGATGGGTCATGAGAAGATATGTCATTCCATAGCCACGGTACCAGCTGTGATCAGATAGATAATCTGGTACATAGCACCATGGGTCCTGGGATCATCGGATTTGAGGAAATTAGGCATTGATAGATATAGGGTTCAATTCTCTCCCGGGTATCGGCAAATGTGCTCCTCCTTCGGCATGGTGACTGTTTTGGGGCGCGTTGATTCCCATCATCCGGCGTCCCGTCCGACGTGGGTGGCGAAGTAAGCCGTTTTCTTGATCTGGGACAGGTTGCTGAGACTGATGATTTATATTAGACACTGAGCAATGAGAGAAGCAAGGAGTTTTTTTCTCCTCCACGTTCATGGTTCAGTTACATGTCATCCCAGTAGTACGTACCCTGGCAAATAAATCCTTCCGCGGACAGGCAACACAACATAGCCCAATCGTGGTTAAGGTCGATGAAGGAAGACTGCGGTAAAACGTAGCTCGAATGTCGAATGCAGATGCACACCGAATGGAAACTCTCTAGTGTGTTAGTAACAAATTTCGACGATGACCACACGCACTCTTTCTTGTCAGCATCGCAGGTTTAGTATAATCAGGAGGGAGGTATGCCACAGCCCCAGATCAATGGAAACACACCCAAGCATCATATCATGTCAGACGTTATACATAGTCGTAGTAGAATGCGGCTGCGGTAAAATGGGAAGTTATGCGGCTGCTATAGTAGTTAGTTTATGCTATTGACATACGAGCGGTTGAATCCACCGCTGGAGCCCAATTTTGTCCGATAGAACTTAGAACACTTTTTTCGTCCGTGCGCCAAAGAAAGTTATACTACTACGCGTTGATTGAACGGACGGCATGAACAGGTGAACAGGCAGAAATGGGATTCTGCGGTACCGTGTGCAGGTTTGGCGATAGGAGTAGCACGGACTGAGACGCCGCTAACAAGGACATATGATACAAAAAACTGTTCACGATATTGCACTGCGCCTGAGGCGTAACTCATTTCTATGAATTTCACCGTGTAATCTGACACATGACACTGAATGCGGACGAGATCTAATATATTTCTCATGTCAGAAATTCCAGATGGTAAAATAACGAATACAGTCGTTATTAGCTACCATTTCTAGGAAAGCGCGTGTTTAATCTGGCCCTTGTATAAATCTATTAGCAACACCATGTGTCCTTGTGGCGGTGCCCCTCCCTACTACCCAGTCAGGTACAGCCATGAAGTACTTGGGTAGGACTATCAAAGTTCTTACTATGGCACCCATCGGCTAGTATCTCAACATTATTATCGGCTGACCACTCAATCGCATCCATACCTGAATTTACTCCTCAACTTCGGGGAAAATAACAATATATCAAGAACGGCCACCGTCGTCTGGGATAATTACTCCAATATGCAGGAAATCTGAAGAAACTCCCGTTGCATAGCAAAAAGAATGGACGCGACTCCATCTGCTCTTACAATATCAAACGATGCCAGGGCCTGAGTGAGAGTAAGAGGTACACATATGCAGAAAAATATCTTTAGCTCTATAACATCCTCTTCGAGAATTTCTTTAATACAATGACAAATAGGAAGTTACACCCTCACCTTGCAGCCTGCTACCGTTCCAAGTGGACGGTTAGGCTCGGAGGGTGTTCCGTAGCCAGCGGGCCAAAATTCGCGCCACAGTGTAAGTTTGAACCACTAATGGAAACAAGTGGCGCGCTGGTTCACTTCCATTCTTTGAATAGCCCTTTCTCTCTTTCTTAAAATGTTCCGGGAACAGGGGTCGTGATCCCAATGTCCGGGTTCGGCTTTTTACTAGCTTTTATGGAAAAACTTTGTACTGCGGCCTGAGGGAACCATGGTATACCCAGAAGGGGAGCGGTCTCTCTAAACGGGGCCAAAACTCACTAAAACCTAGCCGCGGTATGTGTAAAACCAAAAGTTTCAAACGAAATTCCTTGGGTAAAATTTCTCGTTTACTCTCACTGCTGAACACGAGTGAACCACTTGGGATTGATTAATATCAGGAAGAAGGCTGCTTCAAAATTGTTCCACGATAATCCACAGTTGGAAAGCTATCTTCATTTGACGGAGAAAAAAGCACACACAGTATGCATAATTATCCTTCTGGCCGGATGGCGCCCCCTTGCAAAGTGAGACGATGATTAAAGCCGATTCGTATAACACACCGACTGGAAACCATCTACACTTCCATTTCCATTTATCATCACACCCCCGGTTCCTGCTAAGTGATATAATACTCGGTGCGGTGGCGGAGTTGATGATCGGCAGGATGCATTACAAACTTTGCAATGGCATACCCTGGGCGCCTATTTTTGGCTTTTGGTCGATGGATGGCACGCTTGGGTGTTGGAGTGAACATCACTTCAAACTTGAAATTCCATCGACCTTGACAATAATTAATATTACAACCTGACACAATCGGAGATGTTGCGATCGTCTCTCTTATGCTGGAGTGGATCTCGAATGTAGCATGTCGTTCATACTGGAGTGGACAATGCCGAGCTCACCCAAGGATTCCCGCATAATCTGCGGGTGTTTTGCAACTCGAGATATAATATAGGTCATTTACGTGATCCAAGAAAAGTCTCTCGCGTCCTGGTTCAGGGATCAACGCCTCGACGTTGGTGAGAACGATTTCCCGCACAATCTGCGGGTGTTTTTCAATGCGAAAGGTACCACAGGTCGACGTACCCCAAAAATGTTTCTTGTTCAATTCTTGCAGAAACTGTGGGTATGTTTTCAACTGGAGAATGATAATTATATCGGTTTGCGTCTCTATGATATCTAAGAAAAGGTTCTCTTGTTCATTATGATCGTTAGTTCGTCAATGAGAGGCACGATCGGTCAAGGCTTTCCAGAGAACCAACTCCCGCAGAATCTGCGAGTATTTTTGTTTTTTCAACACAATTATAGCACAAAACACCAACCTACGTGCGTTGTCATCTCAATTATTCGACGTCGACCCCAGTATGCGCGCCGTAGATCATCAGAGGCTGAAAACTTAAAAGTAGCCGACCATCATACTGTTGATCAGGAGAAAATTGGATCAGAATTTCATGATATATACACACAATGCAAGTAAGCTTACGCCACGGGACTCAAGGAACGCCACTCCTCCTATGTACTAGTCGATATGTCGCATGCAGACATATTACTAACGAATAAGGAATTGACTGATAGACTCACCAGAAATGCTTGTGTTCTGGTGCATCATTTTATTCTGTGACGCTTGGAGGCGCCTAGCTCCATATGCAGAATGTCCCAGCTGCTACTGTTTTGAAAAGAACCTTTGCTGAACAAAGCGTATGATGATCAGACCGACGCAGGCCGTATATCACATATCTATCTCAGAGTCGCGCTTCATGCTTGGGGCGGACGGACGAACGGAGTGATTCCTTCACGCTCATATCCAGATAGATAAATAAAACTCAAAACGTGATGGATAGATGGATATATGTCCGGTACCTATATATGCAGGCAAGATATGGTCAAACATTATGAATGCAGAAACATGCTACAGAGCTAACTTACTTTCCAATCTGCAAAGAGTCATGAGCGGGATAAACTAGAAAGAGAATTATCACCTTGGGTGGACGATTAATACAATGGGCTAGAGCGTCAGCGCCGCTGTTTATTTGTGGCCCAATGTCCGACATTATCGTGTTGAACGGAACTGTAGCATGAATTTACTCCAGCCACTTACTCGACCATGGCGTTATCAGATACACATATCATACAACCGACATCCAGTCAATTAGACTACCTTTCTGACGAGAAACGAGCGAGCGATTGTTATCTCCGTGTGTGTTCCTGCTCGAGAGGTTTTCGAGGTGACGGGTGCCAATGCCTGTCTGATCAAGAGTGTTCCATCCATGCCCAGTCACTGGTGCCCTTTCCGGGAATAGGAATGTCGATTAAAATTAGTTTGCCATACCACGCCATGCCATGGGTTTCAGCCGCCCACCAAACTAGGTTGGTAAGAAATGATAGATGAGAAAAAAACGCGAATGTCAAGCGTTTACGCAGGGTTTTGAATTGGAAATGTTTTTTTTTTGGAACCAACAAAGCGGCGTCATATTGTCGGTCGTTTCCGGTAAGGTGTTACCACGGTCACGAGGTTACTTAGTGCCTTTGCTTCTCTATCGTCAAAGTTTACGTTTAACTTTAAAAGACTGTGACGGTGACGCTGAAAGGCCATGCAGCTGCCTTCAAACTCGGTGCACATCTTAGCGTTCGTTGGACGTTCACGTTAGGGCTGGGAACTAAGACTTGGGTTTAACGCCGTCTGGGTGGATATTGCTAGATCGTAGGTGGCAAGACTTACTCAACTTTTCTTGTCAGAATGCTGAAAAGATTACTTGGCTTCTAGAATCTTGTTATCAGCTCTGCTTAGATAAATATATGGGCTACAGTGTATTTTGCCTCTGGCGACTTATCGGATTCGGAATACCCAGAAGGAATGCTAGCTGTCGGGTATCTCCGTTGCAGTGCATTCGCGGACCAGCCATTTAGGGCGTAGCTTGCTCTGCTTATACGTCCGGGTCGTCCTATGCAAGTGCCTTCTGTTCATTACCACCCTTCACGGTATAGGCTAAACATAATACAACGAACTACTCACTAGTATCCAATCCCGCGGCGTATCAACTTGCATACTTACGAAGAAGGCATCGTAAATGCGTAAGTAGGGGGCTTCGAGTTCGCGTATGTTCCGAGCGCTCCGTATGCGCTCCTGCGGTATACCAATGGGGTATACATTTTAACCAGTCTCAGAAATAGATACCCAGACCAAAGGAAGACCTTTACCTGAGGTCCCAGAGAAAAGTCGTTAAAATAGTACTGCCAGGTAAATCATACTATCTAATAATATAGAATTCAAATCTATGAATACTCACCTCTCTGCCTGTAGCTGCCGTCACATTTGTGGTTTTGGGAATCAAATACCTTCGTCCGAGGTAAAAGAAATTTCCATTAATTCGTCTTTTTTCTTCTCTGCGCGTCAATGGACATATTATATAACTGAATTCTGACTCCCGCCCAACGCCTTGCACGGCTGATGATAGAGTAGTACAAATAGTATCTCTTCAAGGACTTTTAGATTCAAACTATATTTGAAACCCGGAAGTTTGAGTAAATCTTCGCGTATCAATGCAAGCAGATGTAACTTGGCTACAGAGAATGTACGGCTATGGCTCGGGAGAAGGATGGAAACTAGAATACAAACGGTTGAGTTTGAGCCTGAGCATCACGGGTATGCTAGGTGTAAATTCAAGATTTCGAGATGACCGTAATGAGTCGAACTTGTTGATAACGATTTGACAGGGGGACGCGATGCATAAATATTTGACGTCTGATATCATGCAGTACACAGGGTTGCTGCTCACAGGGGCGGCGGTCGATGCCCAATTTTTTTTAATGGAGTTTGGCGGACACCGAGCATACATATGTAATTTAAAGGCAATGTGCTGTCTGTATTTGGGTACGCATACGCAAGGATAGACAGGGCAGAACTCACAAAGTCTAGAGCCGGTGATAAGTTTACATTTATCAGCCCATAAAGAAGAGCGTACGGACAGAGTATGAAAACGGGAGAGTCTCAATGATGGATGCAGGAGCAAGCTGTAGCGAGACGTCTAACATCCGTTGCAACGCGTCCTGATGCCTTCTTTTCTCCCGACGAATCTTCGTTTTCGTTCCTCAGACCTCAATTGCAAGTAAGTAAATAAATAGTCTCAATGCCCGTCACCGCTGTACAGGTTTCTGGCTCTGACCATCTTCGTCCTTTAACTCCTAGAGAAATTCTGTTGGTAGCTTCTCTCTCTGAATCGAGCTCTTGCACGTACACTGTAATACATTCCGCGGCGGTCGTAAGTAGATGAGTAAAAGTAGGACTAGCTACCCCTGGACGAGAACGTTGACTCTGAGTTAGAGGGAGGATTTATCGCCAAGAACTTCACCGTGTGCTCAATCTCGCTCGAATGAATAGGTATTGATTGGTTTTTTTTTTCGAGTCGCACCTCGACACGACACGACTAGCAAGATCCTGGATAAAATGCGAATTAACTCGTGGCTTCCACGACACGACAGTGCGCCCTAACGTCAACGTTCGCCTAAGCCATTTGAATTTGAACGTATGTAAATTGTAATACATTGAGCTCAGGACTTGGGGTCTTAGAGGGACGCACAGACACGGATTCCAACCGGTAAAACGCATTGTGTTTATGTAACCCGCAAGACAAAGAGTTACATACGATGCATTT
>Ga0247779_1001046_pt1 | contig 14207 bp, 12 predicted proteins | sample UWRJL221509R5_FD_179925 | JGI IMG/M metagenome (GOLD analysis project Ga0247779, IMG submission 179925) | Plant litter microbial communities from Arlington Agricultural Research Station in Wisconsin, United States - UWRJ-L221-509R-5 | ecosystem: Environmental > Terrestrial > Plant litter >...
TGGAGGGCACGCGGCTGGCCGGCTTCGTCGTGATCTGGTCGGCGCTGGGGCTCTACAGCGCGGACGGATTCCTCTGGATGCGCCGGCAGCGGACGCCCGTGCCGGCCTGATCGCACGCGCCGGCAGCGGACGCCCGTGCCGGCCTGACGGCACGCGCCGCGCGGAACGCCGCCGTTCAGGCCGGATTGACGCGCAACGCGCCGTTGCCGTGCCCGAACGGCCGCAACAGCGCATGCAGCGCGAACGCCGCCCCGCCGACCGCGGTGGCGAGATCGCCGTACTTCGCGACGCGGATCGCCGGCGGCGCCACGTCGGCGTCGCGGCCGAAGCGCGCGAGGCGTTCGACGGCGGCGTCGAGGAAATGGTCGCCACCGAGGGTGACGGCCTCGCCGCCCAGCACGATCGCCTTGGGATTGAACGTCGTCCACGCGTTCTGCAGCAGCACGCCGAGCGCGTCGCCCGCCGCGCCGAAGGCGTTGCGCGTGCGCTGCGCGCGCGGCCTCGCGAGATCCGCGGCGAGGCCGGCGCGGTCCACCTCGCCGTCGCGCAGCCGCCCCGCGGCGTGGGCCACCGCCTTGAGCCCCACGTAGGCCTCGGCGCAGCCGCGGCGGCCGCAGGAGCACGCCAGCCCGTCGACGTGCAGGATGGTGTGGCCGATCTCGCCGGCGGCGCCGGTCGCGCCGGTGAACAGCGCGCCGTTGAGGACGATGCCCGCGCCCACGCCCACGCTGCAGCTGACGTAGACCAGCGGGTCGTCGATCGGGCGGCTGCCGAAGGCCGTCTCGCCGATGGCGGCCAGGTCGGCCTCGTTCTGGCAGTAGACCGGCACCTGCGAAAGACCGCCCGCCTCGAGTTCGCGCCCAACCTCGGCTGGCGCAACGTGGAGGTGGGCCGGCGGCTCGCGCGCGAGCCGCCGGCCCACCTCCACGTTGCGCCAGCCGAGGTTGGGCGCGAACTCGATGACGCCGTGCGCGGTGTCGACCGCGCCCGGCAGCCCCACGCCCACGCCCAGCAGCCGCGCCCCCGCGCGCGTCACGCGGGCGGATTCGGCCGTCACGAGCTCCACCAGCTGGTGGCAGGCCACGTCCGGCGCGCGATCGCGCAGCGGCACCGACATCGACTCGAGCACGGCGCCCTGCAGCGAGGTGCTGACGACGCGGATGCTGTCGGTGCCCAGCTCCGCGCCGATCAGCGCCAGGCCGCGGCCGTCGATGCGCAGCGGCGTGGGCCGGCGCCCGAGCAGGCCGGTGGCGGCCGCGCCGTCCTCGGCGAGCCAGCCTTCGTCGATCAGCTCCTTGGTCAGCAGGCTCACGGTGGACTTCGTCAGCCCGCTGCGCTCGGCCAGCGCCGCGCGCGACTGCGCCGGCTCGTCGAGCAGCAGGCGCAGCAGCACGTTGCGGTTGATCGCCTTGACGAAGCGTTGGTCGCCCGTGACGGGGGGACGGGTCATCTGCAGGTTCTCCGGTGGGACTCGGCGCCATTGTCCGGCCCCGGCACGCCGGGCACCGGAAGGCGGCGGTGCCGGAAGACTAGGCGCGCGATCCGGGCGCCGCATTGGGGAAAACAAGTAATTAGTTCGAGCGTCGAACGAAGTAACCTTGCGCCGCGCTCTCCAAGAAGAGCGGGCCGATGCACACGACAACCGGAGACAAGCCATGAACTTCAAGCACGCTCTCTTGACCGCCGCGCTTCTGACCAGCGCCGCCGCCGCCCAAGCCCAACTGGTCGGCGTCAGCTGGTCCAACTTTCAGGAGGAGCGCTGGAAGACCGACGAGGCCGCCATCAAGGCCGAACTGGCCAAGCACGGCGCCACCTATGTGAGCGCGGACGCCGGCGGCTCGCCGGAGAAGCAGCTGGCCGACGTCGACGGCCTGATCGCCAAGGGCGCGAAGGCGCTGATCGTGCTGGCGATGGACAAGGACGCGATCGTCCCCGCACTGGCCAAGGCGAAGCAGCGCGGCATCCCCGTGATCGCCTACGACCGCCTGATCGACCAGCCCGGCGTCTACTACATCACCTTCGACAACAAGGAAGTGGGCCGCATGCAGGCGCGCGCGGTGCTCGCCGCCAAGCCCAAGGGCAACTACGTGATGATCAAGGGCTCGCCGACCGATCCGAACGCCGACTTCCTGCGCGAGGGGCAGCAGGAAGTGCTGGCCGGCGCCATCAAGAGCGGCGCGATCAAGATCGTCGGCGAGGAGTACACCGACGGCTGGAAGCCGGAAGTGGCGCAGAAGAACATGGAGCAGATCCTCACGCGCAACGGCAACAAGGTGGACGCGGTGGTGGCCTCCAACGACGGCACCGCCGGCGGCGCGGTGGCGGCGCTGTCGGCGCGCGGCATCTCGGGCGTGCCGGTGTCCGGCCAGGACGGCGACCAGGCGGCGCTCAACCGCGTGGCGCTCGGCACGCAGACGGTGTCGGTGTGGAAGGACGCGCGCGACCTCGGCCGCGAGGCCGCCGACGCCGCGGTCGACCTGGCCGGCGGCAAGCCGGTGCCCGGCACCGTGAAGTGGACGGGCGGCGACCACAAGGTGACCCTGGACTCGAAGTTCCTCAAGCCGGTGGCCATCACCAGCGCCAACCTCGACGCCGTCGTCAAGGCCGGCTGGATCAGCAAGGACAACCTGTGCCGCGGCGTCGACGCGGCCAAGGCCCCGGCCGCCTGCAAGTAAGGCGCTTCCGCAGCCCGCGCGCGTGACGCGCGCGGGCTGCCCGTCACTCCGGCTCATCCCATGGAATCCCTGCAACTCAGCGCGCTCGATCTGCGCCTCGGGCTGATGGCATGCGTGCTCGCGGTCATGGCCGCGACCTTCCACGTGCTCACCGGCAACTTCCTGACGCCCGAGAACCTGTACAACATCGCGCAGCAGACGGCCGTCGTCGGCATCGTCGCCACCGCGATCTCTCTGGTCATCGTGGCACGCCACATCGACCTGTCGGTCGGCTCGGTCATCGGCTTCGTGGGCGTGCTGATCGCCTATCTGCAATACACCGCCGGCTGGCACTGGGGCTGGGCCTGCCTGGCCGGCCTGGTCGCCGCGCTGCTGGCCGGCCTGTACCAGGGCGGGCTGACGGCCTATCTCGGCGTGCCGTCGTTCGTCGTGACGCTGGGCGGCCTGATGTCGTTCCGCGGCGCGGCCTTCCTGGTGGCCAACGGCAAGACGCAGCCCATCACCGACCCGGTGTTCCTGTGGTTCGGCGGCGGCCTCGACGGCGCGCTCGGCATCGCCGGCAGCTGGACGCTGGCCGGCGTGCTGGCGCTGCTGCTCTGCTGGCGCATGCTGCAGGCGCGCCGGGCGAAGGCGCGGCACGGCTTTCCGTCGCGCCCGTTCGGCGCGGACATCGCGTTCACGGCCGCCCTGCTCGTGCTGCTGGCGGCCTTCACCGCGGCGATGTGCGCGTACCAGCTGCCCGGCAAGGCTGCGGGCCAGGGCATCCCGGCGCCGGTGGTGATCTGGGGCACCGTGGTGCTGGCGGTCGCGTTCATCGTGCGCCGCACGCGCTTCGGCCGCTACGTGTACGCGATCGGCGGCAATCCCGAGGCGGCGCGCCTCGTCGGCATCCCGGTGCGCCGCGTCACGCTGCAGCTGTTCCTGCTGCTGTCGATCACCATCACGATCGCGGCGATCGTCGCGGTGTCGCGCCTGAACGCCGGCACCAATTCGATGGGCACCGGCATGGAGCTGTACGTGATCGCGGCCGCGGTGATCGGCGGCGTGAGCCTGTCGGGCGGCAGCGGCACCGTGCTCGGCTCGGTGCTGGGCGCGCTGATCATCCAGTTCCTCGACAGCGGCCTGCTGCTGATGGACGTGGGCATCGGCCAGCGCATGATCATCATCGGCCAGGTGCTGATCGTGGCGGTGGCCTTCGACGTGCTGTATCGGCGCTGGACCGGGGAGCGTGCGGCATGAGCGGCCATCCCCTGGCCGAGATCGTCGGCATGCACAAGGCGTTCGGCGGCGTGCAGGCCGTCTCGGACGTCAACCTGGCGCTGGACGCCGGCGAGGTGGTGGCGGTGCTGGGCCACAACGGCGCCGGCAAGTCGACGCTGATGAAGATGCTGGCCGGCGCGTATCCGATCGACCGCGGCGAGATCCGCATCGCCGGCGAGCTCGCGCACATCGCCAACCCGGCCGACTCGCAGGCGCTGGGCATCGAGACGATCCACCAGACGCTGGCGCTCGCCGACAACCTCGACGCGGTCGCCAACCTGTTCCTCGGCCGCGAGTTGATGACGCGCTGGGGCACGATGGACGACTATGCGATGGAGGCCGCGGCGCGCGAGGTGTTCGCGCAGCTGAACCCGAACTTCCGCAACATCCGCGAGCCGGTGCGATCGCTGTCCGGCGGCCAGCGCCAGGTGGTGGCGATCTCGCGCGCGCTGTACTTCAACGCCCGCATCCTGATCATGGACGAGCCGTGCGCTGCCCTCGGCCCGGAGGAGACGCGCATGGTGCACGACCTGGTGCGGCGGCTCAAGGCGCGCGGCGTCGGCGTGTTCCTGATCTCGCACGACATGCCCGACGTGTTCGCGCTGTCCGACCGCCTCGCCGTGATGAAGAACGGCCGCGTCATCGGCACCTATCGCACCGCCGACCTCACCGAGGACGAGGTGCTGGGCATGATCATCGGCGGCAAGCCCGTCACGCGCGTCGAGCAGCACCACCGGCTGGCCTCCGGCGAGGCCTCCGCATGAACACGACGCTGGGCATCGACCTCGGCACCTCCGAGCTCAAGCTCGCGCTGGTCGACGAGACCGGCGCGCTGGTGGCCAGCGCCGGCGCGCCGCTGGCCGTGTCGCGGCCGCATCCGCATTGGGCCGAGCAGGCTCCGCAGGACTGGTGGGACGCGCTGGTCGCGGCCGCGCGGACGCTGCGCGCGCGTGACGCGGCCACGTGGGCGGGCGTGCAGGCGATCGGGTTGTCCGGCCAGATGCACGGCGCGGTGCTGCTGGACGAGGAGCGCCGCGTCCTGCGGCCGGCCATCCTCTGGAACGACACCCGCAGCTCGGCGCAGTGCGACGAGCTGATGCGCCGCCTGCCGACGCTGCCGCAGATCGCCGGCAACCTCGCGATGCCCGGTTTCACCGCGCCCAAGCTGCTGTGGGTGGCGGAGCACGAGCCCGAGATCTTCCGCCGCGTCGGCCAGGTGCTGCTGCCCAAGGACTGGCTGCGCTGGCGGCTCACGGCCACGGCGGTCAGCGACCTGTCCGACGCCGCCGGCACGCTGTGGCTCGACGTCGGCCGCCGCGAATGGTCGCCCCAGCTGCTGCAGGCGGGCGGCATGACGCTGGCGCAGATGCCGGCGCTCGTCGAGGGCTCGGCCGTCTCCGGCCATCTGCAGCGCGACGCCGCGCTCGCGCTGGGCCTGCCCGAGGGGCTGCCGGTGGCCGGCGGCGGCGGCGACAACGCGGCCAGCGCCGTGGGCATCGGCGCCGTCCGGCCCGGCGAGGGCTTCCTGTCCCTCGGCACGAGCGGCGTGCTGTTCGTCGTCACCGACCGCTACCGCCCCAACCCGGCCTCGGCCGTGCACGCCTTCTGCCACGCGCTGCCCGGACGCTGGCACCAGATGAGCGTGATGCTGTCGGCCGCGAGCGGCCTGCAGTGGATCACGCGCCTGACCGGCTCCGCGAGCGAGGCCGCGCTGCTCGAACGCGTCGAGGCGCTGAGCGACGCGCAGCGCGACCGCGCGCCGCTGTTCCTGCCCTACCTGTCGGGGGAACGCACGCCGCACAACGACCCGCATGCCGCGGGCGCGTTCTTCGGCCTGGACAACGAGACCGACGCCGCGCGCCTGGGCCACGCCGTCATCGAGGGCGTCGCCTTCGGCCTGGCCGACGGGCTGGACGCCCTGCGCGAGGCCGGCACCGAGGTGCGCCGGCTCACGCTGGTCGGCGGCGGCGCCCGCAGCGCGCACTGGGCGCAGCTGCTCGCCGACACGCTCGACATCGAGCTGCAGACGGTGGACGGCGCCGAGGCCGGCGGCGCGATGGGCGCAGGCCGCCTCGCGTGGCTGGCGCTCGGCCGCGACGAAGGCGACGTCTGCCGGCCGCCCGCGCCGCGCGCCCTCTTCACGCCGCGCGCGCAACGCCGCCCGGCGCTGCTCGAACGCCTCGAGCGCTTCCGCGCGCTCTATCGCCGCACGCGCGACCTCTCGCCGCGTGCCTGACCCGACCCGATTCCTTCCCCTCCAGGAGACACCGACATGACCGACTACTTCGCCGGGATCGACAAGATCCGCTACGCCGGCCCGCAATCGACCGAGGCGCTCGCCTTCAAGTGGTACGACAAGGACCGGCTCGTGATGGGCAAGCGCATGGAGGACCACCTGCGCTTCGCGGTCTGCTACTGGCACACGTTCTGCTGGAACGGCTTCGACCCGTTCGGCTACGACGGCACGTTCGAGCGGCCGTGGCAGCACGTCGCCGACCCGATGGCCGCCGCGACCGCCAAGCTGGACGCCGCCTTCGAGTTCTTCGCCAAGCTGGGCGCGCCGTTCTACACCTTCCACGACCGCGACGTCGCTCCCGAGGGCGCGACGCCGCGCGAGAGCGTCGACAACTTCCGCCGCATCGTCGACCGGATGGGCGAGAAGCAGGCCGCCACCGGCATCAAGCTGCTGTGGGGCACGGCCAACCTGTTCAGCCATCGCCGCTTCATGAGCGGCGCCGCCACCAACCCGAACCCCGAGATCTACGCGCTCGCGGCGCTGCAGGTCAAGGAGGCGATGGACGCGACGAAGCGCCTGGGCGGCGAGAACTACGTGCTGTGGGGCGGTCGCGAAGGCTACGAGACGCTGCTCAACACCGACCTGGCGCGCGAGTCCAAGCAGTACGGCCGCTTCCTGCAGATGGCCGTGGAGCACAAGCACAAGATCGGCCTGCCGGGCTACGTGCTCATCGAGCCGAAGCCGCGCGAGCCCACCAAGCACCAGTACGACTACGACGTCGGCACCGTGCACGGCTTCCTGCGCCAGTACGGGCTCGAGAACGAGGTGAAGGTCAACATCGAGGCGAACCACGCCACGCTGTCCGGCCACAGCTTCGAGCACGAGATCGCCACCGCGTTGTCGCTCGGCCTGTTCGGCTCGCTGGACATGAACCGCGGCGACATGCAGTGCGGCTGGGACACCGACCAGTTCCCCAACAGCCTGCCCGACACCGCGCTCGCGCTGTACCACGTGCTGCAGGGCGGCGGGCTGACGCACGGCGGGCTCAACTTCGACGCCAAGGTGCGCCGCCAGTCGATCGATGCGGAGGACCTGTTCCACGGCCACGTCGGCGCGATGGACCTGTGCGCCCGCGCCCTGCTGGTGGCCGAACGCATGGTGGCCGACGGCCGCCCAGCGCGCGCGCTCGCCGCGCGTTACGCGGGATGGGACGCCGAGACCGGCCGCAAGCTGCTGTCGCCGGAGATGTCGCTGGACGACGTCGCGGCGCATGCCCTGGCGCGCAACGTCGACGAGCGCCCGGTGTCGGGACGGCAGGAGGCGTGGGAGAACCTGGTCAACGAGTACCTCTGAACGACGAGTACCTCTGAAACGGCGATGCCCGCGCGAGGCGGGCATCGTCGGAGCCGCGCCGCGGCGCGATCAGGCCGGCACGGCCTGGCGGATCAGGTGGTCGAACGCGCCGAGCGCCGCCTTCGCGCCGTCGCCGGTGGCGATGATGATCTGCTTGAAGGGCACCGTGGTGACGTCGCCGGCCGCGAACACGCCCGGCACCGACGTCTGGCCGCGTGCGTCGACGACGATCTCGCCGTGCCTGGTCAGCTCCATCGTGCCCTTGAGCCACTCGGAGTTGGGCACCAGGCCGATCTGCACGAACACGCCTTCGAGCTCGACGTGCCGGCTCTCGCCACTGGAGCGATCGGTGTAGGTCAGGCCGTTGACCTTGCCCTCGGCACCGGTGATCTCGGTCGTCTGCGCCTGCGTGTGGATGACCACATTGTTCAGGCTCCTGAGCTTGTTGACCAGCACCGCGTCGGCGCGCAGCTCCGCGCCGAACTCGAGCAGCGTCACGTGGCCCACGATGCCGGCGAGGTCGATCGCCGCCTCGACGCCCGAGTTGCCACCGCCGATCACCGCGACGCGCTTGCCCTTGAACAGCGGGCCGTCGCAGTGCGGGCAGTAGGCCACGCCCTTGTTCTTGTACTCCTGCTCGCCCGGCACGTTGACCTCGCGCCAGCGCGCGCCGGTCGACACGATCACCGTCTTGCTCTTGAGCGTGGCGCCGTTGTGCAGCTCGACGCCGACGAGGCCGTCGTCGCCTGCCGGGATCAGCCTGTCGGCGCGCTGCAGGTTGAGGATGTCGACCTCGTAGCGCTTGGCGTGCTGCTCCAGCGCCGCGGCGAACTTCGGGCCGTCGGTCTCCAGCACCGAGATGAAGTTCTCGATGCTCATGGTGTCCATCGTCTGGCCGCCCATGCGCTCGGCCAGCAGGCCGGTGCGGATGCCCTTGCGCGCCGCGTACACCGCGGCCGCGGCGCCCGCGGGGCCGCCGCCGACGATCAGCACGTCGTAGGCGTCCTTCGCATTCAGCTTCGCGGCGTCGCGGGCCGCGGCACCGGTGTCGAGCTTCTTGACGATCTCCTCGACGTCCATGCGGCCCTGGCCGAAATGCACGCCGTTGAGGTAGACCATCGGCACCGCCAGCACCTGACGGTCCTCGACTTCCTGCTGGAACAGGCCGCCGTCGATGACCACGCTCTGGATGCGCGGATTGAGCACGGCGAGCAGGTTCAGCGCCTGGACGACGTCCGGGCAGTTGTGGCATGTGAGGGACATGTAGGTCTCGAAGCGCAGTTCGCCTTCGAGGCCCTTGATCTGGTCGATGAGCTCCTGCTCGATCTTGGGCGGATGGCCGCCGACCTGCAGCAGCGCCAGCACCAGCGAGGTGAACTCGTGGCCCATCGGGATCGCGGCGAAGCGGATGCGCTCCGTCTCGCCCGGACGGTGCAGCGTGAACGAGGGCTTGCGCGCATCGTTGCCGTTCGTCTCGAGCGTGATCTTGTCGGTCAGGGAGACGATGTCCTGCAGCAGGCCATGCATCTCCTGGCCGGCCTCGCTGTCGTCCAGCGAGGCCGTGATGACGAAAGGCAGCTTCACGCGCTCGAGGTAGGCCTTGAGCTGCGCCTTCAGGTTGGTGTCGAGCATGTGAGACTCCTTCCGATTCGATGAAAAGTTAGATCTTGCCGACCAGGTCGAGCGACGGCGCGATGGTCTTCGAGCCTTCGTTCCACTTCGCGGGGCAGACTTCGCCCGGGTGCGCGGCGGTGTACTGGGCAGCCTTGAGCTTGCGCAGCGTCTCCTTGACGTCGCGCGCGATCTCGTTGCTGTGCACCTCGGCCGTCTTGATGATGCCTTCCGGGTTGATGATGAAGGTGCCGCGCAGCGCCAGGCCTTCTTCCGGGATGTGCACGTCGAACGCGTTGGTCAGCTGGTGCGTCGGGTCGCCGACCAGCGGGAACTTGGCCTTGCCCACCGCCGGCGAGGTCTCGTGCCACACCTTGTGCGAGAAGTGCGTGTCGGTGGTGACGATGTAGACCTCGGCACCGGCCTTCTGGAACTCGGCGTAGTTGTCGGCGGCGTCTTCCACTTCGGTCGGGCAGTTGAAGGTGAAGGCGGCCGGCATGAAGATCAGCACGGACCACTTGCCCTTGAGCGTCTCGTTGCTGACGGTCACGAACTTGCCGTTGTGGAAGGCTTCGGTCTTGAACGGCTGGACTTGGGTATTGATCAGGGACATCTTGGTTCCTCGGTGGTTGATGAGTGCTGCGATGGGATCAACTATAAGCGATTGACTATCAAAAATTCATCGTCAATAGCTATCGCTGCGATAGAGACGTCCGCCCTGGCGACGGGCATCCCGACCTGGGCAGGCACTATGGCAAATCCATGATTCCCACGTTTTCAATAGAAGCTATCGGGCCGATAGCGGCGCCCCATTCGATTCAGCGCCGCTTCATGTCCCTGAATGACAGGCTCCCGCCGGACGCCTACAATGAATGAGAATAGTTCTCCTTTAGACCTCGATCCGAGAAACGGTCTCCATGTCCGGTCAAGTGCTAGCCCGCTTCGGCGATCCCGTCTCGCTGGATGCCGGCGCCGTCGCCCCCGCTTCGCGCGAACGCAGCATCGTCACGCCCGACGCCGAGATGCGGACGATGGTGCAGCTGACCCGGCTGCCCCGCAACGCCAGCGGCACCGTGGCCGGCGTGCGCGTGCACGCACCGGGCGTGGACGGCGCGCTCGATCCCGCGGACGAGCGCATGGCGCTGCGCCTGATCGAGATCGGCTTCGTGCAGGGCGCGACGCTGCGCGTGATCGCGTTCGGCCAGCCGGGCGACGACCCGATCGGCGTGCGCGTGGGCGGCCGCGGCGGGGTCAGCACGTTCGCGCTGCGGCGGCATGAGGCGTCCTGCGTCTGGGTCTGGGTGGACCGGCCATGAACGCCACCGTCCTCGACAACCGCCAGATCGCGCTGCTGGGCAACCCGAACTGCGGCAAGACCGCCCTCTTCAACCTGCTCACCGGCAGCCGCCAGAAGGTGGCCAACTACGCGGGCGTCACGGTCGAACGCAAGGAAGGGGTGCTCGCGCTGCCGTCGGGCAGGCAGGTGCGCGTGCTGGACCTGCCCGGCGCGTACAGCCTCAACGCCACCAGCGCCGACGAGACCGTCACGCGCGACGTCGTCAATGGCAGGCGCGCCGGCGAGGCGCCGCCGGACCTGCTCGTCTGCATCACCGATGCCACCAACCTGCGCCTGACGCTGCGCATCGTGATCGAGGCGCGCCGCCTCGGCCGCCCGATGCTGGTCGCGCTCAACCTGGCCGACGTCGCCCGCAAGCGCGGCATCCACGTCGACCTGGCCAGGCTGGAAGCGGAACTCGGCGTGCCGGTGGTGGAGACCGTGGCTGTGCGCAGTGGCGGCGCGGAGGCGCTGCTCGCCACGATCGACGCGTGGCTGGCGCGCCCCCACGACGCTGCCAACGCGGTCGCGTCCGGCCCCGGCGTGCACCGCGGCGCCGAGCCGCCGCACGGCCACGTGGGCCAGGCCGCGATCGACGCCGTCATGCGCGACCACCACGAGGTGCACCGCCTGCTCGATGCCACGCTCACGGAGCCGGCGGCCAGCATCTCGCACGTCGACGACCGCCTCGACCGCGTGCTGCTGCATCCGGCCTGGGGCATGGCGATCCTCGCGGTCGTGCTGTTCCTGATGTTCCAGGCGGTGTTCAGCTGGGCCAAATGGCCGATGGACCAGATCCAGGCGCTGATGGACGGCACCGGGCAGCTGGTCGCGCGGCACATGGACGACGGCATGCTGCGCAGCCTGCTGGTGGACGGCGTCATCGCCGGCGCCGGCAGCGTGCTCGTCTTCCTGCCGCAGATCCTGATCCTGTTCCTGTTCATCCTGGCGCTCGAAGACTCCGGCTACCTGCCACGCGCCGCATTCCTGCTCGATCGCGTGATGGCGGGCGTGGGCCTGACGGGGCGCAGCTTCATCCCGCTGCTGTCCAGCTTCGCGTGCGCGATCCCCGGCATCATGGCCACGCGCACGATCGCCGATCCGCGCGACCGGCTATCCACCATCCTGATCGCGCCGCTGATGACGTGCTCCGCGCGCCTGCCGGTCTACGCGCTGCTGATCGGCGCGTTCATCCCGTCGCGCACGCTCGCCTTCGGCGTCAACCTGCAAGGGCTGGTGCTGTTCGTGCTGTACATGGCCGGCATCGTCAGCGCGATGGGCGTGGCCTGGGTGCTGCAGCGCCTGGGCCGCCGTTCGGGCCCGGCGCACCACACGCTGATGATGGAGCTGCCGGCCTACCGCTGGCCCAACCTGCGCAACCTGGCCATCGGGCTGTGGGAACGCGCGCGCATCTTCATGACGCGCGTCGGCACCATCATCCTGTCGCTGATGATCGTGCTGTGGTTCCTGTCCACGTTCCCCGGCCCGCCGCCCGGCGCCACCGGGCCGGCCATCGGGTACAGCCTGGCCGGACGCCTGGGCCACCTGCTCGAAGTGATCTTCGCGCCGATCGGCTTCAACTGGCAGATCGCCATCGCGCTGGTGCCGGGCCTGGCCGCGCGCGAGGTCGCCGTCGGCGCGCTCGGCACGGTCTACGCGCTGTCGGCCTCGGGCGACGCGGTCGCCGAGCAGCTGTCGCCGCTGATCCAGCACACCTGGTCGCTGCCGACCGCCTGTGCCCTGCTCGCCTGGTACGTGTTCGCGCCGCAATGCGTGGCCACGCTGTCGGTCACCCGGCGCGAGACCGGCGGCTGGCGCCAGCCCGTCATCATGGCGACGTACCTGTTCGCGCTGGCCTACGTCGCCGCAGGGCTCACGTTCTACGGCGTGCGCCATTTCTCCGGAGCCTGAGATGCAGACGCTCGTCACCCTCCTCATCGTGCTCGCCGCCGCCGGCTACAGCGTCTGGAAGCTGGCGCCGGCCGCCTTGCGACACAAGCTGGCCGCGCAGACGGGCGCGCTCGCGCGCGTGACGGGCGCGAGCGCGGAGACGGCACGCCGCATCGAGATCAAGGCGCTCGACGCCGCCGCCAACGCCGGCGGCTGCGGCAGCTGCGGCCCGTGCAAGGGCTGCGCCACGGGCCAGGGCCGGGACGACGAGGCCACGTCGGCCTGATCGTCCCGGCGACGCGCGGCGCGGCGTCAGCGCTTCAGCCCCAGCAGCGCCAGCGCATGCCGGTGCAGCCGGCCGTTGGGATCGGCCAGGTTGTGCAGGATCGTGAAGTGGTTGGTGTTCGGGATCGTCTCGCACACCGGCACGCTCGTCGGCCCCCACTGGTCGCGGATCAGCGCGGTCTGGCGCTTGAACTCCGCGGTCTCGTCGCCGCCCACCGCCGTCAGCAGCGGCTTGCGCGGACGCGGGAAGAAGGCGCTGCTCAGCCGCCGGACGCTGGCCGGCGTCAGCTTGATGTCGTCCTTCAGGAACGGCGCATGGCGCAGCGGCTCGAGGTCGAACAGGCCCGAGATCGCGAGCGCGCCGCTCAGGAGCTGCGCCGGCAGCGACGCGTCGACGTCCTTCCACCGGCAGCTCAGCATCATCGAGGCCAGGTGGCCGCCGGCCGAATGGCCCGCGACGACGATGCGTGAAGGATCGCCGCCGTAGATCGCGGCGTTGCGATGCACCCAGGCCAGGCAGCGCGCCATCTGCAGCGCGATGTGTTCGATGCCGACCGCGGGGCACAGCGCGTAGTTGGGCACGATCACCAGCGCGCCGTCCGCGGTGAACGACGGCGCGAGGAAGCCGTGCAGCGACTTGTCGGACGAGCGCCAGTAGCCGCCGTGGATGAACACGAGCACCGGCGCGCCGGCCTTGGGCGTGGGATAGACGTCCAGCGTCTCGTTGTCGCCTGCGCCGTAGCGCACGTCGCCGCGCCACGACTCGAGGCGCTGCACCAGCGACGATGCCGTCTGCCAGCGCTCGAAGATCTCGACATGCTCCGGGTGCCGGGCGCGCGCGTGATATTCGGCATGCAGCCAGTCGGGATCGTGGCGCGAGGCGCGAGGCGGGAAGGTCAGGGTCACTGCGGGCTCCTGCGGGGTTGCGACGAGGGCGCGCCCATCCTAGACCAAGCGCTGCGGCGCTGCGGCGCCGGGCGCGCCGGCGGTGGCAGGTTTCCCGCGCCGTGAAAGCGCTTTCCGTATCGATGCGATTCCGTCGTCGGATGGCGCGGAATCGGTCGCTTGGGCAGCCGGCGCGTTGCGCCCGATCGGCCGCTCGCCGCAGCGGAGGCCGGGGGGGCGACTCGCCATCGAGCCCGTCGCGGAAAACTTGCTGCGCGAGGGTACGCCCTGGGACAAACCCGCGAATCCTGAAGAAATGTTGCCCCGATAAGTCGAAACGCGACGGTATGCGGGAGTTCCCTAGATCACACGCTGGGCAAGTGCCTTACATTTGAAACCGCTTTCAGGGGGGATGCACGACGGCCTCTGAAAGCGCTTTCAAAGCTCGTTGAAAAGACGGCATGAATTGGGCGCACGTTCCCGAACGGCGACTCGGCTCACCAAAACAATCGGAGACAAGTCAATGAAGATCCACCACGCGCCGTCGTTCCGGCGAACCCGCCTCGCCTCCGCCTGCGGACTGCTGCTGGCCGGCGTCACGGCGGCACATGCCCAGGGAGCGGCGTCCGCGGCGGCGCCGGCGTCGGCTGCCAGCGGCGCCGACCGCTCCGATGCC
>Ga0247779_1001048_pt1 | contig 14198 bp, 13 predicted proteins | sample UWRJL221509R5_FD_179925 | JGI IMG/M metagenome (GOLD analysis project Ga0247779, IMG submission 179925) | Plant litter microbial communities from Arlington Agricultural Research Station in Wisconsin, United States - UWRJ-L221-509R-5 | ecosystem: Environmental > Terrestrial > Plant litter >...
AAAATCTTTTTACTTTGATTCTCCTGAGTAGTGGCCATAAAATATAACTGGTAATTGACAAAGATATCTTAAAATGAGAGAATGGCAAAGAGTTTGAAGTTGAAGCTTTGAAGGTTGAAGCTTTGAAGTGTTGGATACCCTGCTGCAATCCTTGTCTCTTCCATTTTCTGCAGGCGCGCTTTTGATAGTATATCATTTTCCTTTTTATCTCTCTCCATTTCCTGCTCCTTAATCTCGTCCTGCCTTTCCTTCCATAGCTTTCAAGCAATATTCACCTGAGCTGGTGTCACTTCCTTCAGCACTGTTCTGCGTGGTGCCCGTTTTTTGGTTGCTGGCAGACCAGATACGACAATGAATTCATTCGAGATAATGTTTTCAATGTTATTCGGTTGTTTTTGGGGATTATATATAGGTCATAAGATATTAAACGCGTAGGTACAGAATGAGATGAGTGTTTAATCAGAGCGACACCTGTCCGGACGTGCGTCCAAAAATGGCTAGTCGGAGTTTGAAAGTCCCATGTACTACTTTACGGTTAAGTCGTACCAGCCGTTATAGTGGCTAATTCCCTTCCTTAATTTTTTTTCCCTCACGTTTTTTCGAATCCTGCCACTATAACGGCTGGTTTCGAGCCTAGAATTAATATTACTCGTTTATCCCACACATTTTTGACCCCAATGTCTCAGTTTATTTGCTCTTGACAGGGGCCCTCAATGGGCTAACTTATCGTTCGTATCTTTCCCCGCTATCAGATGACTGGGACTCGGTACTGATTGAATGCAAATTTCCCATTTACTTTGTTTCAGCTTAGTAAGATCAGAAAGGGCTGCAAAACGTCTGCTTGAAAGACTCATACCATGATGCATGATAGGTATTAGTAAGCCATACTCATCCGCCGCGATTGATTTACAGTAATGCCACATCTCATTCATTAAGTCTCGTTATTTATCGTACTACAAGGACGTCGTTCCCTATAAAAGCTCTCTGAAATGTCGCTACAAACCAGAAATCTTTCTGGGTTCTATCTAGACCGGTATGGCTTAATGACTTTTCTTTTCGAGCCAGTAATGTACTCATATCCCCATAAGATATTTTCTTTTGCTTTTCCGACCATGGAGGTTGAAGAAGACGCAACGAAGTACCTAGAGCTCCCTCAAGAAATGTCTGAGCACATTATGAGCTTTCTTCAGTATGACTTCATGGCCTTAAAGCTATGCAGTCTCGTTTGCCGGTCGTGGACTATGGCCGCTCGTCGCTTTCTTTTTCGCATCCTGGTGATCGAGGACAAGAAGAGCAGCGCCGGTATTTCAACATTTGCTATTACGTCCGGTTATTGCAAAATCATTCCATATGTGAAGGGTATCGAGATACGATGCGCTGGCCGCATAGACGCCCTGATCTGGAAATCTCCCGATTCCCTCCTCAACTCTTTATCCTCGACAATCACTTGTTTACGTCTTTTCAAATGCCTTTTCAACAATTTCCTCGACCTCACGAATGCTATCCAAATGTTTTGCTGTGTTCAAGATCTTGGCCTGGAGTGTGTTGATTGGAAAGTCTCGGATGTCGTAGGATCATTTCGCCCTACCACCTGGTCTCCTTCATCTCTCACGCATCTCCGGCTCAAGTCTACCCAAGTGGCACCAGTTCTAAATGGAATGATCGCATCCACGGAGCCTCTTCGCATCTCTCATTTTGAGGTCAACCCAATGAACGAGGAGGACATTCCAATCTTTTGCAAGTTCTGTCAAGCGGTTGGCAAGACATTGAAATCCATGAGTACATTCACCAAAAAACGTGAAGTTTTTCTATCATATATCCCTTACAGTGGTCCTACGACTCGCCGCGATGCAGAAAATGTCGACAACCAAATTTCCAACTTGTATACATCGTATTTCAATATTCCTCGATCATTCCCTATATTTACCTCACTCGAAAGGGTCCGCGCTATTAAGTTCTTGGATTCATCTTCTTCCAACGAACAAGAAACGGGCATGTTCTGGGCAGCGCGGGTTCTGACCAAAATTCATCCCCAACACGTTTTCAAATATATGACGCTGCAATTGGTGATCTCTAGGACAGGCGAAGTGGACCACTACGGCATCAGATGGGACTTCTTTGATGAAGCGCTGGGCAGTGACATATTTGTCAATTTTCGATATTTGGAGTTTGAGGTTTTAGGAAAGGTTGAATTGGATACGATTTCTAGCCTTTTATCACACCGTCTTCCTCGCCTTGCGGCACGTGGTCGTCTTCGCTTTTCTAAATTGGAGTAAATAGGCCGTGTAGTGAGTGGTGACTAGTAGAACCTGAAGAGAACTAGAGCCTTTTGATTGATTAATTTCTGAAGCCATGATAAAACAATCTTGTATGCGGGCACTGTGGTTCCAATGCCGTCCCGTCTGTCCTGTCTCGAGTCAAAATGTAACCAGTCCAACCCCATGCAAAGACGGCCGTGAGACGGTTGAATGTTCTTGTCCTGTTCTATGTGAATGTAGGCTGTTCTGGTTATGTGGTTGCTTGTTTACTTACTTTTGGTCGTCAGTAGATCTGTTTTTGAACGGGAAGCCAATCAACACTCTTCGACTCGCGCCGACGTCCCTACATAGCCACCCGGTCCTTAGGCTCGAGGACCTACTTAATTCAGACTCGGCGAAAATTATTTTCTACCCTGTATTATCCGCCTCTTTCGCAAGTCTCTGAAAGGTCTTGATCGAACACAGGAAATACAATTTACCCTTTTCAATACCACTTGTGCAAGCCAATAACAGCATGCGCAGACAGAGTAGTAGGCATCATTCTTTCCTGGTCTTTACACCCCGGGTCCGTATCGTGGCGTGCTGATTCGTGCTCTTGTAGTTGTTCGGGGAGGATGTCACGAGAAAGAATGAAAACATGTAGGCCAGCCGCCAGAATGGGAGAATCAGGAAATGGCATCAGAGTTACCGCCTTAGTTATTATTAGTAAATTCCAAACGAAAGGAAGAAGGGTCGGAATGAGATTTCTGAATTGACAAGACAAATATCACATACACACATGATATACAACGGATACACTAAGAGCCCACAATGTTACAGGCCATTGCAGAAACAAGTGAATACTTTGTAACAATATGTAGTAGCAAAGTCTTGGAAATACAGCAACCATGTCTTTCTCGCTTTCCTGCCTGGAACATCTACACATCTAATACTGCAACCTGACCGCATACGGATGAGCACATACCAATGAACGAGGAGCAACAACAGCGTCTTCGGCCAGGTCAATGAATGAACAGGGATGAAGAAAGGAAAAAGACCAAAAAAGCAGTGGATGAAATTTTAAAAGGGCCATGTTGTTGTATGGGTGTGGTGAGTGGTTGATGATGTTTACGCGAGGAATTGGCAAGGCAGAGCCAAACATTTGCAGAACAACCAAGGAACGAAGGCAAATGGGTTCCGATTTGTGATGATATTGGATTGACACAAAACGGCTGGGAATAACACGGATAATGGGAATGTCCATAGGCAAATATGGTGGGTAGATGATGGTGATGGTGGTGACAGGCGTTCAAGTGGTGGTGGGTTGACTTGTGTTAATGGTGGCAAACCAAAGCGGAAATTATACGAACATTTAGGCTCAGGCATGAGCGCAAGATATCAGAGACTACGATGACGATGGAGTGGGATGGGCGATGTATAAGATAGTGAATTAACAATTCGGTATGTCAGTCATGCCAACGCGAGCAGATATGGTACAAGGGGTATGATTTCTTGAATCTACTCTTCGGGAAATATTTGATGTTATGGGTGGTGGTATGTGCGTACACATGTATGTATGGTTCTTAGTTTGTGTGGGATGAAAGTATTATTGGGAAATGATGGATATTGTTGAATTTCCATCGATTCAAATCGGTTTGTTGTGGCAAGGTGGGTCGATTTTTCTCGGCGACCACAAAAGTAGATTGTGAGAGGGTAATGGGGGATATGAAAAAAAGGGAAACTGAACAACTGCGAGCAACTTGTGCTCCTCCTACTCTGCCTCTCCGCCGCCCTGTATCTCCTACCAGCCACTGGCGGTACTTCTCTCTCTCCTCCTCTTCACTGCTCACCTCCTCTCCTTGCTGAGACCAACACTTCACCGCGCAACAGGCACGCCGCCGCGATACGCTGGTTGGCTTCGTGGCTGCTGAGGGGGCGCACCATTTTGCCTAGCTGGGTACTGAGGAACTTGCTGCTGCTGCTGCTGCGGGACGACCTGTGTAGGCTGGGGTTGTTGTCCATTTCTCTGTTGAATCGGAGCAGCCGTAAGTTGCTGCCTTGCCTGTTGCTGTGGAAGCTGGGGTTGTTGAGGTGGTCTCTGCACTTGACTCTCCTCGCCGCCACTGGGGGCGACATACAGCCCCCTATCAATGGTTTGAGGAATGGGCTGGATTTCCGTGCCCAACTCTTGTTCGATCTTGTACAGATTGAATCGGTCCTCGTAGGTGACCAAGTTAATTGCCAGACCAAGGTGTCCAAATCGTCCAGAACGTCCAATACGATGCAGATATGTTTCACTATTCTTTGGGAAATCAAAATTGATTACGACGTTGACCGCTTGGATATCGATACCACGGGTAAGCAAGTCAGAGCAGACCAAGTTTCTGCAGACCCCGTTCCTGAAGTCGTGGAAGACTCGGTTGCGGTGAGACTGCAGCATTTTAGCATGCGAGTAGAAGCAAGAATAGCCGAGTTCAGTGACTTTCTTTGCTAGGAGTTCGACGCGGTTGGTTGAATTACAGAAAATAATCGACTGGTTGATTTGGAGCTGGGAACAAATAGTTCAGTCTCCTGATCGTATATGAACGAAGAGATATACCTTGGAGAAGAGGGTATTGAGGCAATGAACCTTTTGACGTTCTTCAACGTAGGCATAGTATTGAGTAACACCACGGAGAGTTAACTCGTCCATAAGGTTGATCTCATAAGGAGTCCTCATATGCTTCTCCTACAAAATGATCAGCGTTAAAGATGAAGATAGAGAACATTCAAAAGAAAAAATCTTGCCTTGAAGTCTTTGACTATCATGGGGAAAGTGGCACTAAATAGCATGACTTGACGAGTCTCGGGGAGGAAAGAGAGAAGTTGTTCCATGACAGGGGCAAATTCTGGTGAAAGGAGCTTATCCGCTTCGTCCATGACGAAGACTGGGCACTCAGAGAGATCGGCTACGCCTTTGCCAGCTAAATCCAAAATACGACCTGGCGTGCCAACAAGAACATGCACAGTTTCGGACAATCGCAGGATATCATCCTTGAGGGTTGTGCCTCCAGTGGTGACCATAACTTGCAGGCCCATGTGTTTACCAAGAATTTTGCAAACCTGGGATGTCTGCAGAGCCAATTCACGAGTCGGCACGAGTAGAAGCGCCTGAATTTTAGGCTTGTTCAAATCGATTTGCTGTAAAGAGGGGATCACGAAGGCGGCAGTTTTACCTGTGCCATTCTTTGCGCGGGCCAGAATGTCGCGTTTGGAGAGTGCAATGGGAATGGCTTCTTCTTGAATTGGAGAAGGCTTCTCAAAACCAGCCTCGAAAATGCCCATGAGTAATTCCCGGTTGAGGGACATGTCTTCAAATTCCAATCCTTTGGTGGCTGTCACATCTTCTGTTTGAGGTCGGATATCTTTTGGTGGGGGTCGTAGGCCTGATTTCCAGGAAGAGTCGTTGCCGTTGGCAGGACTAATGACATACACCAATTTTTAGTAGGGGCTCCTACGCGATAAGGTTTAGTTAGAAAGGGATTGGCTCACGTAGACGACGATGAGGGCGTTGCTTGAGACATGGATGTCGTACTATAACGGTGGTAAAGTATGCAAATTGGTGACGGCGCTAGACGACGTGGCTTGGTTGATATCGATGTCACGAAAAGAAATCGGGCAGTTTTCCAAAGTTTGTGCTGTCAATGGGCAGTTAAGTTGTTGGATTGGTTCTCAATGCACAAGTTAAGAGAAAGATGCGGGGTTTGTTGATACTGTTATTGTAGTTGCAGGGCAAAGTAATGTCTTTTGGGAAGGTGGGTGTGCGGAGGAGAGTCTTGTTCGTCGGCAAAAACACATTTCAGGCCCAAATCTGTAGAAATTCACACGCTACAGCCTAATCTTTCTGTTAAACAGTCAAGTTGCGTCAACACTTTTGTTGCGAATGCATATGGTCGGGAACAACGACCTCGAGGCGGACTGGTGGGCAATTGGGACGGACTCGAAATTCTCAGTGAGTTGTTTGCTCAGTTAGAATTCATTAACATTGGATTAATTTGATTAACAGGCTGTTCTGCTTATTCCTAGTTCCCCAAGTCCCGCGTCTACCCAAATTCAGGGCGTATTCTTGCGCATATGACAATCTGATCTTTCCATCCTCGTCACTATTGCTGGTCATCCCAATATCAATGTGGTTCTCAACTATTGTCCGATGCGCTCTCTGAATTTTCGACAACTCATCGTTCTCTTGGACACTAACTCTTTTGCTGCGATAACTTAGTCTTTGGAGGACGTACATTTGCTAATGCGCCAGGTCAACTCTTTTCTATCCATGATGAAGAATACAATTGAAGAAATAACGTCGCTTCCCTCCCGACGTTGATTAATCGAGAGGATATCTGACCCTGCCTTCGTCCCTGCACGTTGTACGTTTAGCATTCTTTTTCGCAAGATTGACGTAACAGTTAATACACTTGAAACTCAAGGGTTCATATGTAGTCCGGATGTATCACAACCTGAATGAAATTGTATTGAAGTAACAACGACCTGACCGTAGCGACTAACTATCTGTCCGTTTACAATTAATCCCTTTCTTCCTCCCAAAGGCCCCATAAAGTCCCAAAACGCAACATTGTTCGCTGCACCATGGGTTCAGAAATTCTGTTTGATTTGATGCAGCAGATGAGGTTGTTTTCGTATATGTGGGGTGAGTACTCTGGCGGCTTAATCATTACAACGCTGCTTATACTCATGACAACCCTTGCCACCTTGGCACGCTACAGTGTCTGCGACTGTGTTCTTGATATGCGACAACGTGTCGAGTATTTCCTTGGAGGTTCGCTCACGTCTTTCTTTCGTAGTAAATTTCTTGTTCTCTGACCCTCTTGCTGCGCCCAACAGTTAGAATACGTTTGGAGGTTCGTGTCACTACCCCGCCCTTACGAGATAATCTAATACTGACATCAGCCTCATCAGCTCAAGATGGTCGATACCAAAGATTGTCTATCTCTTCCTGAGATATTATGGGTTTTGCTTTATGGCGTGAGTGCTGGAATTCCTGCCCCAGGAATTGAGAGAGAGAAAATTCTTACAGACTTCTAGAATCGATACTCTGGGTCCGTAATGATAACACAGTTAAACAGTGAATTTCTTTCCGCTAACTGGACATGATGTTAGTCTTCTCCACCGTGCAGCATTCTATAGTGGTGTGTTAGATCTCTCCGCCTGACTTGTCTGTATTTTACCATTTTGATAGAGGTTTGGAGTGACAGTTTATCCTTCGTCGTCATGTCCATTGACCATTAGATGTACTACAGGTGCCAGCTATTTTACTGGTCCATTGTCACTGTGTACGTTATTTTGATTCCAAGAAAAGTGGCGATGATAGGACTGACATACAAGAACCGGTAGCGGAGGAACGATGATAATTTCTCTTGCCACAGATGTAATTCTCTGTGTGAGATTGTATGCATTGTACAATCGTAGTAGACGGAGTAAGTCTTCTTCAAATCCATTCTCGTACTCTCAAGCCACTGGCATACTTATATCAATACAACCGAATTAGTGCTTTGGCTCCTTGTAATCCTATACTTTGGTAAAGCTCTTTTATATCTCTGGATTTTTCTCCTGGCTAACCCTAATTATAGGAAATCTTGTGGTATGTTCTTCCCCCCTTCCTGCAAAAAAATATTTTACCGACTTTTGGCGTAGTTGCAACTCTACGTATGTGTCACAATTGGCCTGGACTCTTCAAGGACTATAATCGTGGCACCTCCGGGTTTGCCTCTACTCGGCTGCATGGCTAATCCCGACATCATGCTGACGCTCCCTGCATGGTAAATTGGCACATAATCAAAACGCTTAAACTAAACAAATTAACAGGATAGCCTCATTAATTGTATCCAGTTTAGTCGGAATGTGGCTTGCTCTCGCGTTTGAATATTAATATGGACCTCTCTATCATCTTTTCAGGCATCCATATCGTCCTTTTGTTGGTCGCGTGTCGCAAGTCGTATGTCAGCGCAAAGCAATTGGGCATCCCTGTGCACTTCTCCCCTTTGATGAAGGCCTTGGTGAAGGATGGCATTTTATATTTTATATTACGGTGAGCTGAGCTTGTCTTGTCGTAACGGTCTTTATAATTTAGCTAATTCATTAACAACAGAGCAAGTAGTAAATAATCTCCATTCCTTGACTCACGTCCAAAGTGCTGACAATGAATACCACATCCAGTGGCTATATCTTTAACCATCATGAACTTTGTCATCGTTCGGGGCCCCTTGATCAGCATAACACGGCCGTGAGTAATACAGTACTGCGGTGGCTGATAATATTCTTACTGGGTTTTCTGCAGGTGGTTCAACGCTATATACATCTCCGTTGTAGGTGTTATTGTTATATTTTATCTGCCCTTTTTGGCCTTCCACGATGGCTTTACTCTCGCTCTCTTCTAATTCTTCCTCTTTCTTGATCAGGGATGTCACGTAATACTCAACGTTCGAAGGGTCGCTCATCGAACCCATGGCGGACTCGGAGATAATTTCATTGGAGGCCTTGACACGGCACTTACAATCGGCCAAGAATCTCGCGTGATCACCTTGCAGGCGTAAGGTATTCTGAATTCCCCCAGAGGGACTAGTACTACTTTACAAATTGTTTATTACTTATTATTAATATGTGTACCAAAAAATGGCGCCCCATATCGCCGTCGATTGTACTTTCCATGACTTTGCTCAGTAAGAAGCCAGCAATGATTGCAATTGCCAGATCCAACAACCTTGTAATTAAGCGCCGATGCGTAACTAAGAGTTGCCCGGATAAATTAGCACATGATCAACACTAAATCAACACATGATGTGATAATCGTGCAAACTGGATTGCGTTAATCATGAACGTTCACGTCGCACGACCGTTTGACCATGATGTATGATCAACTCTGATTCCTGGATGCACCACCTTCGACTCGGGACTGCAAATCGTTCGTATTTACTCCATTTTGAAATATCGTCGAGATAATTGCACCTACTATTAACGTGGCTAGATATCGAAAAGCTAGCAATCGTGATTTACTGTAGGGAATATTGCAATATCACCAACCTATCTTGACTCGTACCTCGGCGAACACCTGTGCTTCAAGGTACGTACTCACGGACCCTATTTACTTCAACTTCTTATCAACTTACTAAATTACTTTCATCTGGATAGTTTGCGAGATGTCCACGCCTATGACTCCTGATTTACAAACCCAGATTTCTGGACTGCGTAAAAGACCATGGGTCAATTTACAAGGTCTAATCGACTGCTCGACCACCCTTATGTCTAGTTTGACATTCAGTCCCACATGCTTGTCCATCTCCTTGCTTGGTCGAGGCAGCTACAATCACGTCTACCGACTAGAATTCACTGATGGCACGCAGTTAGCTGCTAGTGTCTCGAACCAAGACGACGAGGATTTTAATGCTCAGGCAAAGCAATCTGAAATTGAAGCAATGAAGTTTGTTCGCGAGTCAGGACTGTATCCTGATATCCCAGTACCAAAGGTATACGGATGGGACTTAACGTTTAACAATCCCGCATGGGCACCATATGTTCTCATGGAGGTGGTTAATGGGGAGACTTTACAGGACCTGCGCGACGAGAACGGCCGCTATGGGCTGGACACATTACCCCATAGACAACAACTTTCTATTGTCAGGACATTGGCGAAACTGAAAGCATCTCTTTCTAGGCCCCTATCTTTCAACAAAATTGGAAGCATCATAATAGATACGGAGGAAGGAAAACCTGCTGTCGGACCACTCATGACACTTACGGAAAAATGCTTGGGCGGGCCTTTCAGATCCGCAGATGAACTGTGGCGTTCTTGTTTAGAACAGGAAATTCTTCATGCAGTTAACGAGTGGTGCAATCTGGAAGTGGATGAACTTTCGACGTCACTTTCAGATCCCAAATGCGCTCCGCAAACGTTCTCAGAGATATTTCAGCTACTGTCTGCGCTTATTCCCCAATTCAATATACCAAAAGAATATTGTTTATTGGTTCTACACCATCCCGATCTCGCCTTGCGCAACATATTCTTCGACAAGGACTCGCTGTCGTCGGACCAACCAAAGATAACAGGTGTTATTGACTGGGGAGGTGCACAAATCTTGCCTCTCATGCTTACGGCCCAGTACCCCGATGATCTTATGACAACAGCCGACGAGCCCTTTCCGCGCCCTGAATATCCGGACGAGAATTGGAGGACCGTACCTGCTGATTGGACCTCCATGGGAGATGTTTCACTATGGCCACAGACTTTCTACCGCGAAAACGAGCCAGTAGACTATGCACCACGCGTCAACGCAACAATCCGCCGGTTTTATCTGCGGACGTACTTCAGTGCGTGCTATGCCGAATACATGGTTTTACTACACGGAGATGCAGATTTGGCCCACGCTACGCTTTTCGCCCACGCCCCATACTACTTAAAATTCCATGAAACAATGTGTGGTGGATGGACGAGTTGGGTCGAACACGCTAGTTGGATACGAGAGACATACTGGAGATTAAGGACGCTTGCTGGTCAAAAGACGGGTGAAAGGTCGTTGATTGTCGGGCCAAATGTTTATCGAGCATCACTGGAACCAGCAGTACGTGATTTGGGAATTTTGAATGAGATAGTACCATTTGTGGATGGTGATTCCAATGATTTGGAAGATGATGTCTAACGAAATACCAACTTGAATCATATAATGTCATTGTGCAGAGTGAAAACCTGATACACTCCATTCGATGATATTGTACAATGTACATTTGTATTCAATTACGGATCCCAATTACTGAAGACCCCTCAAAGCGCTTTAATCATAGCGTCGATGATCGTTGCCACTGAATCCCAGGTACTTGATGTGAAGGTCACATAAGCGTCCGTCTTTCCTTTCTTTGCCACAATTGTAATATACTGAGGTGGTTTTCCACTCGTCTGCTGGGATTTCGTTTGAAATGTAATGTTGGTCTGAGATTGTGATTTCCCATCGCCATGCCATGGTTTATACTGCCCGACTCCGTACACTTGCTCGACTTTGGCGGTGTCGATATTCTCGAGGTATTGTTTGACCTCTTTTAAGTCCTTCTTGGTAGCGCTGGACTGTATCAGGAAGGATGGTAAATTAATCCAAATAGATCATTGCAAGATATTAGCGAACACACGTTTACAGTTACAGACATGGTAAAAGTTGAGAGCGAGTTGGAACGAGTTGTTTGCTGGCGTAAGTCCCTTGCAGAGCACCGTACTTATAGGTCAGCAGACTAGCTTGGGCTTCGAAACCCAAAGGCGGGATAAGAACTCGTATCCAAAAACAGCAGTGAACATCCAAGGACTAATCAAAGCCTGACCAATTAACAAGCAAATATGTATAACACTCTTCATTTCTCCTGATCTTGTTCCCACTGGACCAAGGATAGTGCATGTTGGAACAAGCTTCATTACGCTATGAGATCCAATTGCGAGCTGAATATGCGGTATGTGGGAAAGCAAAATAGGTACTGGGATCCAAGAAGAGGCGGCGAAAAACATCAAGGTTTAGGAGAATTCGGCTGTCGCCCATTGATGTGGAGATGTGGAATATTTAAAAATTGACCATAGTCTTTCTTCGGTGCAAATTACGTTTGCTGACTGGAGTACAAGTAAAGCGAATTATTGTTGTTTCGACCCAAGTTCGGTCATTAATTTGCGTAGGGCCACAGTAGTTGGAGAGAGGACATGGTCGGTATGTTGTTTTAGGCTCGATATCAGTACGTGGGATAACAGTGCTAGAGCGTGCACTTTCTCTGAGATTGGATCTGCAGCCATTGACGGAGGGTCGTTTGTTGGCTGTGGCAATGCCATAGAAGCTGTAGATAGTGGCTCTTATGTCCACAGTGATGACATGCTACCCTGAACTTGCGCAATTAATTATCAAGGCTAGCTTATACCTTAGGAAAAGGAATCATTTGCTTGGACTTTGGAGGGCTCGGCATACTCGAAGGGTGGCTTTCAGAAGTGAGACGAATTTATGTGTCCAGATGTCCTCCCGGGGTTGAATGGACGCAGAGGCTTAATATCATGAGGTATATATGTCGTCCAAAGGTTGTCGCGCCAATCAAGTCAGGTACAGTCAGATGCTTGGCAACAAATGATTTTCGGCAAGGAGGAAAGTAAGTCGTGAAACTCGTCATGTTGAACGAGTAGGTCAAGCTGCGTGGCTTGGCGCAGAACCGGAGAACTGAGATGACCATCATAGCGATGATGCGAATCCTTATCTGATGAAAACCAGTCTTTATGTGTAAGCAAGAAGGGACATGGGTTCGAGTCTGTTCGAGTACCTCAAGTTTCAACCAAGATTTTTGAATTCCAAGGTGATCACCGTATGAACCCGTCGCGTGAGCAGAGCCGGCTCCGATGACGTTGACTCAGCGTGACTTTTGCTTCAAATAGGGGGACCACGCACATCGCGAAGATCTAAACCCTCGAGATACTTATGTCCTCTCCTCAAAGGTTGACCGACCACAAATTTATCATCTTTGACGTGTATGGCACGCTCGCGGTATGTCGCAAAGCGTTGATGATGAAAATATGTGTCATGCTGATAATCGCACGTAGGATTGGGAATCTGGTATCGTCAACGCGCTCCAACCTTTGCTAGACCGATATCCAGCAGCGAAATCATGGTCACGTAAAGATGCCTTGGAGGCATACATGGCCGTCGAAAGCGATCTTCAAGTGCAGTATCCGCAGATGCTCTATAACGAGCTGCTCGCCAAGGTGCATGAAGCTCTCGAGGAAAGATTGAAAGTGCTTTCAGGAGATCAGAGTGGGACCACAGGCACGACTTTGGCGGGAAATTTTGCTGCTGAAACTTCTGATGCAGGTGCTGGATCGAGCGCAGGAGCTGGTACCTCGATATTTGCAACCTCGAATACAATGGACAAGCATACGGCATTCAGTTCATCTATTCCTAAATGGCCCATATTTCCTGACAGCGTCGCCGCCCTCAAACGCCTGGCCAAGCACTTCAAGCTTGTCGTGCTCTCGAACGTCGATCGTGAATCTTTTCGTCACACTCATGCTCTTCTTGCTGAAGGTCCTACCTGGGAGACTGTCAAGTCCGACATGAGCACGTACACGTACCCCGAATCCAACCCGAACAAGTATTGGCATCCACAGGAAACCCCTGGTTCCAAATCCCCATTCACTCTCATTCTAACCGCACAGGACACTGGATGCTACAAACCAGCACACGGTGGGTTCCTCGCCATATTCGAGTACGTGAAGGCACATCCAGAGTTGTTTGGAGATCTTGGACTGGGGGAAGACGAACAGGTGAAAGACAAGGGGCTGTCTGTGGCTCAGAGCTTGCCTCATGACCATGTCCCGGCTCATCAACTAGGCATGCAAAGTGTATGGATCGATAGGCAGAGTGCAGTTTCATGCAATGTAGACCCTGATGGTCAGAAGAGATATGGCTGGAGGTTCGAAACGTTGGCAGAATTGGCAGATGCGGTTGAAGAGGAAATTTCTGGGAGTAACTAGTGTCATCCTTTCCCCCATCTTCTCTAGTATATCGGATATTAGATTCTTCAAAAAATGTTGACTATGACTCAAGAAATTTCCAATTGATGACAAGTAGCCAGGTTTAACTTACGGGTCGCCTCATCGGTTGTTTGTCGTTGCTTGTCTGTCTGCTGCCGTTTCCGGCATTTTTCATCTTCTGACGCTGGGCGACCTGGACCTCCTCCGTACCTTGTGGTGGCAAATCGAACTCTATTTCAATAAGAAAAATACATATAATAGTAATCTCCGCAATGTCCTATCCGTAGCTTCCAGATAGGTACTTATCATTGACATTAACCGGGTCAAGCTGAAACCAGAACCAAGTATCACGGTATTACGACAACTTCCACAGGCACATCTTCTAGGGCGCGCGGCGGCCTCATATACATGAGAATTCTCATGTTTCTCTC
>Ga0247779_1001049_pt1 | contig 14151 bp, 12 predicted proteins | sample UWRJL221509R5_FD_179925 | JGI IMG/M metagenome (GOLD analysis project Ga0247779, IMG submission 179925) | Plant litter microbial communities from Arlington Agricultural Research Station in Wisconsin, United States - UWRJ-L221-509R-5 | ecosystem: Environmental > Terrestrial > Plant litter >...
TCTGAATGCCAGCACCCAGCCAGCCAGTCTCAAAACCTCCCGGCTCGAGAATACAGCATTTGATGCCCCACTCTGGCAACATCTCCTTGCTAAAAGATTCCGTGAAACCCTCTAAAGCTAAGTAGGAGTTGATCAGAAAAAAAAAAGATGTAGCCGTCGAAGGCGTACCAAATTTGCTGGCACTGTAAAACGATAATCCCGGGTTGCCATTGTAGCCCCCGGCTGAGCTAACATTGAAGATCGTTGCACCGTGTCCTTCCATATTCATCTCTCGAACAGTTTCCGCGGTCTATTAGCAGCGAGATCAATCTTTTCATGATAAACCTTCACAGGATTAGGCCAAACCTTTTTGCAAATATAGACAGGACCCCAAAATTGAACATCGAATTCCTTTCGGGCATCTTCCTCGGGAATCCCTTCTGTTTCACCAAATATGGCCTCAAGACACAATCAATGTTTAGTGAAACAATTAAGGACGTAGACTCACATATCCAGCGTTGTTGACAACAACATCAACGCGCCCAAACTGCTTAATCATAGCTTCAAAGGCACGATCAATCTCTTCGTTCACGGAGACGTCGACCTTTAGTATCAGGAGCCGCGTGGGTGGATATTTTTCAGTGAGATAGTGGAGAACTTGAGTCCTCCTCGCCGTTGCGACAACGCATTCTCCAGCTTCCAGTACGGCTTCGACTATGGCTTTCCCAAAGCCACCGGATGCTCCAGTAACTTGGGGAGGATAGAATAGGTTTTGATTAGCGTTTCACTGGTTGAAGATAAAAGCATCTTACCAAGCCAGACACGTTGATCCACAGCCATTAGAGGTTTTCGGAATGAGGATCTTCTGCATAATGAGGTACCTTCTTATATTGCAGACATGCCTTACTCATGGGGGTTCATGAGCAGAGTGCCGCTCGATTAGACGTCCTCTCGGCGAGGCGTACATGCTCATGCGATGAGCTTTTTCGGGTACGCGTCGCAGTTATTGAGATTGCGAAAAGAAGTGCAACCTATAATTGTATCTAGCCGGCATTTCTTGTTAGTAAGGCAGTACTTTTTTATGACCTTATAATCGAGTAAATGCTCCCCGAGTGTTTCGGTTGGCCATGTTTCGGTTGGCCATGTTTCGGTTGGCCATTTAATTGTAGAGTGTGGTAGAGTAACGAGAACCTCGCCATACCTTGGCAGCATCGAGCGACGACGGCAACCGGGCGGAGTCGCGGACGCCGTGACCGGTTCCAGGCTTGTCGCTGTCTCATTAACCACGTGATTGGACGTCGTTGCTCTTCATCCAGATTCCAGAATCCAGTAACCAGTTTGAACTTTGCCCAATGCGTTTCCACTTTCTTCGTGCGACATGCTCGTGAGTTGGAAATAAGCGTTCAACTCAAATCTGTATCAGGGTCCTACCAGTATAAAGGGACATTTCAACTTAACGCACGGAACCCTTACGACCAAGGTACTAACTGTTGATTCGAGGAGTCCCTCAGGCTCTAATTCACCTGTTAATGCGAGACAATTCGTTGCCTTCGTCTCGATGGGCACATCATGCGAAATACTCACTCCTGACAGAAACTTCCGTCTTAATCTTAATCTTGCTGTTTGATATTTATTCAAAGACCCTGCATGGAAATGATGAGGGACGAATTCATGTATTCAGTTCACCCCGCCTTGACATTCGTAATGGACAGGCACCCTCAGGGCCCACACTGACTGTTCATATACGTTGCTTGGATGGGTTGCATATATAAGGTTGGTCGTAACTTTAACCACTCATTGATTTCTTTCATTCATCGTTTTGCACAGTGCAATTGTTCAAATCGCGTACAATCCATGGAAGTATATAGTGCCGCTGCGAGGCCGATGTTCTTGGCTATAATGGGTGCGTCGATTTAAAACTTTCAATGCATGGCTGATGTCAATGGACTGTCACAGCCAACACCTACCTCACTGGCCTGGTAGGATGCCAATATACGACATACATTAAACGTAGTGAGTACTCAGTCTTAGCACTAATACTTCAAAGTTTACCTTCTTGTTGACAGAATATAATGATACATGGATCACTAAGTAGACATAGTCTCAATCTCCATGAATACCTTCAAAATGCTGACGGTGTTTCTTCGCATTACAGATTCACGGTCATCAATATGGCTATCATCGATGCTTTCGTAGCTGTTCTGTACGTCTGTCGAGGTTTCTTTGTGTAATTGTTATGGGCTTACGCCAGATTCAGCACGGCGTACATGTTGTGGATATCTTGGTATGCCCAAATCCTGGCAGTTAGCAACGTTGATTGACCTCAATTGCCTTTGAATCAGTGTACCTAATTATCTTGGACCTATTCACAACAGTAAGCCAGGTTCATTTCCAAGAAGACGACAGCTAATACTTTCTCTCCACAGTTGTGTCTTGGACATTCACGATTGTACCTATCTGCACTTCACTATCAGGACTTATGGCCCATAGTTTTCTCATCCAAATGTTAGTTTTATCTCAACTTTCAAGGATGCCGAATCTTATCCATTGGTTCTCACAAGGTACCAGAAGCTCACGAATAATAAAGCATTGGTGATATCAGCTCTGATGTGGACCTTTATGGCGTCAACGTTTGGATTTGGAATGTTGACGGGTATATATGGGACGTCGCTCAAAATTTCTTTGCTTGAACGTGTCCCAACGTAAGTATACGTTTTTAATCTGTCATATCTTGTATTAACTTTTTCTCCTCGATAACAGTAACCCTAGTCCAGACATGAATACTATAATGTCACCTTTCCAGAATTATGTGTTCATCTGGATGTGTCTCCAAGTGATGGTAGACGCTGGTATCTCCTGTGAGTTTATAGGTGCCTCTCCCTTCGCGCGCCGCTAATGATAGAAAGCAGTAATATTGAAGTTCGCTCTATCCTCTACCGAAGCTCACATTCTGAATGGCCCTGGTGCACTTTCAAACTCCAGGTTCAATCGAATTACAACATGCATCACTCAAACAGCATTCTTGAGCCTATTATACTCATTCACTGCTGTTCTTGTGAACATGGCTGCCCCCCGAGCAAGTAAGACCATATATGTCATAGTGTTTCTGCCTCTTGGAAGGCTGTATACGAGCGTAAGTTCTGGAACTAGGAAGATCGCATCTATTGGTGATTGTTAATAAAACTACTCTTCAGTCTGTCTTATTCAATCTCCTCGCTCGGAAGGTGCAGAGCACCACGACAGGCGATGACTGTACTATCCAGGCGCGCTTTGTTTCTATTGTCATCTGCCAGCGTGCTAAACTTTCACATCCAGTTAACACAAGATGTTTGGGTAGTACGGGATGCTGACGAAGAATCCCAGACATCCCCTACTCGTGCAATCAAGAGGGCGGAAAACTTGATAAATTCGAAATCGGTACCTAATGAAATTCTCAAAATCGAGCTTCCCGAACTCAAGAGATGAGCAACGCGTAAAATGGAACTGTTACATGCATGTCTTGAGCACAATCTATTTATATTTTCTCATTTGTAAGGATATGTATATATCAATGTAAACTTTCTTTTTCTTATCCACATTTGATCCACACACATATTGTTTGCTTCATAAAAATCGGTTGTTCTGTGTTGTAATTACAAAGAGCGAAGGGCGTGCTGTAAATAAGTATACGATATGGGAAAAGAAAGGATACAAGCGCAGGAAACGAGAGAAATGACTGTGCGAGATAGCTTGAATGGATGCAGGAGACGCCCGTCCAGAAGTATGAATAATGTAAGGCAGGGGTGTAATTAGTCGCTATCACTGTCACTGTCCGAGTTCTTCTGATCATCATCTGTGCCACTTTCACTTTCACTATCGTCTTCATCATCGTCCGCTTTCTTGCTCTTAACCTTCCCGCCGCGCATAGCAGCCATCTGGCCTGCAATGGTGTCCTCATCCGGCTCTGAAATCTCATCTTCGGAGGGTTCGTCTGCAGTTGCTGGAGGATCTTCAATTTTGAGCTTAAAAAAGAGAGAACATGGCAGATTAAACATCAGTCGTCAAATTTAGGAGCCGAAAAAGATACGCACTGTGATGTCACTCGTTGCTTCCTCGCCAGCGTATGTATCACTCAGGATGTAAACTTTCCATGTGAATACACCATTGTTTGGAGGGCCCTGGAACTGGATCTTGTATGAGCGGTAGTCCCGCTCCAATCCTGGCTGGGAGTATGGGATGTCGGTAATTTTCACGGGGGGCACAACAATGCGATTAGACTTGTCATCAGCAAGAACTATCCACCAATTTGGTTTACGTGTCTAGAAGCGAGGAATGTTAGTAATTTTCCGTGATGACTTGTTGACGAAGCGACATACGCCAGGCCAATAAGGTGCATGGGCGGCACCCCCATTCGACGACTTGCCAACTTGCTCGGGTTGCAGTTCCTCGGCGTCGAGTTTTGAACCAAGGAATGCCTCATCAGCAGCTTCCTCAGCGACAACAGCTTTCTTGGTCTCATCAACCGACTTCTCTACCTCGACAGACTGAGATGTTGATGGTGGCGATATCCGTAGTTTTACAAGAAGGTAGATGATAGATGAAGGCGTCACGATCCGCTCGCCAATAACTTTTGAAGTAAAAATTGGTGAGAAAATGTATCGTATTTATGAATAAGCCAAAAATCACCTTTAAATGTGGTGCTGACAATATCGACCTTTCCCCACTTTTCCATCGTCTTCTTAACATCAACGGCTCGCGAATCTTGCTTTTCTTCCAAAGAATACAGAACGTCCGCCATATCTTTTGCTTTCGGTGCAATGGACTTGATGTCTTCTTCCTTCAGGCCAAGAACGTGTGATAGCCGCGTTCGCTCGGAGGCGTTGACTGGCAGAGCTTGCGCGAAGTATGCGTACAGTCGCATGATGGCAAGTGTGGGAGCAAGCCATGTTCTTGCAACCGAGACATTGAAAAGAGAATTGAGGAGAAGTGGAGTTTGCAAGAGGATTTCCTTTTGTTCTATCAACCATCCACTGGCATTAACAAAGGACAACGTATTTTAAAAAATATCACTCACGATGTCTAAGAGCAGCATCCTTGATGTCCAGTCTTAATAGATGCGCATATAATAGTATCAAAGCAGCACGTCTAGATTCGTGAATCTGCCCATCATAATCCTTCAGCAACTTCTTGACATCGCTCCATTTTGCCCCCAGGCTTTCCACGATTTGAGCTTCAAGTTTATCGATCTCGGCACTTGCTTTGGTTTTCGAAGCAAGCTCCCACTTGTAGGCCTTGCCGAGGGTACCAGCAACTTCGTCGATAGAAGATTCTTCTTTAAGAGTCTTGAAGAATGCAGCGGCAGATTGAGCGTGAACACCGTCTTTTGTCTTCTGTCGGCTGCCGAACCACCATCTACCCTGTCATGCTATGAGATGAGGGCAAACGCGTCACGTAGAAAGAGATACATACAACAAGAGCAGGGAGGGCGCCACCGAATAGAAGGCCATACGCAGCCATGACCCAGATACGATTTTTACCCTCGATGATCCACTTGGGCAGAGCAATACCCATACTGGTACTTTGAGGACCATCCGGGTGGTTATATTTAATCCAGTTCTCTTTAATACGTTCGTCGGTGAGTCTGCACATACATATCATAAATAACATATAGACCTATGAAAAAGAAAGATAAACTGACGATTTGTAGGCTTTGGTAATATCCACGAAACGCTCTTGAATAAATTCGATTGTCATGTTGGCTGTTGCCTTAACTTTATCTGGATGGCTGGTAGAGTTGCAAGCGTTGATGAGCGGCACGAAAGTGATATAGCGAGTGAAAGTATACATACTACATCTTTGAGAGCTTCTTGTAGTGGGATTTGATATCCTTGTCAGATGTGCTCTAAATAAAGGTATCATAGAGTCACAAATAGCCAGACAATCTAGGACGAAGAAAACGTACACTCTTAATGCCCAGAATTTCGAAAGGATTGTACACTTTGTTTTCCACCTTTAAGAACGACACTCTGTAACATACGAATGCGAACAAGGACCAGCCTCCCAGCAAAAGATATGTCCTAACCAGCTATTGGTCAAAAGCAAGTATGACTCAAACGCATATACTTACCTTGTGGTTAACCTGAGCCCTCCTTCCTCTTTGCCAACTAACTCTCGCTGTTTAATACATGCTGAACATTGACATCCGTCGGCGACTCCCTTCCCTATTAAGCAATGACGACGTTATAACGTTTACAATATGGAAGACTTGAACAGAACATACCGGACTTCTTTGTCAATGATGAAAGCGTCAGAGGCACAAGTATCAACGCCAAAAATGTGATCAGAAAGTATGCGGCCATGACTCCGGCTTCGTCATACTCGTATGTAGCCATTTTGGCTAGATTTTAATTCCCAGTTTCTGGCAACCTAGTTTTTCAGTGCCTATCAAGGTCCTGGTGGTTTCTAAGGAGCCTGGAGGAGGATGGGGGGGATCCTGGCAAAGAGAATTAGAGAGCGTTGGTTAAAGAATAAGCAACGACGTGTCCATTGCGCTGGCGAAATCTAAAGCAGATGTGACAGGAGGCATGACATGACTATCCACGTGACGTGTGACATTCGTCGCGCAAAATTGGACGCCACCGAGATTTGCGCTTGAGCTTGAGCTTGAACCGTAACGCGTAATGAGACAGTATGTACGTTCCTTCGACTTCAATATTTCATTGCTGCAGATTGCTGCTCGTGATAAAATGGAACATTTTCTTCACCCTGAAGCCTTCAATTTAAAATCAAATAATACATATGTAATTGATATCATTTCTTATTACTACAGACGATCAACATTGCCAAGATCCTTGCAAGCCTCCTTAACACGCTCAGACAGAGTCTTCTCGCCCTCACGCACCCACACACGAGGATCGTAATACTTCTTGTTGGGCTTATCACTACCCTCTGGGTTGCCAACTTGTGTCTGGAGGTAGCCGGACTTTTTGGTGATGAAGTCCTAGAAAACGGATGTTAGGAAGGGCTGGATGAAAAGAAGAAAGTGACGTACCCGAATACCGACGAGGTAAGCAAACTGCGTATCGGTATCAACGTTCATCTTGACGACACCATTGGACACGGCGGTAGAGATTTCTTCTTTAGTCGATCCCGATCCACCGTGGAAAACGAGGTACAATGGCTTCGTGTCTTTCTTTCCGACCTTGTCAGCGGTATAAGCCTGGTGCTTGCCGAGCAGGTCAGGGAGAAGCTTGACATTTCCGGGCTTGTAGACACCGTGCACATTTCCGAAGGCGGCAGCAATACTGAAATTAGGTCCGATGGCGCTCAGAGCCTGGTACACGTCGTAAATGTCTTCGGGTTGGGTGTAGAGACTGGCGTTATCGGCACCGGTGTTGTCAACACCATCTTCCTCTCCACCGGTGATACCAATTTCCATCTCAAGCCAAAGGCCGATAGCAGACATACGCTTGAAGTATTTGGCGCAGGTGGCGATGTTCTGGTCTTTCGGCTCTTCAGAGAGATCAAGCATGTGGGAGGAGAAAAGGGGTTCGTTGTGTTCCTTGTAGTAAGCCTCGTCAGCAGCGAGCATGCCGTCGAACCATGGGAGGAGTTTCTCGGCACAATGGTCAGAGTGCATAACGACAGGGCTACACAGTCTGTAAGTCACTGATCTCATGTACCAAAACATAGCACTTACACGCCATATGCAGGAGCCATCAAGCGCACATGATGTGCAGCAGCAATAGCACCAATAATGGAAGCTTGTTGCTTGTCGTTAGCAAGACCCTTTCCAGCAAAGTAGGCGCTTCCGCCTTGCGAAACTTGGATGATAATAGGCGATTTGATGTCACTGGGAAAGGGGGTAATCACGATAAGATAAATATAAATCGATGAAATGGATATGACATCGGATAAAATCGAAAACACATACCGAGCGGCTTCGAGAACAGCGTTCGCGACGGAAGTGGAAGTGACGTTCTAACAAACAAAGCCGCAATAAATGAGGTGCATACATATGAGCAGAAATCAAGTCACGTACGATGGCCTAGGGAAACTTAGGGGCTTGGATCAAATCGTGGAGAAGATTTAGGACTTACAGGAATGGCGAACTTCGACAAAAGTTAGCATATCAGAAGGGTTCTGAAAAAATGACATACTTTATTCTCTTTGGCGTAATCGAATAATTTGCGAACGTTATCGCCAGTCAAAACGCCAGCCTATAAGAACATCAGCAACCTTAGACATCACAAGATCCAAGGCATCCTGGGCGCGTCTTACGGGGACAACATCGAGAACGCCCATTGTTTATATGTAAATGCTGGATGTGGTGGTGATGGTTTCGGGAAAAGCGGGAAAAGACGCGTTTCCCGAATTTATACTGAATACGAAGTCTGGGATCGATGTCATAATTATCAGATCAGGTGATTGCGCCAATCGGTGTGCCGCTCGCTCCTATTTGGGCGAATGATCGCCCTATCTCTGCGAGAAACTTGCTGCAAACACTCACTTTGTAAGTCCCGGTTATGATCTTGTGATTCCCGTGCTAAAAAAAATAGGTTTTGGTTTACATGAAGCTAGTCTGCCGGACCGTTTCTGGCATGAAGTGAATCCGGAATATGTGTTTCCCTCGATGGATGAACGTGATTTTGGAGAATGAAGATACCTCCTGTGAAGCTCAGAAACTTTATCGTTCTCTTCAGAGATGTTAACTGAGGAAATAAACAGGTAATGGTGTTTTCACTGCAGTCATTTTAAAAATGTAATCGTCTCTATCACCGCATGAATATAAACTAAACACCGAACCATTGCGTTATCGCGGGTGGGCATACGACTGCTATCGCGCACAAGGACGCGCACTCAAAGAACTTTTAGTCAACATCTATCATATAAAGGAGGAAGCTTACTGGGTTTCATGATTACTCTGTCGCCCAGGAAGATTCAGAGTATATTCCAACAAACACTACTTAATTCGAAAATTTGCTCATGACTCGGAAACTCCTAAACAGCCCACCTTTTTGAACACCCCATTCTTCTGAACAAGGGGTCACTTTTTACTTGTATCCTTACCACTTAGTTCCCTGCTGTCGCATTAAGCTAATGTGCGGATCTGAGACAAACTATATGATATATATCATCGAATAAATCTGAGCGAGTAAAACCAAGATTTCAGCAATGAATCGGTTGTAGAATATACATAGCTTTGAAATTTTTGGAAGCTAGCTGGCACGAAACTAACTAGGAGAATTTGAAAGATAACGTCGATTTACCAGCTTTGTGGGGTTTAAACTTTAAGCGCCGAGCGGCGGGCGTATGTTGTCATGCGTATATCTCACGTGAGTGATGAAAACGCGTCGAGTATAAAATCACCGTTGGTGTTGACGAGATGTTTGCTTGGTGCGTCCAATAAGTCTCCAATCCCGCACAAAAAAAGTGAAAAGCAAGATTATTCCGTATCAAGTCACATAAAGCTCGTGACCACAGTGAAGTGAGATTCTCGGGAACAGAGTAGAGGGAGGATTGTATCGATGTATAGAAATCAATTCTGTCAACGACGCGACTCGAAGCTTATATAATAGAAATGACTGATAATTGAAGGTAAAAGCGTTTCACACAACACTGGCCTTGTTCAATTCTTTCATGCGTACCCAGAGGCCGCCCTTTGTAAGTGGTATTCTGAGCATCCATAAACGTATAGAGAAAGTCGTAAGTATCTCTCACCTTAATGTACATCGTGAGATGCAACATAGGGTGTATCTTCTCCGAAGGTTTACGTCCTTCACCATGCGCCCAGTCCGCGGGTGGAGGTATATTCGCCGAGTCGTCGAGCTTAAATTCTGTGAACTTCTGGAGAAGGCGTACCATATAGAATGAGGCTTCGTGATATGCAAACTATCCAGAAGTGAGTATTTCAAACATGAGTAAAAAATGTCCATGTATGCCTACCTGTTGCCCCAGACAGATACGTGGCCCGGCATTGAAAGGACAGAAGATGTAGGGATTCGGCGTCAAGTACTTGTGTAGGCGCTCATCGATGAACCTGTCTGGATCGAACACTAAAGCTATGTGGGGTATCAGAGACGGAACTCCAACAGAGCAGAGTGCACGTACCATCTGGCCCCCAAAGATCTGTTCGACGGTGAATGTTTAAGACGGAATACGCGCAGCTATCACAAATCAAAGGGTATTAGACTAGTAGCCGCTAAATACCAATTTATGTGGGAGACTGACTCTGTATTTTTTGGAATGAAAAAGGGTTTCTTGGATGGATCGGTGCTGGGGAATACCACATCTTCGAAAGCCATACTGAGGCAGAAATCAGTCTATTGACTATACGTGCGGTAAAGCTTAACTTACCGACCGTCAATGGGTCTGTCCAAGTTGTAAAAGAGTGTGAGCGACCTTATCCGAAGAGAATGCAAAGTACTTACACCGGAGGGTACAGCCTGAGAACCTCTGCATTAAGTTATTAGTAAAGTAAAAAAAGACCCACAGCAAACTTATGGGCCATACCATTAAGGAAGGCTCGAAGATACTTCATGTCACGCATTTGGCTATAATCAGGAGCAGCAGTTGGACCGACAACCTCAAAGATTTCCTGGCGAAGTCGTTGCTCTATGTCGGGGTTCTGCGATAGCATGTACACAGAGAACGCCAGGAGAGACATCGTCTTCAAACAACGAAGTTAACGGAGGTCCAAGCAGGTTTAAAAATGTAAGATAACCCTACCGTATCACGTCCAGCGACCAAAAGATTAATCAACTGTGTGTAAGAAATGAGCAAGCATTCTGCGCATGATCTATGTTATCGTTACTCGCCTCGTCTTTCAAAACTTGTGGATCTAGTATTACCCCTTTCAGTATGATGTTATTATAATATATTTGCCAGACTTACCTTGGGTGTGATCCACCAGACTGGAGAGTACGGTTTCCGATTCTTTGGTCTTGGAAACACCCTTGTCCGAAGCGGCGCTTTCACGATTGGCGAGTGCTTTCTCAATCATAGGTCTGGTAAATTCATCCATGATTGTCCTTAAGGGCTTAATTTTGTCTCCTCCAAACTCAAATAAACGCCACGCTGCACCCATTCCCGTGCGTGCTTCTGTATGGTCCAGACCCTTAGAGAATGCCTCTACGAAGATGTTAGATGGATGGTTGTAGTAAGAAGCAGTGTTCTTATGCGAATGCAAGGGAGGGTATGGGAGATCTGCCGAGAGCGAGTCGACAGTTTGACCGAACAGAAATTCAGTTGCTGAGTCTAGCGTGAAGCGGCCAAAAAGATCCTTGGGCGCGTATCAGCTTCAATCCAAGTTGATGCCACTAGACATCGACGTACTTGTACATCAACAGAATATCCATCTGCCAACCGTTTCTCAGCAGCCTGCAAAGAGATATTGCAGTTGCGATCATATATTTCGAAGTCACTGATACGTTCGCGCGTGAAGAACGGACGAGTGATTCCCCTGTGGAACCTATTTTGACGACAATCGCTTAACAATCGACAGTAAATGGCAAATGAAAGACTTACTTCCACATTTCACCTGATAACGACAATGCCAGTCAATACTATTGTTAAGTCGAGACTTGATATACCTACCATTGACATTGAATATACCAGTCCCAAGTAGAGATTTTGAGGCATCCTGAGAACCATAGCCTAATATACCGATTTGTAGGTTATAAAACGACATGAAACAGTGAGACTGGATGACATACTCTTTCCGAACGAGTTAAACTGCGTAGCGAGTATTGCCTGATGGATGTAGTAGGCTTTATAAAGAATGTAATTTCCTTCAGCTGGAAAATATTTACCTTGACATGGCTCGGTTCATTTGTAACGAGCTATGACTTGATTAGACTTTTCGCTTCTATATACAATATATTTACTTACAATCACACTTGCGAGAGTGTTTGCACGAACCACGTCTCCATACGTTTGGGTCCAGCGTAAGAGGGCATCAGCTGAAAGTGGACAACTCTGTAAGTATGGTTCTAAATTGCTGTTAAATAACTCGTACCAGGGTATCCCTCTTCGACCATGTGCTTCAACTCCTTAATAGTTGCAAAGGTTGACTGTTCGACAAAGGGAGGAAGGTCAGCCCCAGCAGCGGCAGCCGATCTGGCATTCTTCCAGTTGGTGTAGGCACTTCTACCGAAATAAAGAGCAGGCGATGCTAGGAGGGAAATTGCAACGATGATCCAAGACGGAATGTCGACGCAAAAGGCGTCGTAAAATCTCGCCCAGCTTAAGGCGAGGTAGGTAAAGATAGATGGTGCAAGTTGGCGAGGCAATGCGCCAAAGATGTATACAAGTCCTGGGGGGATCTCCATCGTGGAAGTGAAATTGGTTCTGAACAATGACTCTACTGGAGCATATATATATCAGACCATGTTCTGAGATAATTGGGCTCGGCACAGAAACGTACGTCTTCTGACAGGCACATATAAATATCTTTCCTAGCGATGCGAATGCGAAAGCCAAGGTTATCATGATTGACAGGTCGGTCCCTGTTGGTCCCCGCAGCTTCTCACACCAAGCGACAATTAAATAACAAAACAAGTTGAGCCTGCAATGAGAAATGAAATGGCCCAGCTCGGCTTGTCTTTTTATTACGCAGAGAATTCTCTGCAGAGTCTCAAGCTGATGTTAGTGGGTCGAACAAGTCAAGACGAGAGGCAAAAACAGACCGCAGCTTCGTACATGTCTCTCGGGCATCCTAAGCGGCATTAACATTGAATACCATAGAATGGGGGATCATGTAATCTTGGGCAGTCTTCTGTAGTATGGAGCATGAGCGCGTCATATTTTGGATGTTAGAATTCGCAGAAGTTTAGTCATCCAGAAGTTTTTGTCCGCGAAACACAGCGAAAGAACGTGTAGTGGTCTGAATTAGTAATCCACACAGGATTAACGATGTATGGATGGATCTAACTGGTTAAAGTGTCAGTCTCAAATAAATTCCTTCAAGATTTGAGTAAGGCGAGAGAAATTCCCCAAAGAATGGTATGGGATAACAATCTCACCTTCCTTTGTTTCCTCGTTCCACCAATTGTTGGTCGTCCAAGCTAGCCTTCTTTCCGCTAGGCATGGAACCGATTAATTCCCTTATTGCCTCTTGACCTATGATTTCTAGAAAAACGTATAAAAATTTCAGGATCAAACCCATCTGAGACGGTATAATAGACGTTTCCCCAGAAGTTCGTTCCTGTATCAATCATGCGCAGCCTAGGGGTAGAGAAAAAAGACAGGTATTAATTCGAAATCCGATGTCTAAAGCGCAGTAATAAGAAAACGAAACAAGATAGAACAGGTCAAGCTAATCAACACTTCAAACCGACTGTGCATCTAAGCCTGCTTATTCCAAGGGCCTGCATCACTCATCGAGCAGCCTCCTGTGCACTCGCACAGGCCCCCAAAGTCCTTGGGGAGGTTCTCCAATGGAATCTGCTTCTTCAACTCGTCCTTGTATCCGCTTCCCAAAATCTTGATTTTGTTAACCGTCACTACATCCAACCAGGGCTTGATCACCATCCACACGGCGGTGAATGCCCAAGGGGCGTTGATGATGTAGAATTTGCCCATCGTCTCTGGGTAACGATCTTGCCCGATGCTGGACGCAGCGCTCAAGTAGTCCTTGACCATGTAGAAGTTGCTCATGCTCACGCCTTGCAAGTCGAGGATGGTGCAGATGTTTTCGACGGGGTGTCCTGCTGCTGATGAGCATGCGGGGAGACGATCGGTCAGGAACTTCTCGTATTCAAGAACGAGGCGCTGAAGGAGACGTTCTTGGGTGGTAACTTTGTAGAGAGCGCCGATATCGAGCTTGCCCAGGCGTTCGACATATAATGGCCTGCCATCCTGCATGATGCCGATCAGCAGCTGCATTGTGGTACGAACTTTAGAAATTTATTTACCTTGTCGGTTTTGTGATAGTATTGTGGATAGTATTTGTCAACTTCTACTTTCTCTTTGAAGTCAAAATTCCTGCGAGTAAACATTCAGATCTTAAGCCACCTACACCAATAGTATGAAAACTCACTGTACAATATCGTCTACGCCGAAGTCCACCCTCCACTTTTCAGCCGCTAAAAGCATCTCTTTCGTCTTGACCAAGTCAAATTTACGAGCGCGAAGGAACCTGGATCATTAAAAATCATTTAAAACACTGGTCAGTACATGGTCTATACGCAAAAT
>Ga0247779_1001050_pt1 | contig 14151 bp, 12 predicted proteins | sample UWRJL221509R5_FD_179925 | JGI IMG/M metagenome (GOLD analysis project Ga0247779, IMG submission 179925) | Plant litter microbial communities from Arlington Agricultural Research Station in Wisconsin, United States - UWRJ-L221-509R-5 | ecosystem: Environmental > Terrestrial > Plant litter >...
AATTTCGCGCGAAGTGCGCGTTCACAACTTGAAAATCGAGTTCGAATTCGAACTCGATTTTTCGCGTGTCGACCCCTGCCGCGCCAAATGTGAGCTTGGTTCTCAGCTCCGACAAGAAGAGCGCGCCTGCTTTTCCTAAATGATTTCGATCCCTTGGGCTGCTAACCGATCGGCATTGGGATCCATTCGACCTTCTTGCAGAATACGGCGGGTCTTCGGGATTGGCGAGGTTCAGCCTCGAAAGCGGTTCGAGGCTGCGGAATCAGGGGGTCACGTTCGCTCCCAAGTCACGACCGACTGGACGCCGCGCTCGATACTCGCCATTCGAGTCCCCCCTCCCGCTCTAATTTTCGCCACTCACCCAGCAGGTCGTCGAAGCCCCAGACGAGTTTGGGAAGCGGCAGCGGTGACGTCGAGCAGAAGCTGAGTGTCCGAGCCCCACTCCCAGTAGCCAAATGTGAACAGCGAGAGCCGTGCCATGTCACTGATGCTAGCAACCGAATGGGAGGCTCGAACATCCGTGCAACTCGCCGTCGTGGATTTGTCGGACTGCGTGACCTTGGACAGCTCGTACGACGCAGACGATTCCGTCACCTCGCCACGAACGATCGCGCACTTAGACGCACGATCCGACACGTTGGCAGAATCGCCTCGGTGCTAGTCCCGAACAGCGCTCGGGCAATTCTTCCACAGTTCCCGCAGGTTCCGACGCTAACTGTTGCACCGTTCACCGGTTACCGCATTCGCCCGTCGTCCTCGCCCCGTGCTCGGCTCGAGGGTATACTGAGTGAACGTCACTCGATTCCTCGGCGACCGCGACCCTTCGGCGCGGTTCACTTGCGAAAGGGTAGTTCCATGGCGAACACGGACGATACGATCGACTACGACCATCACTTGATGGACACGGAGCGTTTTCAGATTGGCGGGCGCGACACGGTGTTGCTGGTATGGTCGCTCATCGCGTTCATGGCGATTGGGTTTCTGCTGCTCACGAGTTAGAAGCGCTCACCGCGGCGATGCTACTGGCAGAATGCGTCGTTGTGTTGTTTGCACTCCGATACCAATCCCGGCTTGAGTGTCGCCACGCCATAGTAGCAGGTTCGCGTGTGTTGCGAGGCTGACACGCAGCACCCCAGGTACGCTCCCGTCTCCGAGCAAGCATTGGGCGAGTAGCTCCCATTCAATGGGGTGCAGGCCTCGACGATGCCGTGGATCGTGTAGTCCAAGCCGGTGTAGTAGCCGACGCACGTGGCCACACTCGCGACCGCACTCGTGCACGCACCGATGATGGTACCTGGGGCCGCGCACGACGCACCGCCAGCGCTACCAGCAGAGCCGCCCTGCCCGCTCGAGCCTGCAGCGCCACCACCACCGGCAATGCCCGCGCTGCCCGACGCTCCGCTAGCCCCGGCAATGCCTGCGCTGCCCGACGCTCCGCTAGCTCCGGCAATGCCCGTGCTGCCCGACGCTCCGCTGGCTCCGGCAATGCCCGCGCTGCCCGACGCTCCGCCGCTTCCGGCTACCACGCCAGCATGCCCACTCGCGCCACTCGCGCCACTCGCGCCTCCGGCAGTTGTCCCTGCAGCGCCAATCGCGCCTCCGGAAGCCGCACCGCTCTGCCCATCGGCGCCGCCAGAACCGGCTCTGCTTCCCTCCGCGCCGCCTTTGCCGCTGGACGCAGCGGCACCGCCAGCTGGTGCCCCGCTCGCGCCAGTACCATTGCCAGCGCCACCCGCACCGCCGCCGGCTTCGCCGCCGTTCGCTTGCCCGCCGCTACCGCACGAAGCGGAGAGCAGCGCCAGCACTGCCAATGTCCCCGCCGCACCCATCACTCGAATACCGAAGCTACGAACCAACATAAGTGTGGCCTTGCTTTAGCTCGGTTCCCAGACGTCAGCAAACCCGGCGCGGCTCGGGCGGGTCGCGCCACGGACGCGACGGCCGATGGAGGCGCCGCTCATACTCACGCCTCAACCCGTGCATTCGTCGGTCGATGCGAGCGCGCACACAAGGTGCGCCAAGCGTCTCCCTTGTTCGAGTGTTGATCGACCCTATGGGCTCCAACGGCGACCGAATAGCGATGAAGGCTTTTTTCGAACGTCACTCGACCACTGGCTGTAAAGTGGAGCGATGCGGTCGGCGATTTGGTTGGGGGTGGTGACGTGCGTCGTTGGCTGTGGGTCACCTTCGAACGGCGACGAGATTGCGGGAGGCTGTGGGGGCGGTGCTTGCGGCGGGGATCTGCACGGAACGTGGAACATCGTCCGCGGTTGCTACGGGAAGGCCGTCATCGACGGTGGGCTTTGTGATGCCGCGACCGTCAGCGTGTCGAACATTCACGAAACCGGAACCTTGAGCTTCAACGGTGACGGCACGTTCGTCACCACGGTGACGACGGCTGACGACGTCGCGCGGAACACACCCGAGAGCTGCCTCGCAGGGTTCGTACCCAACTGCGCCTCGCTCACGAGTACCGGGTCGTGCGCGACGAGCGGGGACATGTGCGTCTGCAAGAGCTCGGAGACGTCTCCCTATTCGCAGTCCGGAACGTATGCGGTGTCCGGCTCGCAAGTGACCATGATGGCCACCGTCGGCACGAAGATCTGGGACTTCTGCGCGCAGGGCTCCGCCCTCCATCTGCACATGACCCACGGCTTCAGCACGTCCTTGTACGACACACCCTTCAACGTCGAAGCGGACATCCTACTGACCCGGTGAGCGAGCGAAGCTCGCGCCCATCAACGCGAATTCATTTTTGTCGATGGTCACCGATCACATCACATGGCGTCCCAGCCTTCGGCGGCGCGGACGGGTCGAGCGCAGTCAACGCCAGTTTTAACGGCTCCCGGAAGCCCGCCAAGATCGCCAAGATTTCCAAGATCGCCAAGAGCGCGGGACGCCCAGTCAACGTGGCATCACACCGAAGAGCTCGAGGGAATTTTGGGGGTAGCTGTTCGAGCCATGTTTCGAGCTTTCTACGCGTAGACCGGCCGGGAATAGCAATCAGCCGGTCCCGCGAATGCCCGCGCTCAGTGCGGACCGGGTACATCGGTGACGAATTGGACCGGCGGGGTGCAGGTACAGACCGGGTGCAGGTACAGACCGGGTGCAGGTACAGACCGGGTGCAGGTACAGACCGGGTGAAGAGGTGACGACGTTGCCAGCAAGAACGTCCCTTGTTTCTCGCTCGCACACTGGCTTGCCTAACAGGATTACCCCGATCACGAATGCACAGACGAAGAGCATTCCACGTCGTTGAAATCACGATCCACAAGCAAAAATGCTAACCCCAAATTCCATCGCGCGCTCCGGTGAGTCGCGTTTGAATGGCCGCCCTCTGCTCTTGGCGATCTTGGAAATCTTGGCGATCTTGGCGGCCCTCTTAGAAGTCGTTCAAAGGAGCGCATCGCCGTTGGCACGCAATCTGCGGATTTCTCCATGAGCCGCGCCGAGGCGGACGCGTGACCCAATCCAATACCCGTTATCCGTTGCGCCCAGCGGCGAACCGAGGGTCGCTCGCTGAAGGCTCTTAGCCGGTGGCGCCGAATGCCCGTCGGACGCAACCGCGAAGCCAGATGTGGCCGGCGTCGTTGTCGAAGCGCGGGCTCCAGGCTTGGGCAATGGCGACCTTCGTTGCGGGCCCGCTGACAGAGAGCCGGCACAGCCCGAACGCATCGACGACGGTCGCGGCCAGACGGCTCGGGATCACCGTGTACGCGTCGCTCGCGCGCACCAGGGCCGCTGCGGCTAGGAATGAAGGCACGATGCGGCTCGGCGGGCGCCAGCGCCGGCTACGCCGCGGTTTGGTGAGCTCTTCGAGCTTCGCCCGCTGAGAGGCGACCGCAATGTGCTCCAGCGCGGCCAAGCGCGCCGGAGCCAGCCGGCGCTTGGCCAGCGGGTGATCCTTGCGGACCACGGGCACCATCTCCTCGTGAATGAGAGTCTGGATGCGCAGGTCGGGGGCGATGCCGTACTGCACACCGATGTCGAGATCGACCTCGCTCGCTTCTGCGAGCAGGACGCCGACCAGGTGCAGCGCCACACCGGGCGCCTCTTTTCGCACGAGCACGTCGAGCGCATGGCCCACGGTCACGATCATGGCGTCGGACGCTCGAATGATGAACGTGCGTTCGAGTGTCGCGAGCTCGAGCGGCAGATCAGGCCGAAGCAGAGCACCGATCTCGGTCGCTGCGCGCGACACGCGGTCACGCATCGAAAGCGCGCGGGGCGTGGGCACGAGACGGTTCCCGGCGCGTACGAACAGCGGATCGCCGACCGCTAGCCGCAGCCGGGATAGCGTGTGGCTCATCGCCGGTGGGCTCAGATTCATGCGACGAGCGGCGCCGGTGACGCTGCCCGCCTGAAAAAGCGCGTCGAGCGCGAGCAGAAGGTTGGCATCAGCGGATTCCATTTGCTGCATGTACCATGTTCATACGTTTCAATCGCTTCATTCCGCGGTCGAGCTAGAACCTTGACCATGAGCGTCGATGCTGCCTCGATCGGAACCTCGGTCCCCTCCCCCCTAGACGGCGATTCGGCACGCCAGCGCTACGTGGTCCTGATCACGTGCTGTCTGGCGCTCGTCCTCACCGCGATGGACGCCACCATCGTCAACATCGCCCTGCCCGCGATCCGTAGCGATCTGCACGCGAGCGTCGCGGAGCTGCAGTGGTCAATCGACGGTTACACCGTGGTCGTGGCAAGCTTCCTGCTGCTTGCCGGCTCGATCGCGGATCGCTTCGGTCGGCGGAAGACATTCCAGGTGGGGCTGCTGGTCTTCAGTATCGGCTCGCTGCTCTGTAGCGTGGCACCGAACGCGCGGGTGCTGGTGGCGTCCCGAGTGTTGCAGGCGCTCGGCGGCTCGATGCTCAATCCGGTGGCGATGTCGATCATCGTCAACACGTTTCTCGATCCGAAGGAGCGCGCCCGAGCGGTCGGGATTTGGGGAGCGGCCTTCGGTGTGGCCATGGCGGGGGGGCCGCTCCTCGGTGGCCTGCTGGTCCAGAGCGTCGGTTGGCGCGCGATCTTCTGGGTGAACATCCCTCTCGGAGTCGTTGCCCTGGTCTCGAGCGCGCGTTTCGTGCGCGAATCGCGGGCCGAGCGGGCACGGCGCTTCGATCCGGTCGCGCAGGTGTTGGTGATCGCGGCGCTGTTCGCCTTGACCTCGGCGGTGATCGACGGCCGCCACGCCGGCTGGACATCGTGGCCAATCGCTCTGGGCTTCGGGACCGCGATCGCGAGCGCCATCGCTCTGGTCGCGTGGGAATCACGCCAACGCGAGCCGCTGCTCGACCCGCGCTTTTTTCGCAGCCTGCCGTTCGCAGCAGCCACGCTCGTGGCCGTGCTCGCGTTCGCGGCCTTCAGCGGCCTTTTGTTCTTGAGCTCGCTGTATCTTCAGGAAGCACGGGGCATGACTGCCTCCCAGGCAGGCCTTGCCACGTTGCCCATCGCGCTCGCGCTCATGGTCTGTTCGCCGCTGTCGGGCCGCCTGGTCGGGGCGGGGCGCGCCAGGCTCGCGCTGGTCGTGGCGGGGGCGGCGATGGCGACGGGCGCACTGCTCCTGAGCGCGCTTTCGCTGGACACGCCAGTTCTGCACCTGCTCGCAGCGTACGGCATCTTTGGCGTCGGCCTGGGCACGGTCAATGCGCCGATCACCAACGCGGCCGTGTCGGGCATGCCCCGGTCACATGCGGGGATCGCATCGGCCGTCGCCTCGACGAGCCGGCAGGTCGGTGCCTCGCTGGGCGTCGCACTTTCGGGCTCGCTCGCCGGTAAGGGCATCGAATCCGCACACGGAGCCGAGTTCGCCGCCGCGACGCACGTCTTCTTCTGGGTCAGCACCGGGATTGGCCTGGCCATCGTGGTGCTCGGGATTGCATCCACCGGCGCCCGCGCCCGCGCGAGTGCGGCGCGCGTCGCCTTCTTACTCGATGGCCCGCGGCGCACGGACGCAGTTTCGACCCCATTGGAGAAAGCGTAACGCGCTGACGCTCCCTATGCCGTCGCCTGCTCCAGGAGCAGGGCCGCGACGTCGCGGGCTACGCGCGGTGCGGTTAGGTCGCCGTCCATTTGGGCGGCGACGACGGCTCCGTCGTACAGCATCACCAGTTTTTGAGCGAGGCGTTCGGGCTTGCGTGCACCGGCTTTGGTCGCGAGCTCGACGAACAGTGATTTGACCCAGCGGCGCGCTTCCTCGAGCACCGCCTCGACTCGTTCGTTCGGCTGGCCTTCGGCGGCGGCGCGCACGAAGGCGCAGCCTCTGAAGTCCTTCTCGGCAACGCGCTCACGCAGGGCATCGAACACCGCGAGCAGCCGCGCGCGCGGCGACTCGTGTCGGGCGAGCGCCGCTTCGACGCGCAGCCGGCGTCGTTCGAGGCGCGTGCTCAGATATTCGGCGATCAGCGCGTCTTTGCTGCCGAAGGTGCTGTACAGCGAGGCTTTGGCCACGCCTGCCCGCTCGAGCACTCGATCGATGCCAACGGTGTGAATGCCCTCTTCGTAGAAGAGCTCGTCGGCCGCTGCCAAGAGTCGGGCGCGCGGCGATGGAGCGGACTTGTCAGCCATGCCCCTTGACATAACAGACAGGTCTGTCTATGACAAGGCGAAACAGACAGACCTGTCTGTCCCGAAAGGAATGCCATGGTTTCCGCGCCCTTTGCTTCGAACCGCGCCGTCCCGGTGCCCGCCGCGCCTACCGCCCGTTCAGCTCGGCTGTCCGAGCGCGCCGCCTTCTTCTTGCTGGCAACGCTGGCCGTGACTTTCTTGGCCGGCTCGAGCGCACCGACGCCGCTCTACGCCCTGTACCAGGCGCGCTGGGGATTTTCGCCCATCATGACCACCCTGGTGTTCGGTGTCTACGCGCTCGCGGTGCTGGCGTCGCTGCTCACGGTCGGCCGCCTCTCGGACCACGTGGGGCGCCGTCCGGTACTGATTGTCGCGACCCTGCTGCAAGCGTTCACGATGCTGATCTTCGCGAGCGCGAGCGGTGCTTCGGATCTGCTCGCTGCCCGCGTCATTCAGGGGCTGTCGACCGGCGCCGCGCTGGGAGCCATCGGCGCGGGCATGGTCGATCTGGATCGCGCGAAAGGAACGCTCGCCAACTCGGTCGCGCCGATGATCGGCACGGCCACGGGCGGAGTCCTTTCGGGTCTGTTCGTGCAGTACCTGCCGCTGCCGGATCAGCTAGTGTACGGCGTGCTGCTCGTCGCCTTCGTGGTGCAGACGCTCGGCGTCGTGCTCATGCCCGAGCCTGCACAGACGCGACCAGGCGCGCTTCGCTCACTCAGGCCGCAGTTCAGCTTGCCGGCGGAGCTTTATGCTCCGATGCTCGTGGCAGCCCCGCTTTTGGTCGCTTCCTGGGCCTTCGTGGGCTTTTACGGCTCGCTCGGGCCGGCGCTGCTCGGGCGACTCTTCGGTCACGGCTCGGTGTTGCTCGGCGGGCTCACGCTGTTTTCCATGGCGGGTAGCGGCGCCATCGCAGTGCTGGTGCTGCGCAACAGAGCTGGGCGCGACATGATGCTGATCGGCGCCGCGGCGCTCGCTTCGGGCGTCGCCTTGACGCTGCTCGCTTTGCGCGTGGGCTCACCCTCGCTGTTTTTCCTCGGTACTTCCGTGGCGGGCGCCGGCTTCGGCACTGGCTTTCAAGGCGCCATTCGCAACCTGATTCCGAACACACCGGTGCACGCCCGCGCCGGCGTGCTCTCCGTGATCTTCTTGATCTCGTACCTGGCCATGGGCGTGCCGGCCATCGTCGCTGGCTTCCGAGTCGTGGCCACCCACGACCTGCTCGGTACTGCGCGCGAGCTCGGGCTGGTCGTCGGTGCGCTCGCGTTGGCTGCGCTGGCGGGGCGGCTCAGGCGCTAGGCCGGTTTGGCCTAGGTATTTTTGGCGGCAATCGCCCCGAGCTCTTCGAGATCGAGGTCGTGCTCGAGGTTGTGCAGGATTTCGTCGTTGATTTCGTGGGCGCGGTGGAGTCGGACCAATTCGATGCGGCCAGCGGCGATGCTGGCGATGATGACGTCGAAGTGGGCAGCGATGGCTTGCTCGCGCTTCTCGGCAGTGCCTTGAAAGTTTGCGGCGGCGTTCGCACGGCGACGGTGGAAGTCCAACAATTGGGGGTGAATGAGCTGGCCATTGGCGTCGTAGGCAAGGTGTTCCACGGCTTCGAGCCTGGCTTTGAGCACGGCGGCTTCGGCCGCAAAAATCTCGAGCGGCGGCTGAGCGCTGTCGTCCTCCCGCAGGCGGGCCCAGCGGATCACCGCACCTAGGGTCATGCCTTGGAGCAGCACCGTGACCAAGATCACCGCGAACGCGGTCACCAGCATCAAGTCGCGGCCGGGCATCGCGTCGGGCAGCGTCAGGGCCACTGCCAGCGTGACCACACCGCGCATGCCGGCCCAGCTCATGACGGTCGCAGCCCCCGGCCCCAGCGGCTGCGCTCGGCTCACGCCCGCGAGCCGCAGCGTGCGCAAGACGAGATCCGTCCCGAAGACCCAGACGAAGCGCGCCAAGGTGACTGCCAAGACGATGGCGAGCACGGTGAGGCCCATGGTCTGAACCACGACGCCTGCCCCGCCCACGCGCTCGAGCACGTCGCGCAGCGAGGAGCCGATGAGCATGAACACCGCGGCCTCGAGCAAGAATACCAGCACCTGCCAGGTGGCGATGCCGCGAATGCGCGTGGTCGCGCTGAAGACCACGTGTTGGTACCAGCCGCAAATCAAGCCTGCCGTCACGGTGGCGATGACGCCAGAGACGTGCAGCAGCTCGCCCGCCATGTAAGCCACCCAGCAGACCAGGATCGACGCGCAGATCACCAAGCTGTCGTCGCCGAGCCGGCGCACGAGCCGCACCCACGCCCCGCCAATGACGCCACCGACGGCAACACCGCCCGCGACCAGCACGGCGAAGCTGCCCGCGGCGGCCGGGATGCTGAAGGCGCCGGTGAGCACGGCGGCGACGGCGAACCGGAACAGAACCAGGCCGGTCGCGTCGTTCAGTAGGCTCTCCCCCTCCAGGAAAGTGCTCAGCCGGCGTGGCAGCTTCACGCGCTGCAAGACGGCGCGGGCGGATACCGCGTCCGGTGGGGAGACGATCGCGCCGAGCGCGACGCAGGCTGCCCAAGGCAGCGCCGGAACCAGCAGCTTCGTGACGACGGCCACGACACCGGTCGTAAACAGCACCGCCCCTATCGCCAGCGACAAAATACCACGCAGGTGTTTGCGGAAAGAGGCATGCGCCGTGAACCACGCACCGTCCATCAGCAAAGGCGGCAGGAAGACCAACAGCACGAGGTTCGGGTTCAGGTGGATGGTCGGCAACCCCGGGGTGAAGGCCAGGGCGCCGCCGCCAACGAGCAACGCGACCGCCGGCGGCAGAGCAAGCCGCGACGCCAAGTAGTGCAGCACGATCACTGCCAAAAACATGCCCACGATCAGCTCGAAGACTTGTACCGGCGATGCGCTCACTTGCTCGACTCTGGTTGATCGTGGGTCGGCTCAGGCGCCAACCGTGTGAGCAGTGTACACGGGAAAGCCGCCGCGCAAGCGTCAAACCGACGTGCGAGTGGTACCATCGCCCCATGAGCACAGCCCGTGTCATGTCGTAAATCTCGACGAGGTCGACGAAGTCGATTGTGGCGCCGGTGACCATTGGGCGCGCACGATCCGCACGAGGTTTGCGTGTATCCCGACAGCAACAAGATCATGATCCGCAGCCAGCGCTAAGTTGGTTTCATCGAAAACAAGCCGTACACCGAAGACGAGCCCTCCCCGCCGAAGATCCTCGGTCTGCACGCACCAGCGCGCTGAGCAACGTGCCCACGATTTCCCGTCGAAGTGCGCTGAGCTTCGAGCGTGCGTTCGGCGAAATCCGCAGCCAGAGCAAACGAATAGCATGGGGATGGGTTAGCCTGGCGGCATGGACGGACGAGCCTGGCTCCAAGTAGCAAAGCCACTGACCGATCGCATCGCACTCGCAACGGGGCTGGCGCGCACCACGGTGATCGCGGCTCTGATTTTGCTGATCGGCCTGATCTTGGCAGCGGTGTTCGGACGGCTGGCCCGGCGGCTGGTGGCGCGCAGCGCGCGCTGGCTGGGTAGCCTGCAGCCAGGGGCGATGAACGTTCCGCACTTCGACCGTGTCGAGAAGGCGGTCGGCGGAGCCGTGTATTGGTTGGTGTTGGTTTGCGCCGTGATGGCGGCGACCGAAACCTTGGGGCTGCCGGTGGTCACCGCCTGGCTGTCGGGGGTGGCGACGTTCTTGCCGCGCGTAGCGGTGGCGATCGTGATCGTCGCGCTCGGGACGGTGGCGGCGCGCATCACGCGCCACGTTGTGACCAGCACCGCCAGTGGCGCGAACGTGAGCTCGGCGGAGCGGCTGGGCCGGGTAACGGAGTTTGCCCTCTTGATCGGCACCGGCCTCGTGGCAATCGAGCAGCTCGGCATCGATATCTCGTTTTTGAAAGCGACACTGCTGATCTCCTTCGGCGGGCTGCTGGTGGGCGCGGCCCTGGCGTTCGGGATTGGCGGGCGCGACCTAGTAGCCAACATCTTGTCGGCGCATTACGTGCACCGGTTGTATCAGGTCGGTCAGGTGGTGCGCATCGACGGCATCGAGGGGCGCATCGTGCGCATCGCCGAGACGTCCGTGATTTTGGAGTGCGAAGAGGGCGACGTTTCGATACCGGCGCGTATCTTCGCCGACCGGCGCTCGACGCTGATCGTGAGCAAAGGGGGCGGGTCGTGAGCGCCGAGCTGCTGCTCGTTCGAGCTTTCGCCAGCGCCCACCCGGACGAAGTCGCGCGCTTCTGCGAGCGCCTCCCGCCCGAGGCCGGAGCAGAGGTGCTGGGCGCCCTTCCTGTCGAAGCCGGCGCAGAGGTGTTGTCGCGCATGGTACCGCTGATCGCGGCCACGACCGTGACTCGGCTCGACACCGGGCTGGGCGCTCAGGTGCTCGAAGCGTGTCATCCGAGCCTGGCCGCCGGGTTGCTACTTCGGATGGAGCGCGCGACCAGGACGAGGATGCTTGCCGCAGTCTCGCCAGAACGGGCGGAAGATCTGCTACGCATGACCGAATACGGCCCGCGCTGCGCAGGCGGTCGGCTCGATCCGCGCGCACCGGCCATGCCGGAGACGCTGTCGGTGTCCGAAGTATTCGAGCGGCTGCGCGCCTACCCGGCAGGCGTCATGCACTACGTCTATTCGATCGACGCAGAACGACGCTTGACGGGCGTGGTCAACATGCGTGAGCTGATGCTCGCTCCGCCGGGCGCGCCGTTCGGCACTCGGGTAGCGCGAAACCCCGAAGCGCTGTTCGCTCACGATCCGCTCGAGGTGATCGCGCGCCACGCCGGCTGGAAGCGCAACCACGCCCTGCCGGTAATCGACCGCGACCGGCGCCTGCTCGGGGCCCTGCGCTACTCGACGTTTCGCGCGATCGAGACAGAGCTCGGCCAGGCGGCTTCGGGACCGAACACGGATCAAACGGCTTCGGCCCTGGCCGAACTGTGCGCGGTCGGTGCCTCGGCCATGACTCGTTTCATTGGCGCCGCTCTAGCGCTGGAGCCGCCGCCGTTGGCACGAGAAAGACGCAGCGAGCCGCCCTCGTCGAGCATGCGCCGCAGTGTGATCCCCGGAGGGCTACCATGACCGGCACGCTCGGCGACCTGGCCCTCGTCTTTTTGAGCCAGCACCCTGGGCCCGCCGCCGCAGTGCTCGAGCAGGTCGACCCCGACGAAGCGGCGCAAGCGCTGCTGCCGCTCGAGGTTGGTCGTGCTTCGCAGGTGCTGATGCGCATGAACGTGGACGCCGCTGCGCGCGCGCTGCGCTGCATGGACGACGGTTGGGCGCGCGACACGCTGTTGGAAGCGGACTTCGTGCAAGCTGCCCGTTGGCTTTCGCACTTGGACGACGAGGCGAGCGCGCGACTTTTGGCCGGCTTGCCTGCGCAGAGTCAGCGCAACATCATCGAAGCATTGGAGTTTCCGGTGGGCACCGCGGGCCACTTGATGGACCCGCGAGTCACGGCCTTCCGCGAGGACACCACAGTGGACGAAGCATTGGTCCGCATCCGCAAAACGCGCGGTCGCAAGATCACCGATGTGGTGCTGACCGACGACGAGGGCAAGCTGACCGGGGTCGTGTCTCTGCAAAGCCTGGTTGGTGCATCGGACAACGCAGCCATGGGAAGCCTGGCAGATCGCGCCCCCCCCGTCGTCAACCCGATGGCAACGCGCGACGAGGTCGTCGACTTGCTGAATCGACACGCGCTCACGAGCTTGCCGGTCGTCGACCTCGATGGCCACATGCTGGGCATCTTGCGCTATGACGTCCTGGTGCGCGCCGCGCAGCACGCGGCCACCGACGATCTGCAGCAAATGGTGGGCGCCGGAAAAGACGAGCGCGCGCTATCGCGGCCCCTATTCACGATCAAAAGCCGCTTGCCGTGGCTGTTGCTCAATCTCGGTACCGGCTTCGTCGCCGCCTCGGTAGTCAGCTTGTTCGACGCTACCATCGCCAGATTCACGGCGCTGGCGGTGCTGATGCCAGTGGTGGCGGGTCAGGCCGGTAATACGGGCGCGCAGGCGCTGGCGGTGACCAGCCGCGGGCTTGCACTGCGCGAGATTCGCGTCGGTCATTGGTGGCGCGTGTGTCGCAAAGAGGCCGTCGCGTCGTTGGTCAATGGCGCCTCGGTGGCGCTGGTAACGGCGCTGTTCACCTTTTTTTGGAGTCGAAGCCTCGGGCTATCATTGGTGATCGGAACCTCGATGGTGAGCTCAATGGTGATCGCGGGCATCGCCGGTTGCTCGGTGCCGATCATTCTGACCGCCCTCAAGCGTGACCCCGCCACCGCCTCGTCCATCCTCCTCACCACCGTCACGGACGTCAGCGGCTTTTTCAGCTTCCTGGGTCTTGCGACCCTGCTCTCACGAATGCTCGCTGCGACGCAGTAAATTCTGGCTGCGGCCGATCGAGCTTATGGATCCGCCGATTTGGCCATCTGTCGTCGCAGGAACCGGCGCTGGGCGGCATCGCGCGAGAGCAGCACCGGGAACAACAAAACGTAGGGCAGGATCAACAGCCAGTCTTTGGTCGTGAGCGGCACGGGCAGGTCGCGCATCGAGCCGTAGTGCAGGTCGCCCCAGATCCAGGCGACGTAGCCGGTGAGGCCGAGGATGGGTGCGGCAAGTTGCGTCCAGCGCGCACGCCACGAGACGTGCTCCAGCTCGGCGAGGTTCGCGTGCCGCTGTGCATCACGCGCCTGCTGCACGCGCAGGAGGACCATGCGTTCGAGCGCGGGCTCTTGCGCTAGGTAGCGCTGAGTGCGGCGCCGCAGCATCGAATAGCCGACGAAGCCGAGCAGCGACGGTCCGAGAATGTACAAGATCCTGACCAGCAGCGGATGCTCGGTGGACTCCGAGAGCATGCGAATCGCGGTCAGACTGCCGATCATGGCGCCGCCGTAGAGCCAGATCGCGCGAGCCGCGCGGAAGGTCGCGATCGAACGCAGAAAATATTGTCCCCGGCTGGCGACCGAGGCTTCGTCCGCGGGTTGATTCGGCGCGCGCAGCGCCGCCAAAATCTCGGGGAAAGAGAAAGCCAGAAGCATGGTTGCCACCGAAAGCGCGAGCAAAAAAGTGCCTTGAAACACCAGCGTCTTGGCGATTTCGACCAAATCGAGCGAGGGTGGCGCAAGCTCCCTGCGCAACCAAGTCGCTAGCGTGACGTTCGACCTGCCGAGCGCCCAGTCGAGCACCTCGGTCGTAATCACGGTGGAGAGCAACACGGCGACTAGAAATACCGGCCATACCGACTCCCAGCGCGGCCGCGCCACGAGCAGATCGTAGCGATCGATGCGGCGCGCGAAGCGGACTTCGGTCGTCAACAGGAACAGATACGCAAACTGAAAGACCAGAATCACGATCAGTGCTTCGGACCATTCAGCGCGCATTTGACTCGAGACATGGCGCACCAGCTCGGCTGAGCCGAGCGCGCCTCTGCTGGCTTGCAGACTCGCGAGCGCGACCAGCTCAACGATGAAAACGAGCTGAAAAAGCGGAGCCAACGCTGCCGAAAAGGTGCGATGCGCGAGGAAGCCCGACACGAACAGCTCCTGCGTCGAAGGCGGGCGAAAGGGATCCGAAGGCCGTCG
>Ga0247779_1001052_pt1 | contig 14098 bp, 14 predicted proteins | sample UWRJL221509R5_FD_179925 | JGI IMG/M metagenome (GOLD analysis project Ga0247779, IMG submission 179925) | Plant litter microbial communities from Arlington Agricultural Research Station in Wisconsin, United States - UWRJ-L221-509R-5 | ecosystem: Environmental > Terrestrial > Plant litter >...
AATGGGCGCACATACTTACCATCGAATGTGCGTTACCCCGGTGAACACCTGTCGGTCTGCCAAATGTGGGTTTAGGCCGGAAATCAGGCCGGCAATCGTTCTGAGGGGTTCAAGTCGTCAGGCTGTGCCCTGTGAGCGCATATTGCGTAACCGATTTTGTGAGGGCAATGTTACATAGGAAGGAACAAGTTGGGAGGGAGGAGTGAGTGCAGGCTACATGACGGTTGAGAGCAAGACGCGTCTCCGGTTATTCCGAATGCAGCCGACACGACATTTCCGATTACACGTGATCTATTATTATTAGTTCAAACCCCGACCTGTTTGAGATAGGCCGTCGTGCCGCATGTCGTATGTGCTTAAAGAAAGTATCAACGCTACGTGCACAAAAACTGTAGTCGAACTAGCTAACATGTTGTAAGAATCTTTATCATCATTATCAGCTGCATATTCACAGACTTTAGCATTATTTTGGGCTAAGGGTAGACTCTGAGCCTTGCACAGTCGGTGCACCAGTGCTTACTTGCTGCAAAATGCCAAATTTCAGATATGATATGGAAAATAAGTATAAAGGCTATCTTTTTATAACGTACATGGCTCCCGGTTGTGAGTAATATGTGTCCTCTCATTTGGAAGGAAGAAAATATGGCGACAACATGTTTGAAAGATCTGTCATGCCGTTCGGCAAACTAGTGCGGCATCAGCACCGGAAAATATTGTTTTTAAGGCGGTGGGGCCGGGACATTTAATTCTATCGCTTTAGATAACTAGGAAATTTTGACGTCCCCGTGGCACATAGCACTCGGCCGGCAAAGATTGCCATCCCGCGGGGTTCTGCTTTAGAAGCGGCAATTGCGCCTTATCGAAAGGGCAGCAAGTTTTGCTGTTTTGCAAAGACGTCCGATCGGCACCAAAAATAGCTGCTTATTTGTCCATTTTAGTGCTTTGGCACCAAACTTTGCCGCCTTACTATCCACAGTGTAAAACTTGTTCACCTTCGGGCCATTTGTCATGTATTCGACTCAAACTGCTAATAGTCAGTCATTTACCGGCAGTTGGCCGATAGAATCAGAAAAATAAAGCATGACAAGGTTAAAATAAACAAATTTTATTTCTATTGCTACAAATCGCACTATTGCTACAAATCTGGAGGAGACCCAGCAGCGAAGATATAAATACACAGACAACTGGCCAGTCGTCGGAAGGTAGTATGGGACCTGGGTATAGCCGGAAAGAGGATGTGAAGTTGTCTGCAAATAAATTCAGTACGGGGAGCGGCGTTAATGAGTAAAAATGTGACTGACTGCTGAGCCTGTGCTACGCAGTAGCTCTATGAGAAATGAAAAGGCTTGTATATAAGGAGCGGACGTCGTTAAGAACGAGCAAAAAGCATAGGTCCAGGAGAGAAATGAAAAGAATAATGATAAATAGGATGGTGTCTCTGAATACACACAAGTTGGGTGTCAGAACCAGAAGTGGAAGGAGGAGCAATTGGTAAACGCACCTGGTTCATGAGCAACTCACGAGGAGGGCTGAATTTCCAAATTCTATGCAACGACGCAGAGGTTGGCGTATACGTCGGCACTTTCCGCTCGATCGTAGTTGACTGGCATTGAGGATGGCTCTGAACCGAAACTTGATGATTTGGTTGAGCTGTCCATAGACAGTAGGTTTAAGAAATCGGTGTCTGAGAAGTCGTCCATTGTGCTGAGCTTGGGTATTTACAACGAGTGGTGTGTATATGCGGGAGGGCGTTAAGATATAGAGTTTGAGTCGCAGAACGTTGATAATGGGACACTATAGTAGTATGTCGACAGGGCAGGGACTGGGAACGAAAATATTTATTTGTTTCGCATGCGCTGCTCGTCAATGGACCTTTATACTTTGCCAACTAAAATTTTGCGAACAATGGTAACCATTGTTCCCCGCAAATGAAAGTTGGGGTTTTTACAAGGAATAAAAAAATCTTCTGGGAAAATTAAGCGGCAGTCTGCCGACCTGAGTGCATCAAGGCTTTGTATTTATTTGGATAACATTTGGCTATGGTGCCGGAAGACGGCATGATCCGGCACACACATCGCGAACAATGGGAGGTAGAACAATGTGAGCGCAGGAGAGGTATAAAAGAAACCAGCGACTTTCAAAGGAGCCCATTTACGCCGATTCTTGTACCCTTAGAGTCAGGTTACTATACCTATACTATAACCCCTGCCATGGACGACTTTTTCTCGATATTAATAGCCCCCTTCGACTCCTTACCATCATCACATCCCTCTGAGGACGTTGACTACCCTCCTGGACTACCAGCTGACTTCGAAAGAGGTCGCGATGCTGGGCCAAATGCCTGGTGCGTTGTGGCCTAAACAAAGTTCGTCCAATATTATATCGTCATTTCATCATTGGTATTGATTTACGTTAACTACATAGGTGAGATACATACTATGGTGCATTACTACGTATCATGCATTTTTGCATGCCATGTTAATCAAATTTATCGTACGTTCTCCAGTTACCGACAACATTCTGGTTTTTCTCATTGCGTTTCCAATCAGATTATTAAATTCGACAGTCCTTTGCTCAAGCCCACAGCTCCCAATAAATCCCCAGGCTCATTTTTGTTTCGTTCCTTATCATAATCATACCCTTTTCTGTGTATACCCCAGTAACCTCAGTCAAATTCTTTAAAAGGGCTCTTATACAATGTGTTAGATTATTGGCCTCTATAAAGAAATTGAATTCATTCTAAGACACATTCTCATCTTCCGGTTGTTGGGATGTCAAGGTGAAAGTTCGTCGACAAAGCACGAGGTTTGCGTCTTTCCAAGAACGCAGGTATTACTACCAAGAAGGTTAATTAATCTCGTCCGCCTCTCAAAAGCTATTGTAAGAGCATGAAGTAAGGGCGGGGGGATGAACCTACCACGCGAAGCGCTATCTGGCTTACCGTCTTATTAGACCTTCATGAAGTACCTTGGGCCATACGGCATATGTAGAATTGATACAAATAAATATAACCTCAGCGGCTACGCAGGTGTAAGTCGTATGCCCCAAGGTCAAGCGGGAATTTTTTTTGTTAAGGGATTCAAAGCTTCTTCATTCTTCGTCCAAGTCAGTCCGAGAACATTGTTCATATGTGAAGTGTCAATGCGGAGATTGAATTTGACGAGCCGTACACATAGCCGAATATCGGAGCAATAGGAGCCGAGCAACCGTGAGAACTTAGCACAAAGGCCATTTCTGCCATTGTTCCTTCATTGTGACATAAACCTATATCGTTAACCACCATGGGGCTACAAAGAGACGATCCAACAAAACCGACTCTCTTGACTTCCAATACTATCCCGACTTTGTCCCTAACACTCACGACGCACTGCACCAATGGTTGACTCGTATCCAGTCTTTCCTATTTTCGCTCTCCTCAGCTTCTTCCTCGTACTCATACCCCTTCCATGGCACCTTCATGCGCTGAACTCGGGAACATGCCTCTTCATGGTATGGACAGCATTAGGCTGCTTAAATCAATTCATAAACTCCATCGTATGGCATGGAAATATCATTGACCGGGCCCCTTTGTGGTGTGATATATGTGAGTATTCTGTTGTCGTTCACATAGTTGTAAAAGGTTGCTGATAATTCCTTTACTGCCTCTCAGCGTCGCGTCTTATGGTTGGGATATCTGTTGCCATTCCTTCTGCTTCGTTATGTATCAACAGGCGGTTATACAAAATTGCCACATGTCGTACCGCTACCATCACGTATGCACAGGTTCGTACAATGAAGGTCTTCGAAACTATGCCTTTAATCTAATATCAATTTTAGAAAAAGCGTGCTATACTTGTTGACCTATCCATTGGACTCGGAATACCCGCGTTACAAATGGTACTCCGTAAGTCGTTCCGCCTCTCTTATGCATTGCATGCAGTTGATGCCCTTTGTAGAGTTTATCGTTCAGGGCCATCGCTACGATATCTGGGGGGACATTGGCTGCCTACCTACTACAGTCAATACACCAGCAGCCTATCCTTTGTCATACCTATGGCCGAATATCATCAGTCTCGTTTCTGCAACTTATTGTAGTACGTATTCTTCGTAATTCTTTATCAAGTTGTCTTTCTAACTGCAACTAGTTTTTACGCTGAAGGCCTTTATGCAGCGCAGGGCTCAATTCAGCCAATTCCTCTCTTCCGCGACTTCACTCTCAATAGACCGTTATTTCCGTCTAATGTGCCTTGCGACTATGGAAATCATTTTCACCATCCCAATCTCAAGCTATGGTCTCTATCTCAATATAACTTCGAAGCCTATCTACGTTTGGAAGAGCTGGTCTGACATCCATTTTGATTTCTACCTCATTGATGCAGTCCCTGCAGAGGAATGGCGCTCTATACCTATTGCCGCGACAGTACTCGAGCTTAATCGCTGGTCTGTTATCATCTGCGCCCTTATCTTCTTCGCCTTCTTTGGTTTTGCCGAAGAAGCACGCAAGAACTATCGATCTGCGTACTGGTACATTGCCAGTCGTTTTTGTGCCGCGCCTCCACCGAAAAACAATACCTCGTGAGCAACGCAATCAATTGACTTATTTACCCACACCTAACTAATGGTTTTTTAGTCAATTCAGCAAAACCTTTGGTCTCCCTTCAAAGAATACATCTGGCGGTATTCTGCCGACATCAGTAGATCATAAGGAACAAACCTTTTCCACTGAGAAACGTATTTCGCTTGCCTCGACTTCTTCTCAGAGAAGTTTTGATGCCAGCGACTACACCGACACTCTTTATGCTTCCCCTGACAGTCATGCGAAGTTCGATTTGAAATTTCCGCAAACCCCTGACTCTTCTCGATTTTCACGAATGACAATCTGAAATTCACTTCAATTATTTTACATGTGTTCTAGATAACATTTACATTTGTTCGTGTCACTCCCTAGTTCTATCCAGTAATTTCCCACTCCTTGTATTTGTACTTAGTTACGAAAAGATTTCTGTATCCGTGCATAAAATAAAGATGAACACGGTGTGAGTTAGATAATTAGAAGTGATAGATACGCTTGGGCGATAAGACATATGTAGGCTTATTTATGTTTTGATAATAAGTTCCATACTTCTTCCCCGGAGCTATAAATTCAATATGGGACTGTGTCGTCGTCATGAACTTCACTGTTCGACCGTCAACTTGACTCTTCGACAGAATCCTGAACGTTGAATGCGGAGGTTGAACATTTGATGTTGCCGGAAATGCCGATTCTAATATTAGCGCGCGAATTACGTGAGAGCACGAATCGTACTTGGTCAACGTGAACAACCATGTGCCCGGAGCTACAAAGGCAGTGACGACCCAAAGAAACCCAGATACCTGCTTTTCGAACGTCTCTTTACTTCCCCCTCCCTGACGACGTACTGCACGTATGGTTGACTCATACCCCATATTTCCCGTTTTCGCTTTCTTGAGACTTATCCCTCTGCGAGGGCATATAATCCACTGGGAGAGACTGAGTCTCTGAGACTCTGAGACTAGGCACACGCCAAGGTGATACCAAGTGAGATGTCGGAGCTACAATTTAAACCCCCGCTGTGATGTTAAGGAAACGGCATATCGGCGCAGCACAACTGGGCGCACAGTTCGCTCAAACCAACTCGGAGAAAATCCGTAAATTTATGACATGACTTTAGGCAGTTTAATCTTGTATTCAGAGAGAATTACTGCTTATGTTTTTCAGATATTTCATGTAAAATTACAAGAATGAACAAAAGATTTGTTGGAAATCTTTTTTTTTTTGTGTCTATTATTGTCTATTGAAAAGCCGAGGAAGCGCAACGACACTATTCAGCTATTTATTTATTGGTATATTGATTTTCTCTGTGGTGGGGCACTTCCACAGAAAAGGCACCTGACTATATGGGTGATAATTTCTTCGACCAACCGAATATTACATGACATCTAACCCCATGTAACTATCATATTTTTTCAATTGAGAGAAACACATCTTCCTTTTAACGAAACCATTTACCTTCATTTCTGTAGGGAAGCGCGGTTCATTTTTGACATCTGCCTCTCTCGGCCTAGTCTTGACGCCAGACTACACGAATACCCTTTACGTAACAGCCAACTCCCATGCAAAGTTCTCCGTAAACTCCCCGATTTTCGCGAATCACAATTTAAGACTCGTGTCCTGTACATACCAGTACTATTTACTCTTTACGTTTATGCAGACGTCATGTATGACTTCCGAGATTACTCTTATATCGTGCTTTATTGAATGGGACATAATCTGGAAAACTTAACAATTATATGAATGACACACCAAAGATTCTCTTCCAAAGTACTATCTATGAGTTGATGTCGAGTAACATCACGGCCCATTTATTATCAGCTTACATAAAAACTTTTTATGATATGGGCATGTGCCCCTCCGATTCTAGAGTACAGCAATCACTGGAAGCTGCACTTCAATGTACATCTAACGATAATTCACTTTTATAACTGTATGTATCCAATACAGATTTTATATCTTGTTGTAATACACGCGAATCACGCAGTAGCACACGTAACATAAATACAGATTGATCACAGACTATGAAATACACTACAGTGATGGTCCTGGGTATTAAATTATGGAGGAAGATGTAGAGAACCCGAATGGTGTTCACGTGAATGATTAGCACCACTGTCAAAGCGGTGAAGGCAAGAATGAGAGAGCAAAATAACTGAAAGAAATCGGCCAAAATTAGTAAATTCACTTGTACAAAGGTAATAAATGCGCATACAATAGTGTCGGTGGTGTCAATAAGCATCAATCAAGAGAACGAGAACAAAGTTGGCAAAGCACTCTGAAAGTCGGGGTATATTTTAGTAAGGGTGTAATTCGCGAAGCAAAATGAAGCAAAAACTGACCAAAAATTCGGCGAGCGATATACCTATGATATTAAGCAGAAGAACTGCGTACCAGTGCTTCTATTTCGCTCTTCGTCGACGAGAAACCATGATTCTTCTGTTTGTAACGACCCCTCAGATACTTCAAGGATCGATTCAATTGTGGAATCAAATGATAATGGTGAGAATGAGTCCATTGCTTGGATGAACTAGCAATGATAGTTTTTTCTGATTTAGTGAAGGAAGGAAAGTGAAGGAAGGAAGGATTAAGATATACTGTAGTGGCAAGAGTCTGGGGAGCGATCATGGCATTTCATTGTTCCTCCATTGATTTTTATACCAAGGGCGATTAAATGCCGAAATGCCGTGCATTGTCCGATGCACAATGCTTGCGCAATTCCAAAACCACACAATGGTGATTTGATCGCATAGCCGGCATTGTTTCACAAATAATTGCCGAAGTCCTAACGAGCCCGCGTTTCTGATATACCAGACGGGGGAAAACTCTCTCTTTCGCAGCTGCAGGAAGCAAAAATTTTATCGTTCAGTAAACTGGTATTCTCTTCACTGATTCAAGGGACTATTACTTGCATGAATAGTCAGACCAGTTATTTTTGCTTGGTTTCTTCAATTAAGTAACTGGACTCGTACATACATGTACTAATGTCAAGCACGATGATATTTCTCCTTTCTTCAAGTCAAATAAGAGTTAAAGTTAAGTTTGAGCTCGTCTATTTATATGGAACTTTCCATTTTCTCCGAAGTAATACAAAATAAATACATCGTGAAGTCAAACACCGTATAGATACATATGAGAAACAGAGCAGACAAAAGGTTATATTCAATGAAAATCACTGAGTTAGAAAAGTAACGGGCTTGTAGGGGTAGTTACAAATTGCCATAAGATGTACTCGCACAGGAGTATCGTCGAAGAAAGTGAGGAAAAAGAAACGAAGGTATAGACGAGACATAGTCCGCACCGCCGGCAGGCTGGTCTTGTTGTACGAGGAGGGGGTCCAAGTGGAATGATGGGTAGAAGAAAGACAGAGGATGAGCTGACGACAAAATCAAATGATAAGCAAGCAAAACGAAACGCAGAAGCGGCTGGTATTTACCTTTAGATAGTAATACAGATAATTAGATCTATACTATAAGATAGGGAGTCCCGTAGAAGGACGCTGATATTTCTGAAGGATGGCTTGTTAATGTTAACGCGGTTGAAATATTTTGCATACTGTAAACGTACCTTATGTAATGACACACCATGCGCTGACCGTGCCAGCACCGTAGCGCTCAGAGTCCACTATGGGAAACTCTTCTGGCGTGTCTACCGAGATTTTGGAAAAGAGCAATGACGAGGAAATCTCCTCGTATGAGGAGTTATCGATGTCGGTGGAAGATGGGATGGTGATAAATGTAAATGAGTCTGACATTGATGATTGTAGTTTGAGGTTGCCGGAAAAGTAAGATTAGGGGTAGTAATGCAAAAAACGGGAGGTACGAGTTGAAACGAAAGAGGGGGCCTTTGTTAACGGTAGCGCGAAGCCAATGGTCTTTGCCACTCTTAAAAGACTTGATGATCGACAAAGGCATTGTGACATCGAACAATGGGAACTAGCCGTACTACGATGCGAGAAAAAAATATGAAGTCCATATTCCCACCCAATTTTGATACAACGTACGCGTAAGGACCAATTGAAGAATGCGGCTCAAGCATTCTTGTTGGGGAGATAAAAAGCTTACCGACAGAGACAATGGTGAGTTGCGTTTATTAAAGCTCCGCTATTGTCCGGACTTCGGCAAAATCAATCAATTTCAATCTCCGCATGTTCCGGATTTAGCTTTCAGGTGTGACACTTTGTTCTTTCTATTTGCTTTTCTCACACGAGTCTCTTCGTTCGTAAAAAGGGAATGATTACTACGGTTTGTACTTCAAGTAGAGCCAAATTTTGCCCCAAGCTATGGGGGATTTCTATATTTGCAAAGACTACATAAAGGTACAGTGGCGTCGGTATACTTAATTTCTTTTTTCCCGCTGCGCACATCGCTGCTACCGCTACCTTGTCGTTCTTTCCACTCGCCGAACAGCGAAATCTTTCTGTGACACCATTCCTTTACACACTCCAAACGTCTCTTTCGATGGATATTCTTGACCAATTCAACACCATCTTCTTATCCTTCGAGGAAACGCAGCTTTTTGAGGCGTTTGCTTCCCGAGATGGCGCGCCTACCTCTCAAGAAATTTCATCACAATCGATACAGGACATTCTTGTCGATTCTGAAAGAAATTTGGGATACACTACACACGGTTTCTGCGTCATATCTTGACCTACTTGGTTCTTCGGTTTCGCACTACCCATATCATGTATGCTTTCGACCATTTCTCTTCGCTATGCTAAGGCTGACCTAGTTTCGTAGTATTCTCCTTGCCCTCGCTGCCATTTAATTCTCTATTACAAGATTCCCTCAAGCCATCTTTTGTAAGTTTCTGGAGTGTTTCTCGCCACGTTATACCAATTTCCAAACATTTATCAAAAGGCCATACACAGATCATTCAACTTATAGCAATCAAGCGCTTCGATAGCTGCAATGTTTCTTCTGGGCTTCCGGCAAGCTCATCCACTACTTCCAACGATATTCCGCAACCCCAGAATATGTTATCGATCTTTTCTACCCATGCCCATACCCATTACATTTCGTTCCCGTGATTAGTCATTCCTAGATGTTTGGCTGGCTGTCTAGTACTAGGAACGTTTACTGTATCTACTAGCATCACCCAATGTATCAATAGCTACAATTCCAATTCCAAATTGATCGAAGTAATGAGACGGAAATATAGTATCGGTGTCAAAAAGTGGCTCCTTCAACCTCAAGCTTCAGGGAAAGTCTAGGAGTGCTGCGGTGTAAAGTATACATAGTATACGATGATGGTAATATTGAGTTTGCCATATAGTTTTGGAGAATTCTGATCTTAAATCCATTTGGCATTGATGCCCTTGAGAGGAAGCCCATCAAACACCCTGTAAGCTGGGCATAGGATTTAGATACGAGGCTCTCTGCCGTACATAAACAGGTGGCGAAGTCGAAGAAAAATAGTAAACAAAGGGGAAGTTAGAGATTGTTCTCCAAGAGGAGTTAAGGAGCGTACGGCACGCACGTCAGGCGTGCCGAATGCGACCGTCACATGACTACAATGGGCTTCACTGTTCACCAACTCTTTGTCGTTAACCGCATTGTCCTTCGCGAAAAAGAGAAGAATGCAAAAAATGGCGAGAATAGATAGATATACTGGAGGGGTAAGGTCAAGGGTAACTTTATTGTCCCACCTACCTCTTTGGTGTTCTTACTCCCTTTCGTCCTCGTCGTCCTCTCGCTGTCGCTCGCTTTATCATGCAATACCCCTTCTTACCATTCTTCGCCTTCCTAGCCGCTGTGCTCGTCATCATCCCCTTTCCATGGCATTGGAGAGCTAGGAACGTAGCCACAATGGCCCTCATGTTCTGGCTATGCATAGTCAATATCATCTTCGGTGTAAATGCCATTGTATGGGCCGGAAATGTCAACAATCCCATTCCTGTGTGGTGTGATATCAGTACGTGATCGTTTGTCTCCTTCACCAAGTCCATACTAAATGCGTTGCAAACAGCCACTAAAATCGCTGTCGGTGCATCCTATGCACTTCCACTTGCCACCCTTTGTATCTGCAAACATCTCGAAATGGTTTCTTCGTCGAGGAAGGTTTCTTACGACCTGAAAGATCGCAAGCGTCGAATGATTTTTGAAAGCGTCATGTGCTTCCTTGTTCCGGTCATTTTCATGGCTCTTCGTGCGTCTATTCCCTACTATTTCCTACCGCATAATCTCAACTATCCACATATTTCTAGACTATATCGTGCAAGGTCACCGTTTTGATATCATCGAAAACTTTGGCTGCCAAGCAGCTGTATACATTTCTGTCCAAGCTATCCTAATCATCTGGTTCCCTCAGCTTCTTTTCGCTGTAATCACTCTCATTTTCGCCACACTGGCTTTGCACAACTTCATCCGTCGCCGCCTCACATTTGCGGCTCATCTTCACAACTCCAACTCGGCACTAACAACCAACCGATACCTCAGGCTCATTGCTATGGCTCTGACCGAGATGATCTGGGGTGTCGTATTGACTGCTTACAACCTCTGGTCTAACGCCTCCCCTGGCCTTAGACCATGGACCAACTGGGCAGACGTTCATAGTGACTTTGGTCGCGTTGACGCTTATCCCGTGGCGGAAGTGCCTGAATTCTTCATCCATGCGATGTTGCTCTTTTGGTGGACACTCCCCGCTTCAAGCTTCATTTTCTTTGTCTTCTTTGGCTTCGGTGAAGATGCCATGAAGGAGTACAAGAAAGTCTGGAATTGGTTTAGAAAGACTGTTCTTCGCAAACCTGAAGTCGAGAAGAAGAAATTGTTTGATGAATCCACTGCCGGTTCTAGGTTTGTAATGTCCTTCTCGTAATTCTAATTCGCGAGGTACTGATTTTCGTTCGCTCTTCTAGTCGAGGACTTCGTCCACTACATATCCTCAAACTCAAATCCACTTCGTCGGATATGTCTTCTCCTGGTTCTTACGAGTTCAGCACCAGGTCACCAATCAGCCCCCTTTCACATCTTTCCCACTCCACTGCCACACTGGCTACAAGTCCTGATGCTTATGGAAATAAGACATTCAAATCCGAAGAAGCCAATAAAGACGCAGACTCTATCTATACACGGGAGACTGCTCCTGCATACTATCCCTCACTCCAACAACAACAGCTTCCTTCCCTTTCTTGCTCAACATACCTCGATGTACCCATAGACTCAACACGCGACAGCTTACCCATTTCAGAAGATCGAAGATTATCCCAATGTAACACCACCGTCCGCGACAGTGACGTCTTTACGATTTCCGCATTCTCATACTACGGCCCTTCGAGCCCGGCAACCTGTTCTCCAACTACACCACCGCCACCAGCATCACCAAGCTTTAAACCACCTGTCGCTCTCCCACCACCTCCTCGTCGTATCCCAAAGCACTTCTCATCTGCACCCAACGTCCTTGACATGGCTTCGCCAATGACTCGCTCGGGGCTGGATAGTGGAGTTCCAGAAGAGATTGACGCATGTCGCCCTATGTCATGTTTCGTCCCCTCGTCACCGTCTGCGCTAGATGATAGCACACCTACGGGTCCTACTCCAAGGCCAGAGCCAAGGGTGCTAGGTGTTCCTTGGGGAAGTGTGGTGGTCACTACTGAGTCTCGTCAACGTCTTGCTTCCGTACACGTAGACGATCTGTTCCATCATAACCAAAACGGGGACTCGTCGGTCTAGTTATCATTTCCTTTACTGCTTTTCTTTATTATTCTGCTCTCGTTTTCGTTCTGTTTTGCTTTGCTCCCAGCTCTGACTATACGACTAGACAAGACAAGTCCACGCTCTCTTATGTTAGTAATGCTTCTCGATGTGTCCTTGTCCGTTTTGTCTCTGTCTATTTCTAATCTCTTCTCTGCTACGATTTTTTGAAATTTGTATCATATACCAACCAACCAACCAACATATATCCTTACCGTGTACATATAGATTTTTTATACCTACTTATCATTATACATAATGTGATCTAACTGGAGAGCGAGCTCTCCGATATTTTTAACTGTTAATTGACAAAATGGCTTGCCTGTAAACATCATTTATCAAAGGCTTCCCAGCTCGCTCGTTTGCTTCCGTGTTTGCATCCAACTTGTGACATCATCATGCCAGGTTCAACGCTTACATAGAATCTTACATGGGTACTCGTTATCTGTTGGCATTACGTCTAGGCAATTGACGCCGTGAACTTTGGAATACAGGAAAATAACCGAATGGTCTCTACCATTCAACCGAAAAAAAAATATTTTGTGCTTGATTAGCGCTCTTGCAAGTTGCTTCTGGACTCCTCACGCACGTCGGACGTCCGATGTGACTCTGAATGTGCGACGTGCATAGCAAACTGGAACAGATGCCTTGCCGTGAAGTACTATATAGCACTTATGTGGCCTTGGCACGCACTGCCGAACATAGGTCTACATAGGTTTTATTTAACACAAAATGTCTCGGGCTTTCCAAATATAGCATAGCCGAATCAAATATCCTGCCCAAAAATAACTAAGTACGTAGACGCTACCCGGATCTTTTCTGAGTTTTTGTATGTGTAGCAGCCACACGCGCGCCACTTATGTTACTGCAATCAAGATTCAAGATAGAGTCGATACCACTTCGCCCTCTTTCTTTGTGAAGCAAGAAGATACTAGGTTACTGACGAATGGTTAAGAGGGTCGCGAGTCTTCCACAACTCGGCTTGCAAGAGCTGACCATATCTGTGGGCCTTGCGACTCAAGAATCGAACAATGTAGGCCCTCCTTCCGGCACGAACAAAGCAGTTATCGCAGAGCATCCTAAGAAGTCGTCGGAAAAAGTTCAGCCTTCCTCCAAAAAGAAAAAGGAAATTCCAGTCCAACCGTCCTCCAGTGCCCAGGCAAAGTCGCAAAGCGCAGAAGGTTCAGATAAGGCAGTCCAACCTTCTTCGAAAAAGAAAAGACTGGACGGCTCTCCTTCCCCTGATAGGGAGAATGCTGTAAACGGACTTCAGCCTCCTCGAGGTATCGACGGAAAGAAGAAAGCAGACGACGCAATCAAACCTTCCTCCCCCGAGAAAAACTTGGAAAACAGGATCGATGTTTCACAGGGCAAGAAAAAGAAGAGCAACGATGCAACTGCCAAGCCTTCCTCTGACTCTGGCAAGAAGAAGTCGTCGGACAACAACGAGAAAAATTTGTATAACACTTTGCAGCCTCCCTCTTTCAAGAAAACGCCTTCTTCCAGCAGTCAAACATCCTCTGATAAGAAAGATCTGGAAAGCAAAAAAGAGCCAAGCAACAAGGTTCGTACTTCAAGTTTCTCCGATGTCAAGAAAAGCTTCAAGATACGGTCTAGCCTTCTTCCAATGGCAACAAGAAAGGGTCGGAGAGCATATCTCCTACTCCGTCGAGCGACAAGAAAACTGGGAACTCAGTCTCTCCTTCAACCAGCACAAAAAAGGCTCAGAATGCAGTCCATTCATCTTCCGGCAAGACAATGTCCAGCAACGAGAACCAGGCAGTCGGATTTCAGGCTTCCTCCGGCGGAAAAGCATCGGCCAATGTGGTTGGGTCTTCTTCTAGCCAAAAAAGTTCTG
>Ga0247779_1001053_pt1 | contig 14087 bp, 6 predicted proteins | sample UWRJL221509R5_FD_179925 | JGI IMG/M metagenome (GOLD analysis project Ga0247779, IMG submission 179925) | Plant litter microbial communities from Arlington Agricultural Research Station in Wisconsin, United States - UWRJ-L221-509R-5 | ecosystem: Environmental > Terrestrial > Plant litter >...
CTCGGGGTCGATGATCTCCGGGTAGAAGTGGTCTTCCCAGACGACCGGGCCGTCCTTGCTCTCGATGCACTCGCTGGCAACACCTGGCCCCATCACTTCGGAGAGGCCGTAGATGTCCACCGCGTCGATGCCGGCTTTGGCCTCGATCTCGCGGCGCATCGCCTCGGTCCACGGCTCGGCACCGAAGATGCCGACCTTCAGCGAGGAGGCCGCCGCGTCCAGCCCCTGGCGGGCGAATTCCTCGATCACCACCTGCATGTAGCTGGGCGTGACCATGATGATGTCGGGCTTGAAGTCCTGGATCAGCTGGACCTGCTTCTCGGTCTGGCCGCCGGACATCGGGATCACCGTGCAGCCGGCGCGCTCGGCGCCGTAGTGCGCGCCGAGGCCGCCGGTGAACAGGCCGTAGCCGTAGGCGATGTGGACGATGTCGCCGGGCCGGCCGCCGGCGGCGCGGATCGAGCGGGCGACGAGGTTCGCCCAGGTGTCGATGTCTCGCGCCGTGTAGCCCACCACCGTCGGCTTGCCGGTCGTGCCTGAGGACGCGTGGATGCGCGAAACCTTCTCGCGCGGCACGGCGAACAGGCCGAAGGGGTAGTTGTCGCGCAGGTCCTTCTTCGTCGTGAACGGGAACTTCGAAAGATCGGCCAGCGTCTTCAGCTCGCTCGGATGCACGCCCTTGGCGTCGAACGCGGCCTTGTAGTGCGGCACGTTCTCGTAGGCGTGCGCCAAGGTCCAGCGCAGGCGCTCCAGCTGCAGCGCCTGCAGCTCGTCGCGGCTGGCGCGCTCGATGGGCTCCAGGTCACCGGGAGCGGGGGTTCGGACGGTCATGCCAATGTCTCCACTACTTTTTTGCCCTTGATGCGATAGGACTTGCCACGGAACACGGCCACCAGTTCGTCGCGCTGGTTGCGGACGGTGATGTCATAGACGCCGGTGCGACCGGCCAGCGCCACCTCGGCGGCCACGGCCGTCAACCGGTCGCCCAGGCGACCGGGCGCGACGATGTCGACGCTGAAGCCCGAGGCCACAGTCAGCTCGTTGTACGAATTGCAGGCGAAGGCGAAGGCCGAATCGGCCAGGGTCGTGATCAGGCCGCCGTGGCAGATATCCACGCCGTTGAGCATGTCCTCGCGGACGGTCATCGTCAGCGTCGCGCCGCCGGGGCTGATGGAGGCGATCTCCATGCCCATCATCTTGCTGGCGCGGTCGTTGGCGTACATGCCGTCGCGGACGGCCTCGGCGATCTGTTGCGGCGTCATGACTTCAGCGATCCGTGAACGTGGGCTTGCGCTTCTGCAGGAACGCAGCCGCGCCTTCGAGGTAGTCGTGAGCGCTGCCCTGCTGGCTCTGCAGCACCGATTCCATCTTCAGCGCGTCCTCGAAGTCCAGCAGCGAGGCTTCGTCGATGGCGCGGCGCGTCTCGGCAAGCGCGCGAACGGGCATGGCGGCGAGCTTCTGCGCCAGCGCCTGCGCGGCTGCGGCGAGTTCTTCGTCGGGCACGCAGCGGTAGATCATGCCCATCTGCTGCGCCTGCGCGGCCGGCAGCTTGTCGCCCAGCAGCGCCAGCTCCAGCGCGCGGGCACGGCCCACCAGCCGGGGCAGTAGCCAGGTGCCGCCGCAGTCCGGGATCAGGCCGATCTTCGAGAAGGCCTGGATGAAGCTGGCCGAGGCACCGGCCAGCACCAGATCGCAGCCCAGCGCCAGGTTCGCGCCGGCGCCGGCCGCCACACCGTTGACGGCGGCGATCACCGGGATCGGCATGTTGCGCACGGTCAGGGCCAGCGGCAGGTAGTAGTCGTCGATCAGCTTGCCGATGTCCTTGGGCGGATCGTTCGGGTCGAGGCTGGGGCTGATCGCCGGATCAGACAGATCCTGGCCGGCGCAGAAGCCGCGGCCGGATCCGGTCAGCACGACGCAGCGCACGCTCTTGTCTGCGGCGGCTTCGTCCAGCGCGGCGCGCAGCGCCGTCATCATCGGCGTTGTGAACGCATTCAGCGCCGCCGGGCGATTCAGCATCACGGTGCGTACCGCGCCCTCGTTGCTGACCAGGATCTCGCTTGTCTCCATCACCGCCACCTTTCGAAATCTATTCTTGACCGACCGGTCGGTAAATCGTAAGGTGCGAGACCAGCGAAAGCAAGAAAGATTTTTCAAGGGTTAACCCGCAACCCTCTTCAGGAGACCGCCATGCCCTGCTATGCCATCGACGGCGTGATTCCCGTCGTCCACCCGAGCGCCCATGTGCACCCGACCGCCGTGCTGATCGGCGACGTGATCGTCGGCCCCGGCTGCTATATCGGCCCCTGCGCCAGCCTGCGCGGCGACTTCGGCCGCATCGTGCTGCATGAGGGCGTCAACGTGCAGGACACCTGTGTGATCCACGGTTTCCCGGAATCGGAGACGGTCGTCGAGGCCAACGGCCACATCGGCCACGGCTCGGTGCTGCACGGCTGCGTCGTGCGGCACGACGCGCTGGTCGGCATGAACGCGGTGGTGATGGACGAGGCCGAGGTCGGCGCCTACAGCATCGTCGCCGCCTGCGCCTTCGTGCGCGCCGGGCTGAAGCTGCCGGAAAAGTCGCTGATCGCCGGCCTGCCGGCCAAGGTACTGCGGCCGCTCACCGAGGACGAGATCCGCTGGAAGCGCGAAGGCACCGAGACCTATCAGGAACTGGCCCGGCGCTGCCACGCCTCGCTGCGTGAGGTCCAGCCGCTTGCCGAGCGCGAGGCCGACCGGCCGCAGTTGCCGACGCACGGCCTGAAAACGCTGGTCGCGACCAAGCGAGGCTGAGCGGATCTGAAGAACTAGAGGAAATCCCGGGGGGTGGCGTCATCAGGCTTGAGGACGCCATCATGTGATAAGTACCCCTAGCATGACTCCCTCACCTTGACTTTCGTCATGGTCCTAGCGGGCATTGATCGCCCGGGACCAGGGCGAAGCTCGGCCCAATTTTTCCGCCAACACGGAAGGGAACTGATCATGCTGGCTAGATCGTTTACCAAGCATTCCCTAGTGAGCGCGGCTACCGTGGCCACCCTGCTCTGCTGCGCGGCCTCGGCGCGCGCGGAACTGGTCGTCAACGGCGGCTTCGAGACCGGAGACCTCAGCGGCTGGACCACCAGCATCAACCCGGTCTACGACGCGGTCGATACGATCGCGCCGCACGACGGCACCTACGGCGCCTACTTCGGCAACAGCAGCGTCAGCACCATCAGCCAGAGCCTGGCGACCATGGCTGGCAGCCACTACGTGCTCAGCTTCTGGCTGATGAACGAGGCCGACGTCACCGGCGCCTCCGCACCGAACAGCTTCGCGGTGGCCTTCGACGGCGTCACGGCGCTGTCGTTCACCGACGCGCCGGCCTTCGACTACACGCTGTACACCCTCTTCTTCGATGGCACCGGCGGCGCCGTCAATCTGAGCTTTGCGGCCAGCCAGACCGTCGCGTTCTGGGACCTCGACTCGGTGTCCGTCAATGTGCCCGAGCCGGACGGCCTCGCGCTCGCCGGCCTGGCCGGCCTCCTCGCGCTGGGCGCTTCCCGTCGCCGCCGCTGAGCCGGCGGCGAGCCTTCCAGACAGGCAATCCACCCAGGCGCCGGTCGGCGCCTCCTTGCGTTTATCGCGACTCATCAGGAGCGAGAAATGAAGAAAAGCATCGTCGGCCTTTGCGCCGTCCTGACCCCGCTCGCCGCTGCCGCCCAGGCGGCCACCAGCCCTGACGCCTTCCAGGCCATCGCCAGCGATACGGCGATCAAGCCCACGTTCAAATCCCGCTTGAGCGACACGACGCCGACCACGGTGATCGTCATGCTGCGCGGCGACAGCGTGGCCGGCGTGCAGCGCCAGTCCGGCCGCAAGCTCGACGCCGGCGAGCGCGCCTCGATCATGGCCGCGCGCAGCGCCGACCAGCAAGCGCTGAGCCCCTCGATCGAAGCGCTCGGCGGCCAGGTGCAGGCCCACCTGCGCGCCGCCATCAACGGCATCAAGGTCAAGATCGCCCGCAACCGGATCGCGCTGCTGCGCCGCCTGCCGGGCGTGGTCGACGTTCGGCCGGTGGGCACCTACGAGCGGCTGAACACCAATGCCATTCCGCTGATGGGCGTGCCGCAGGCCTGGACCTCGGCCGGGGGCAGCTACCTTGGCCAGGGCATGAAGATCGCGATCATCGACACCGGCATCGACTACACGCATGCCAACTTCGGCGGCCCCGGCACCGTGGCCGCCTACCAGGCCGCCAAGGCCACCGATGCGCAGCCGGCCAACCCGGCGCTGTTCGGCCCCGCGGCGCCGAAGGTCAAGGGCGGCATCGACCTGGTCGGCGACGCCTACACCGGCGCCAACACCCCGGTACCCGACCCGAACCCGCTGGACTGCGAATACACCAGCGGCAGCATCGGCCACGGCAGCCACGTGGCCGGTACGGCCACCGGCTTCGGCGTGACCGCCGCGGGCGCCACCTACACCGGTGCCTACAACGCGGCCGCCTACACGCCCGGCGCCTTCCGCATCGGCCCCGGGGTGGCGCCGAAGGCCGACCTGTACTCGGTGCGCGTGTTCGGCTGCAGCGGCAACACCAACGTCGTCGCCGAGGCGATCGACTGGGCCGTGGCCGCCGGCGTCGACGTGATCAGCATGTCGCTCGGCTCGAACTTCGGCAATACGGGCAACAACGACGCCGGCAGCCTGGCGGAAGAGGTTGCCGTCTCCAACGCCACCGCGGCCGGCATCCTGGTGGTGGCCGCCTCCGGCAATGCCGGCCCGACGCCCTACATCACCAGCGCACCGGCCGTCTATGAAGGCGCGATCTCGGTCGCCGCCACCGATGCGATGGCCGGCACGCCGATGGCGACGCTGAAGCCCGCGGGCGGCGGCGCCCTGACCGTGATCAATGCCAACGGCGGCAGCTTCCCGAGCGGCAGCAGCTACGCGGTGCGCGTGCTGCGCAACCCGGACGGCAGCGTCTCGCTCGGCTGCGACCCGAACGAGTACGACCCGACCGTCACCGGCGTCAGCCTGGCAGGCAAGATCGTCGTCACCGCGCGCGGCAACTGCGCACGCGTCTATCGCGCCGGCGCCGCCCAGCACTTCGGTGCCGCCGCCGCGGCGATGATCAACAACGCCGCGGGCCTGCCGCCATATGAAGGCCAGATTGCCGGCGGCGCGCCCGACCCGGCCTCCGGCAACGTGTACGAGACGGTCACGATCCCCTTCTTCGGCCTCTCGCTGGCCGACGCCGGCGCGATCTCCGGCCCGACCGGCGGCCCCGCCCCGGCCACGGCGCAGGCCACCGATGCCGGTCTGCAGGCCAATCCCGGCTTCGAGCGGATCGCCAGCTTCTCATCGGCCGGCCCGCGCATCGGCGACAGCGTGCTGCGCCCCGGCGTCACCGCGCCCGGCGTGGCATTGATCTCGACCGCATCCGGCACCGGCAACGGCTTCCAGTCAGTCTCCGGCACCTCGATGGCCACACCCGGCGTGGCCGGCGTCGCGCTGCTGACCAAGCAGGCGCACCCGACCTGGTCGCAGGCGGATCTGCGCGCCGCCGTGGTCCAGACGGCCAGCCCGACGATGATGAAGGACCTGCTGCAGCGCAATGAAGGCGCCGGCCTCGTGCAGGCCCAGGCCGCGGTGGCGACGCAGGCGGTCGTGCGCATGCCCGACGAGAGCATCTCCTTCGGCTACGCCGACCTGCTGGCCGATTTCAGCCAGACCAAGACGGTCACCGTGCACAACGCCGCGCCGAAGGCCGTGCAGTTCAACATCACGGCCAAGAAGAGCTCGGGCCCGGCCGCAGCGACGCTGACCGTACCGCCCTCGGTGGTCGTCAACGCCAACAGCGACGCCACCTTCGACGTGCGGCTGGACGTGCCGGCGAACTCCGTCGGTGGCGGCACCGGCTTCCAGGACGTGGGCGGCTATGTGCAGCTGACGCCGTCGAACTCGCGGCTGAACGGCAACGTCTCGCTGTCGGTACCCTGGTACCTGGTGGCGCACAGCCGCTCGAACCTCGCGACCTCGCAGTCGGGCAATACGCTGAACTTCACGAACGCCGGCGGCGCGCTCAACGGCACACCGACCTTCTACAGCCTCGGCCAGTACCAGCCCGCGCCGCAGGGCGTGTCGCAGGCCGATGTGCGGGCGATCGGCGCGCGACTCGCGGGCACCAACGTGATCTTCGGCATCAACACGCACGGCCGTACGTCCACGACCCTGGCCCGCCAGGAGTTCGACATCTGCATCGATACCTCCGGCGGCCCCGGGTTCACGCCCAACATGATCGTGATCGGTATCAACGGCTCGATACTGAGCAGTTCGCTGGCGGTGTCCACCTTCGCCAGCGCCGTCTTCCCGACCGATGCGAACTGCAACATCAGCGGCGGCGGTTCCCTGCTGTTCACCATCACCCAGCCGACCGACAACTCGACGCTGCAGATCCCGGTGCCGCGAGCCGGCGCGGCGGGCCTGAACCTCAGTGCGGCGAATCCGCGCTTCAAGTACCGCCTGTTCTATTTCGGCACCGATGGCACCGGCGCGGCCATGCCGGGCACCGGCAGCTTCAACGCGTTCACGCCGGCCCTCACCTTCAGCGGCGCCCCGACGCTGCCGCCGGGCGGTTCGGGCAGCGCGAGCGTCACGGTCAGCAGCGAGATCGCGAACACGCCGGCACTGGGCCTGATGGTGGTGGCACCGGACAACGTCTCCGGCGCCGCGCAAGCCACGCTGCTCCCGATACCGCAGCAGCAGCCTCAGTAATGCAGTAACTCAGCAAAGGGGACCCGGGCCGGCATGTTTCCGAGTCGAAAAATGAGATCGGAAAACACCGGCTAATTCGGGCTTTAGAAAAGCGGGCCATCGCTAGAGTCCCTCCGGCAGTCTCGGACCGACTTGAGTCCGGACTTACCCGGAGCCTCTGCGATGTCCCTGCCCACAACACCGATCAGCCAATGGTCCAGCGCGGCGATTGCCGCCCTGGGTTCAGCCGATTGGGTCTCCCTGGGCACGGACCAGATTGCGCAGCTGAGCAGCAGCCAGGTCGCGGCGATCAGCGCCGTGGGCTGGTCGGCGATCTCTACCGACCAGGTGGCGGCGATCAACCTCGGCGCCGTCGCCGGCATTGGCGCGCGCTCGATGCCGATGCTCAGCAGCACGCAGTTCGCGGCGCTGACGCATGAGCAGCTGGGCAACCTGTCCACGCAGGGCCTGCATGCGATGACCTCCAAGCAGGCGCCGGCGCTGGACGGCAACGTGCTGTCCGCGCTGTCGCTCACGCAGGTGCAGGCGATCTCCACCCCGGCGATCGCCGCCATGGGGACCGATCAGATCGCCTCGCTGACGACCGACAACCTGCAGCAGTTGGCCACGCTGCAGGTCAAGGCCCTCACCAGCGACCAGTTGGGCGCGATCACTACCGAGGGCATCGCCGCGCTGACCACCGACCAGATCCACGCACTGAGCACGCAGCAGGTGAGCGCCCTCGGCACCGCCCAGGTCCAGGCGCTGACGACGGACCAGTCCGGCACGCTCAGCGCCGCGCAGCTGTCATCGCTCTCGAGCGGCCAGCTCGGCGCGCTCAGCACGGACCAGATCCAGTCGCTGTCCACGCAGGCCCTGCACACGATGAGCAGCAGCGGCGTCGCCGGCCTGACCGGCGACCAGCTGAACGCGCTCAGCGGCGACCAGATCTCCTCGCTCAGCACGCAGGCGCTGGCGGGCCTGGGCAGCGCGCAGTGGCAGGCGCTGACACCCGAACAGATGCAGGCGATCAGCACGCTCCAGGTCGCCTCGCTGAGCACCACGCAAGTGGCCTCGTTGACAGCCGAGGAGCTCTCGGCCTTCTCCAGCGCCCAGTTGGTGGCCTTCACCAGCACGCAGTTCGGCAGGCTGAGCAGCGATGCGCTCGATGGACTCTCCGCAGACCAGTTCTCGGTGTTCGGCTCGCGCCAGATCGCGGGCCTCTCGGCCGCCACGCTCGGCACTCTGTCCGACACGCAGATCGACGCACTCTCCAGCGCCGCCGTGCACGGCTTCTCCACCGTGCAGCTGCGCGCGCTCAGTGCGGAGCAGCTCGCCTCGATCGACCCGGCGAGCCTGCCCGGCCTCACCACCGCGCAGATCCGCGCGCTGACCGATGCCCAGGTCGCCGCGCTGACGCCGGACCAGATGGCCGCGCTCGGCTCCGCGCAGCTGAACGCGCTGACGACGCACCAGTTCCAGCTGCTCTCGCCCGACCAGATCTCCAATCTGTCCAGCGCCGCGCTGCGCGGCCTGGTCTCGACCGACGCGGCGATGTTCCGCGCCGACCAGTTCGCCGCCCTCTCGCCGGATCAGATCGCGCAGTTGGGCACGCAGGCCATCCGCGCGTTGCCCAGTGCGCTGCTGAACCAGCTGACGCCCGACGAACTGGCCTTCTTCACCAGCGCGCAGATCGCTTCGCTCTCCACCGCGCAGGTGCACGGCCTCAGCGTCGCGCAGATCCAGACGCTGACGCCCGCCCAGATCGATGCGCTGACCAGTGCCCAGTTCGCCAAGCTGACCAGCGACGCGCTGGCGGCACTCAGCGGCGACCAGCTTGCCGCGATGGACAAGAGCCAGCTGCTGGGCCTCAACAGCGCGCAGATCGCGTTGCTGTCCTCCGACGCCATCGCCACGCTGTCCACCGCCGCGCTGCACTCGCTCAGCAGCGCGCAGATGGCGGGCCTCAGCGCCGCGGACGTCGGCTCGCTCAGCGCCGAGCAGTTGCAGGCGATGTCCAGTGCCCAGATCCGCGGCCTCAGCGACGCCGCGCTGCACGCACTGCGGGCGGAGCAGCTCGACGACCTCAGCTCGGTGCAGCTGATGAGCCTGTCCAGCCATCAATTGCAGGTACTGGGCAACGACCAGCTCGCCGCCCTGAGCGCCTCGGCCATCCACGGCCTTTCCAGCGCCGCCATCCAGGCGCTGACGCCCGACCAGGTCGCCGTGCTGAGCGCCGAGCAGGTGGCCGCGCTGACGACGCAAGCGCTGCACGCGCTGTCCAGCCAGGCCTTCGCCGCGCTGGCACCCGAGCAGCTCGCCGCGCTGACGCCCGCCCAGGTCACCTCGCTGACCACGGCGCAGATCGGCACCTTGAGCGTGGCAGCGATCGAGCAGCTCGGCACCGCGCAGGTGGCCGCCATGACCAGCGCGCAGTTCGCCAGGTTGGGTACAGATCAGGTGGCCGCGCTGAACATCGACCAGCTCAGCGCCCTCGGCGCCAAGCAGATCGCCGGCGCCAGCACGGCGCAGTTGGCGGCGCTGTCGGCCGAGCAGTTCGGCTTCCTCGGCACCGACGCGATCGCGGCGCTGTCGAACGCGCAGATCGGCGTGTTCAACGCCGGCAACGTCTCGCTGCTGACCAACGCGCAGATCTCGCACCTGACGCCCAAGGAGCTTGCCGCCCTGTCCGACGGCGCCTTCGCCGCGCTGAACCCCGACCAGCTCGGCGCGCTGACCTCGGTGCAGGCCGCCTCGCTCAGCGCGCACCAGTGGCAGTTGCTGAGCCCGTCCCAGTTCGCTGCGCTCAGCCCCACCGCGCTGCACGTGCTCGGCGCCAGCGCGGCGATGGCCTTGACCACGGACCAGATCCAGGCGCTCAGCGCCGACCAGGTCGGCGTGCTCTCGCTGACCGCCATCGCCAACCTCTCCGGCACCCAGCTCCACGCGATGAGCGCCGACCAGATCGCCGCGCTCGGCGCCGCCGGCGCCGCGGCGCTGACGGTCAAGCAGATCCAGCAGCTGGACGCGACCTTGCTGACCGAGTTCACGCCGGCCCAGCTCGCCGCTTTCAGCGCCGGTCAGTTCGCCCAGCTTGCGCCGACGGCCCTGGCCGCATTGAGCGACGAACAGCTGAGCCTGCTGCAGTCGCGCCAGACCATGGGCATGACCAGCGCGCAGCTGACGGCGCTGTCGCCCGAGCAGCTCGCCTCGCTCGGCTCCGGCGCGCTGGGCGGCCTGCCGGCCAACCAGATCGGCCTGATCAGCGCCGCCCAGCTGGCCGCGCTGCAGCCCTCGCAGCTGCAGGGCCTGTCGGCGCTGCAGCTGCACGCGCTGTCCAACGGCGCGCTGGCGGGCCTCTCCACCGAGCAGCTCGGCGGCTTCACCGGTAGCCAGCTCAACAGCTTCAGCGCCGCGCAGATCCAGGCCTTCAGCGCCGAGCAGATCGCCGCGCTGAGCACCTCGGCGATCCAGGCGCTGAGTGCCGTCAATGCCGTCGCGCTGAGCCCCACCCAGCTCGCCGCGCTGACCGATGCGCAGATGGCGGCACTGGGCACCGTCGCGGTCCATGCGCTGAGCACGCTGCAGCTGCAGGCCTTCAGCACCGAGCAGGTCGCCAACATGAGCACGCCGGCACTGGCCGCGCTGACCTCGGCCCAGTTCCTGAGCCTGGGGGCCGACGAGCTGCATGCGCTGAGCACGGCGCAGCTGCGCGCGCTGTCCACCGCCGAGATCCGCGGCCTGGGCGTCGACCATCTCGACGCGCTGGGCGACAGCCAGTGGGCCCAGCTGGGTGCCGCGCAGGTGCAGGCGCTGACAAGCCAGCAGCTCGCCCACCTGAGCTTGGGCGAGGTCGCCGCGCTGCGGAGCGACGTGCTGGCCGTGCTGAGCACATCGCAGTTCGCCGCCTTCACGCCTTCGCAACTGGCCGTGCTGAGCACAGACCAGCTCGCCGCGCTGAGCGGCACCACGCTTGCGGCGCTCAGCAGCGTCCAGGTGCAGGCGCTCGGCAGTGCCCAGGTGCAGGCGATCCCGCTGACGGCCCTGCATGCGCTGACGACCGGCCAACTGCTGGAATTCAGCCCGGCGCAGATGCAGGCCCTCACCAGCGCGCAGATCGCCGTGCTGGCCAACAATGCCTTCCCGACGCTGAGCGCCGCGCTGCCGCTGCTGTCCAGCGCACAGCTCGCCGGCATCACGGCCGCCCAGCTGCAGAACTTCAGCAGCACGGACTTCCAGCAGCTCGGCGCCAACCAGTTCGCCAGCCTTGCCAGCGGCGCGATCGCCGCGCTGTCCACCGACGAGATCACCTGGCTGGCCGGCGGCCAGCTCGCCGCGATGACCAGCGCGCAGGCACTGGCGCTCAGCGGCACCCAGCTCCACGCGATGAGCACCCAGCAGCTCGGCGCGCTCGGCACGCTGCAGATCTCCAACTTGCAGGGCAGCGCCGTCACCGCCCTGACGACCGACCAGCTCGCCGCCTTCAACGCGACGCAGGCCGGTGCGTTCAACACCTCAGTGTTCTCGACCTTGTCCAGCGATGCGATCGCGCTGCTGACGCGCAACCCGCTGACCGCCCTTTCCACCGACCAGATCGCCGCGATGGGCAGCACTCAGGCACTGGGCCTGACGACGCAGGAGCTGGCCTCGCTGACGACAGCACAGGCCGCGGCGCTGTCGGCCGCCGCCGTCCAGGCGCTCGGCAGCGATCAGTTCAAGGCGCTCGGCGATACGCAGGTGGCGGCACTGGGCACTTCGCAGATCTCCGCCCTCACCACGGCCGAGATGTCGATGCTGGGCACCGGCGCGCTGTCGCTGCTGACCGCCTCGCAAGTCCACGCGATGGGCAGCACGCAGACCCAGGCGCTGTCCAGCAGCCAGCTCGCCGCGCTGGACCCGGACAGCCTGGCCGGCATGTCCACCGCCGCGCTGCACGGCCTCTCGGCCGGCATCTTCGGCTCGCTGTCGGCCACGCAGGTGGCGGCGCTGACGAACGCACAGGTCAGCGTGCTGGACCCGACGCAGCTCCAGGCGATCACGCCGCAGGCGCTGCACGCGATGAACCCGGAGCAGATGGCCTGGCTGAACGCGCAGCAGCTCGAGTCGCTGTCCACCGCGCAACTGGCCGTGCTGATGCCGCAGCAGCTCGCGGCGTTCACGCCGGCCGTGATCGCCGGCCTCTCCGGCGCGCAGCTCAATTCGCTGCAGCCGTCGCAGTTCGCCTCGCTGAGCCCGCAGCAGGTAGCGGCGATCTCGCCCTACCACCTGTCCGGTATCAGCCCGTCGGCGATCGCGGCAATGAGCCCGCAGCAGCTCGCCGGCCTGACCGACGCGCAGGTCGTGACGATGACCTCGGACCAGCTCGCCGTGCTCGGCCCCGCGCAGATTCCGGGCTTGAACCCGAGTGCACTGGCCTCGATGGCGCCGAGCCAGTTCGCCGCGTTCCGCGCCGACCAGATCGCCGCGATGGATGGCGACCAGATCAGCGCGCTGAGCTATGCCGACATGGGCATGCTCAGCACGCAGGCGATCGCCGCGCTCGGACCTGTGCAACTGCACGCGCTGACGCCGACGCAGATCTCGGCGCTGAGCGCCGACCAGGTGCACGCGCTCTCGGCCGCACACTTCGGCGTGCTCAACTCGGCGCAGGTCGCCGCGCTGGGCACCGCGCCGATCGCCATACTGACTCCCGATCAGCTGAACGCGCTGGGTACAGACGCGATTTCCGCGCTGACGCAGGCGCAGATCGGCGCGATGAGCACGGCCGAGATCGCGGCGATGGACATCACGCACATCGAAGCCTTCACCGCGACGCAGCGCGAGGCGATGAACGCCGGCCAGGTCGCCGCGCTGAACAGCGTGTTCGCCAGCCTGAGCCCCGACCAGATCTCAGCGCTGACGGATGCACAGGTACTGGCGCTGACCGCCGCGCAGATCGCCGCCTTCAGCGACGCCCAGATGGCCGGCATCAGTGCCAGCGCGCTGTACGCGATGTCGCCGAAGGAGTTCGCGATGTTCCGCCCCGACCAGATCGCCGCGCTGACGACCAGCCAGATCGGCGCGCTGACCTACGGCGAGATCACGGTGCTGACGACCGCCCATGTCGCCGCATTGACGCCGACGCAGCTGGAGGCGCTGACACCCACGCAGGTCGGCGCGCTGAGCTCTGCCCAGGTGGGCGCGCTGTCGGCCGAGCACTTCGGCCTGCTGGACAGCCGGCAGCTCGCGGCGCTGGGCACCTCGGCCGTCGCCGGCCTGACGCCGGACCAGTTCAACGCACTGGCCACCGACACCATCGCTGCGCTGACGCCCAACCAGATCCACGCATTGACGACCGCCGAGCTCTCGGCCATCGACATGAACCACGTGGCCGCCTTCACCGGCGCGCAGCTGGGGCAGATGACCGCGGCACAGCTCGCCGCGCTGAACGGCGCCTCGCCGCTGGTGCTGGACCTGTCGGGCCTGGGCATCAACACCGTGGACGCCGCGCACGGCGCCCACTTCGACATCAATGCCACCGGCCAGGCCGCCAGCATCGGCTGGGTCGGCGCCGGCAACGGCCTGCTGGCGCTGGACACCAACGGCAACGGCAAGATCGACAGCGGCGCCGAGCTGTTCGGCACGGCGACACACCTCGTCAACGGAGATCGCGCCAGCAACGGATTCGAGGCGCTGGCCCAGCTGGACACCAATCATGACGGCAAGATCAGCGCGGCCGACTCGCAGTTCTCCGAGCTCAAGGTCTGGGTCGGCAGCACCGACGGCAGCGGCGGCGAACTCGTCTCGCTGACATCGCTGGGCATCGAATCGTTGAACCTCGGCGCCACCAGCACCCACACGATGCAGAACGGCAACCTGATCGGCCTCACCAGCAGCTACACGACCACCAGCGGCGAGACCCGCGCGCTGGACGATGTGTGGTTCGCGCAGAGCCACGCCTCGTCGGGCGGGGCTGCGAGCACGGCGCTGCCGCAGCTTGGCGACCTGCTGCTATCACCTACTCACCACGTGCTCAATGAAACGGCAGCGGCAACAACCACCGCTAACCACGCCGCCCTGGTCACTGACCACGCACAGGCGCTGGAGTTGCTGAAGCAGCAGCATGAGAACGGGCCGCATTGGGGGCCGATGTTGGCCTGAAGGCGAGTGCCAAGAATTTCGCGTTTGCGCCGCACGCTAATAACGTGCGGCTTGGAATCTCGCCTAAAAGGATTCCTGAGCCCCCAAAGCAAAACCCCCACCTCTGTTGGGAGGTGGGGGTTTTGGGGGTAAATAGCCTGACGATGACCTACTTTCACACGGGAATCCGCACTATCATCGGCGCTGATTCGTTTCACTGTCCTGTTCGGGAT
>Ga0247779_1001054_pt1 | contig 14081 bp, 13 predicted proteins | sample UWRJL221509R5_FD_179925 | JGI IMG/M metagenome (GOLD analysis project Ga0247779, IMG submission 179925) | Plant litter microbial communities from Arlington Agricultural Research Station in Wisconsin, United States - UWRJ-L221-509R-5 | ecosystem: Environmental > Terrestrial > Plant litter >...
GCCCGCTGGCGGCCCTAGACGGACTTGATCTCGCCGCCGTCGATCCTCAGCACCGTGCCCGTCATCCAGCGCGCGCCGGGCGACAGCACGAAGGCCATCAGGTCGGCGACTTCCTCCGGCTCGCCGAATCGCCCGATGCCGGCGCCGCGCAGGAACTGCGCCTTCATCTCGTCGAGGCCGATGCCCCGCCCGGCGGCGACCTTCTCGAGCAGGGCCTGGCGCCTGCCGGTCATCACCGCGCCCGGCGACACGCTGTTCACCTGCACGCCGTCGACGATCCCGCGCTCCGCGAACGCCTTCGCGAGCGCCTCGATGCCGGCGTTGATGGCCGCGATCGCCGCCTGGCCGGCCTTCGGGTTCTCGGCGGCGTTGCCCGAGACGAACACGACCGAGCCCTTCGATGACTTGAGCGCGTCCCAGGCGCGCAGCGCGAGGCGGCGCGCGCCGTGGAACTTCAGCGCCATGCCGCTGTCCCATTGCGCGTCCGTCATCTCGAAGACGTCGACGCCGGGCACCGCCCCTGCGACGTTGACCAGCGCGTCGATGCGCCCGAACGCCCGCAGCGTGGCGCCGACCACCGCCTCCGCCGACGCCGGCAGCGCGAGGTCGAGGCCGATGGGCAGCGCCTCGGCGCCGGAGGCGCGCACGGCGCCCGCGGCCGAATCCAGCTCGCCCGAGCCCCGCGCGACCAGCACGACGCGCTCGAAGTCGTTGGCCAGCCGCAGCGCGGTCGCGCGGCCGATGCCCGAGCTGGCGCCGGTGACGATGACGACTTTCTTCAACATGCCATTTCTCCTTGTTCGAAAAGACCGGGCCGCCGGTGCGGCGGCTCCGGATCCGTCAGACGGCCTTGACTTCGCCGCCGTCCATGCGCAACGCGCTGCCCGTGATCCACTTCGCCGCGGGCGACACGAGGAAGGCCATCAGCTCGGCGATCTCCTGCGGCTCGCCGTAGCGCGCGATGCCGGCCTCCTGCGGGAACCTGAGCGTCGCCTCCTCCACCGACAGGCCGTGCGCCGGCGCCCAGTGCGCCAGGTACGAGCGGCGCCGGTCGGTCATCACGGGGCCCGGCAGCACGCTGTTGGCCCGCACGCCGCACGTCGAGCCCTTGTCCGCGAACGCCTTGGCCAGCGCCACGATCGCCGCGTTGACCGTGCCCACCGCGGCGTACCCGGCCTTCGGGAACAGCGCCGAATTGCCGGACGTGAAGACCACGCAGCCGCGCGCGGCCTGCAGCGCGGGCCAGGCCTGCACGGTGAGCCGCCGCGCGCCGTGCAGCTTCAGCGCCAGGCCCTGGTCCCACTGCAGGTCCGTCATCTCGAGCACGTCGACCTGCGGCACGGCGCCGGCGATGTTGACGAGCGCGTCGATGCGGCCGAACGCTGCGAGCGTCCTGGCGACGACGTCGGCCGCGGCCCGGTCCTCGCTCAGGTCGGCGGCCACGACCCGCGCCCGCGTGCCCGCCGCGGCGACCTCGCGTGCCGTGTCCTGCAGCTTGTCCTCGCTGCGAGCGACGAGCACGACGGCCCCGAAGTCGCGCGCGAGGCGAATCGCCGTCGCGCGTCCGATGCCCTGGCTCGCGCCGGTGACGATGGCGACCGTGTCCTGGTGCGTCATGTCAGTCTCCCAGCGTCGAGGCGCCGACCGCACGGGCCGCCGCGAGCACGACGTCGACGACGGCCTTCGGGGCGGTCACGCTCGGCGTGTGATCGACGGCGTGCGACACGATCGTGGCGCGCATGCGCTCCGCCATGAACGCCTGCGTCTCCTTGCGGATCATCCGGTCGTCCTCCGCCAGCAGGTACCACGTGGGCAGGTCCTTCCAGCGCGGCCGCTTCACCGGCGTGCCGATGCACGGCAGCGAGATCGGCCGCTGCACGGCCGCCAGCCAGTCGTGCACGGCCGGCGTCGCCTGCGGCGCGAAGGCCGCCGCGAACGCGGCGTGCGGCAGCCAGATGGCGCCGTGCGCGTCGGGCGCGAGCTGCGGGGCCAGCGGATGCGGCTCGGCGCGATGGAAGACGTCGGCGACCGTCTCGCCTTCGTCCGGTGCCAGCGCCGCGACGTAGACGAGGGCGCGCACCTTCTCGCTGGCGACCTGGCCGATCACGGCACCCGCATAGGCGTGGCCGACCAGCACCACCGGGCCGGCCAGGCGTTCCAGCGCGCGGTCGAGCGCCGCGACGTCGTCGTCGAGGGAGGTCAGCGGCAGCGGGGCCGCCACCACGTCCAGTCCCGAACTTCTCAACGGCTCGATCACCTCGCGCCAGCTCGAGCCGTCGGCCCACGCGCCGTGCACGAGCACGACGCTGATGTTCTTGCGATTCATGATGGTCTCCTCGATGGGTGTGGGATGTCAGGCGGTGGCGAGCGCCTTCGCGAGGAACTCGCGGATGGCCGCCGCGATCTCGCCGCTGTGCGTCTCGAGCGCGAAGTGGCCCGTGTCGAAGAAGCGCACCTCGGCGTTGCCGTTGTCGCGCCTGAACGCCTCCGCGCCCGCGGGCAGGAAGAACGGATCGTTGCGGCCCCAGGCCGCCAGCAGCGGCGGCTGGTGCTCGCGGAAATAGGCCTGGAACGCCGGGTAGAGCGCGACGTTGCTCGCGTAGTCCAGGAACAGGTCGAGCTGGATGTCGTCGGCGCCGGGGCGGGCGAGGTACGCGTTGTCCAGCGTGTAGCCGTCGGGCGACACGAGCTCGACGTCGGCCACGCCATGCGTGTATTGCCACTGCGTCGTCTGCGGCGCGAGGAACTGGCGCAGGCCGTCGCGGTTGGAGGGCGTCGGCTCGCGCCAGTACTTCCGCATCGGGCTCCAGCCCTCGCTGAGTCCTTCTTCGTACGCGTTGCCGTTCTGCGAGACGATGGCCGTGATGCGCCCGGGGTGCGCCGCGGCCAGCCGCCAGCCCACGGGCGCGCCGTAGTCGAACACGTAGAGCGCGAAGCGATCCAGCCCGATCACCTCGGTGAAGCGGTCGATCGTGCGGGCGAGGTTGTCGAACGTGTACGAGAACGCCTCGCGAGCCGGCATCGCCGACTGGCCGAAGCCGGGCAGGTCGGGGGCGATCACGCGGTAGGTGTCCGCGAGCTTCGGGATCAGGTCCCGGAACATGTGGCCCGCGCTGGGAAATCCGTGCAGCAGCAGCAGCACGGGCGCGTCCGCCGGCCCCGCCTCGCGGTAGAACACCTCGAGGCCATCGACCTCCACTCGCCTGTTCGTCGTCGCAATCATGTTGACTCCTGGGTTGATCGCCGATCAAGTAACCTACTTGAACCGTTCAACCAGGTTACGTATGTCGTGATAACCTGTCAACATGAATTTTGCAGGTTACAGAAATCCAGCCAACGCGAGGTCGCCCCGATGACCGATCACCGCCCCCCCGCCATGTTCCTGGCCGAATCCCGTGCCCTGGACTTCCTGAACTCGTTCGCGATCCCGGTCGACGCCGAGGTCGAGTGGCTGGCGAACGGCGAGGACCTGCTCGCATGGCTCGAGGCGGCCGGGCTGGTCGATCGCGCGTCGCTCGACGAGGTTCGCCGGCTGGCCGGGCCCGGCGAGCTGGACGCCGTCGCGGCGCGGGCCCGCGCGCTGCGCGAGTGGCTGCGCGGCTTCGTCCAGGCCCATCGCGGCAAGGCGCTCGCGCGATCGACGATGAAGGAGCTCGAGCCGCTGAACGAGCTGCTGGCGCGCGACCACGAGTACCGCCAGGTGGTCGCTCGCGTGCCCGCCGGCCAGCACGCGGACGAGCCGGCGTTCGCGCTCGTGTCGCGGCGGCGCTGGACCTCGCCCGACGACCTGCTGTTTCCGCTCGCGCGCGCCATCGCCGACCTCGTGGCGGGGGCCGACTTCACCGACGTGAAGAAGTGCGAGAGCCCGGCCTGCATGCTTCACTTCCTCGACACCACGCGCGGCCGGCGGCGCCGCTGGTGCAGCATGGCGGTGTGCGGCAATCGCGCCAAGCAGGCGGCGCATCGCGACCGGGTCGCCGGGCGCTGACGGCCGGCGCGCCGCTCAATCCGCCGACGCGTCCGGCGGCCCGCGGAAGCGCGCCCGGTAGGCGGCGGGCGACACGTCCAGGCTGCGCACGAAGGCCAGCCGCATGCGGTCGGCCGACGCGAAGCCGCAGTCGAACGCGACGGTCTTCAGCGGCGCGGCGGTGCTCTCCAGCGCATGGCGCGCGGCGTCGATGCGCGCCCGCTCGACGAACTCGCGCGGCGTCGCCTGCGCCCAGGCGACGAAGTCGCGCGCGAAGCTGCGCACGCCCATGCCGGCCGCGGCGGCCAGCGCCGCCACCGACAAGTCGCCGCGCAGGTTGGCCATCACGTGCGCCTGCACCCGCGCCATCGGGTCGTCCGCCTCGCGCGCCGCCGCCAGGTAGGGGCTGAACTGCGACTGGCCGCCCTGCCGGTGCGCGAACATCACCATCCGCTTGGCGACCGCGCGCGCCACCGCGGCGCCGTGATCCTCGGCCACGAGCGCGAGCGCCAGGTCGATGCCGGCCGTCACGCCCGCCGAGGTGACCAGCGGGCCGTCGCGGCAGTGGATGCGATCGGCCTCGACCCGGGCCTCGGGAAAGCGGCGCGCGAGCAGGGCCGACCATTGCCAGTGGGTCGTGACCCGGCGCCCCGCCAGCAGCCCGGCCGCGCCGAGCGCGAAGGCGCCGGTGCAGATCGAGCCGTGGCGCGGCGCGCGCGCCGCCACGGCTTGCAGCCATGCGACCAGCGGCGCGGGAACGGCTTGCGTCGGCAGCGCCGGCGCGCCGGCGACCAGCGCGATGTCGAAGCGCGCGGCCGCGTCCTCGAACGCGACGTCGGGCAGCAGGCGTTGGCCGTTCGATGCCCGCACGGGCTCGGCGCCGGCGCCCGCCACGCTGGCGACATAGCCGGCGTCGGCGGCGACGAAGGCGTTGGCCTCGCTGAAGACGTCCAGCGGTCCGGAGACGTCCAGCGCCTGGACACCCGGAAAGATCGCGACGACGACGTGGCGCAAGGGCGGCTCCCGAGCGGCGTTCCGCCGGACGCGACGTGCGTCTGGCAGGTTTCGACGTGTCGGCGCCGCGCCGGCGAGCGGCGTGGCGCGGAGACTGTCTCCACACGCGCATTGTCGCCAACCGGAGCCCTTCCATGACCCAGACCATCGCCGGCATCGCCATCCCCGACAGCCAGCTCGCCCGCGCCGCGACGCAGCTGGTGCGCGACACCGAGCCCGACCTGCTGTTCCACCACTCGTGCCGCGTGTTCCTGTTCGGCGCGCTGGCCGGGCGGCGGCGCGGGCTGCGCTTCGACGCCGAGCTGCTGTACGTCGGCGCGCTGTTCCACGACATGGGGCTGGTGCCGCCCTGCAGCAGCGCCGGCGAGCGCTTCGAGGTCGACGGCGCCAACGCCGCGCGCGATTTCCTGCGAGCCCACGGCGTGGGCGAAGCGGACGTCGAGCAGGTCTGGGACGCGATCGCGCTGCATACCACCCCGGGCATCCCGCGCCACAAGAAGCCGGTCGTCGCGCTGGTGACGGCGGGCGTCGAGATGGACGTGCTCGGGCTGGCCTACGACGAATATGCGCCCGCCGAGCGCGACGCCGTGGTGCTGGCCCATCCGCGCGAGGCCGCCTTCAAGCAGGGCATCATCGCGGCCTTCGCCGAGGGCACGCGCCACAAGCCCGAGACCACGTTCGGCAACGTCAAGGCGGACGTGCTCGCCCTGAAGGATCCGAGCTATCGGCGCCTCGACTTCTGCAGCCTGATCCTGGGGTCGGCCTGGAACGACGGCGGCGCGGTCCACCGCTGCCCGGGCTGCGCGACGGGGGGCGCGACGGCGGCCTGACCCGCGCCCTCGGCGAGGTAGCGGCGGTCGCGCGCGAGCAGGATGTCGCCGTGGCTGCAGCCGGCGGGCATCATCGGGAAGCAGTTCTCCTCCGCGGCGACGCGCACGTCGAGGAAGAACGGCGTCGTCGACTCGAGGCACTCGGCCAGCGCGTCGTCGAGCTGCGCGCGGTCGTCGACGCGCCGCGCCTGCCAGCCGAAGCCGCGCGCCACCATCACGAAGTCGGGCAGGGCCTCGGTGTAGCTGTGGCTGTAGCGGCCGCCGTGATTGAGCTGCTGCCACTGCCGCACCATGCCCATGAAGCCGTTGTTGGCGAGGACGACCTTGACCGGCGTGCGGTGCTGCACGGCGGTCGCCAGCTCCTGGATGTTCATCTGGATGGAGGCGTCGCCGCTGACGCAGACGACGAGCTTGTCCGGATGCGCCACCTGCGCGCCGATGGCCGCCGGCAGGCCGTAGCCCATCGTGCCGGCCCCGCCCGAGGTGAGGAAGCGGCGCGGGCGTTCGAAGCGCAGGTGCTGCGCGGCCCACATCTGGTGCTGGCCGACGTCGGTGGACACGATCGCGTCGCGCGTGCCGAGTGCGTGCTGGAGCCGGCGCATGAGCGCCTGCGGGGCGATGACGCGCGGCGTGTCGTCGAACGCGAGGCACTGGTGCGCGCGCCAGCCGTCGATGGCGCGCCACCAGGGCGCGAGCCGGTCGGCGTCCGGCTCGGCCGGCCCGATCGCCTCGAGCAGACCCGCCAGCAGCAGCGCGCAGTCGCCGACCAGCGGCACGTCCGTCCACACCACCTTGTTGATGGAGGTGGGGTCGACGTCGATGTGGATGAACTTGGCGGTGGGGCAGAACAGGTCGGTGCGCCCGGTGACGCGGTCGTCGAAGCGCGCGCCGACGCAGACGACGAGGTCCGCGCCGTGCATCGCGAGGTTGGCCTCGAGCGTGCCGTGCATGCCCAGCATCCCGAGCCACTGGGGATGCGAGGCCGGCAGCGCGCCCAGGCCCATCAGCGTCAGGGTGCAGGGCATGCCCGTGCGGCGCGCCAGCTCCGCGAACGCGGCGCAGGCCGCCGGGCCCGAATTGACCAGGCCGCCGCCGCCGTACAGCACCGGGCGGCGCGCCTGGGCGATGAGGCCCGCCGCGCGGCGCAACGCCTCCGCGGGTGCTCGTACCGACTGCCGCGCGCGACGGTTGGGTCGCCCTTGCGCACTGGCCGGCACGGGCTGCAGCTGGACGTCCTTGGGCACGTCGACCAGCACCGGCCCCGGCCGTTCGCCGCACGCCACCTCGAACGCCTTGCGCAGCGTGTGCTCGAGCTGCGCGGCGTCGCGCACCTGCGCGTTCCACTTCGTCACCGGCATCGAGATGCCCAGCGCGTCGCACTCCTGGAAGGCGTCCGTGCCGATCATCGCGGTGGCGACCTGGCCCGAGATGCAGACGATGGGCGTCGAGTCGCACAGCGCGTCCAGCAGGCCGGTGGTCGTGTTGCTCATGCCCGGCCCGGACGTGACGAACACGACGCCCGGGCGGCCGGTGCTGCGTGCGTAGCCCTGCGCGGCGTGCACGGCGGCCTGCTCGTGGCGCACCAGCACGTGGCGCAGCCGCGGGCGGTCGACGAGCGCGTCGTACAGCGGCAGCACCGCACCGCCCGGATACCCGAACACCGTATCCACGCCCAGCGCGACCAGCGTGTCGATCAGCACCTGCGCGCCGTTGCGGACGGCCTCCGGAGGGCCGCTCGGCGCCGGGCCGGGCAGTGGCTTGCGATGCGGCGGGGCGCCGCGGACGGTGAGGGTTTCCATGCCTCCATTCTTGAGGGGATGCCGCGGAAATGTCTTCTGAAAATCCGCTCGATTGGCCGATCCGCGGGAAATCCTTCCGGCGGGATCGATAATGGCAGAATGCAACTCGATCGCTTCGACATCGCCATCCTCGAATGCCTGCAGCGCGACGCGCGCATGAGCCTGAACGAACTGAGCGCGCAGGTGGGGCTCACGAGCTCGCCGTGCTGGACGCGCATCAAGCGCATGGAGGAGAACGGCGTCATCGACGGCTATTCGGTGCGCGTCAACGCCGAGAAGATCGGCCTGGCCGACACGGTCATCGTGCAGGTGACGCTGAACAGCCATTCCGAGGCCGCGCTGTTCGAGTTCGGCCGCGCGCTGGAGGCGATCCCCGAGGTGCTCGAGGCGTTCCTGGTGTCGGGCGACTACGACTACTACGTGCGCATCGTCGTGCGCGACACGCGCGACTACGAGCGCCTGCTGCGCGACCGCCTCTACATGATCCCCGGCATCGCGCACACGAAGTCGAGCTTCGTGCTGCGCAGCCTCAAGCAGAGCCATCTGCCGCTGCGGCGCTAGGCGATACTCGACGCGCCGCGCGGCTTCGGCCCTGCCGCGGCGTCCCCGCCGATCCCCCTGCCCATGTCCTCCGAGCCGCCTTTGCCCGACACAGCGCCCGCAGGCGAATTCTCCTTTCGCAGGATCGCCATCCCCGCCTTCGGCCCGTCGCTGCTGTTCGGCATCGGCGAAGGGGCGATCCTGCCGATCGTGCCGCTGGTGGTGCGCGACCTGCACGGCTCCGTCTCGATGGCGGCGTTCGTCGTCACGCTGATCAGCCTCGGCTCGCTGCTCAACAACATCCCGGCCTCGGTCATCACGATGCGCTCGGGCGAGCGCGGCGCCATCGTGGCGGCCGGGCTCTGGAGCGCGCTGGGCATGGCGCTGTGCCTGCTCACCCACTCGCTGGCGCCGTTCGCGGCGGGCTGCTTCATGGTGGGCATGTCGCAGGCGGTCTACAACCTGGCGCGCCAGAGCTATCTCACCGAGGCGGTGCCCGTCGCGTACCGCGCCCGCGCCATGTCGACGCTGGGCGGCTCGATGCGCATCGGCATGTTCATCGGGCCGTTCGTGTCCGCGGCGGCCGTGCACCTGTACGGGATCTCCGCCGCCTTCGTCGTCGGCATCGTCGGCGTGCTGTGCGCCGCGGCGATCGGCGCGCGGCTGCCGGACCTGGAGCACGCCGTGCCGGCCGGCGGCCCCGCGGCAGCGCCGGCCACCCTGCGATCCACCCTCGCGAGCCACCGGCGCGTCTTCGCCACGGTGGGCGTCGGCGTGCTGCTGGTGAGCGCCGTGCGCGCGTCGCGGCAGGCCGTGATCCCGCTGTGGGCCGACCATCTGCTGCTGGCGCCGGCGGTGACGTCGCTGATCTACGGCTGCGCCGGCGGCATCGAGATGCTGATCTTCTATCCGGCCGGGCAGGTGATGGACAGGAAGGGCCGCCGCTGGGTGGCCGTGCCGTCGATGCTGATCATCGGCGCGGCGATGCTGTGCCTGCCGTTCACGCGCGGCGCCGTCACGCTGCTGGCGGCGGCGACCGCGATCGGCTTCGGCAACGGCATCGGCTCGGGGCTGGTCATGACGCTCGGCGCCGACCACGCGCCGCGCCACGGGCGCGCGTACTTCCTGGGCGCGTGGCGCTTCCTGTCCGACGTCGGCGCCTCGGGCGGCCCCGCGCTGCTGTCGGTGCTGGTGGCCGGCCTCTCGCTGTCGGGAGGCATCGCCGCCACCGGCGTGATGGCGCTGCTCGCCGCCGCGATGTTGGGCCGCTGGGTGCCGACGCATTCCCCGGCGCGGCGTTGAGACCGCGCTGCGAAGACGGCCATCGAACGCGCCGCCCCGTGCGGGCGCCGAGGCCTGCTCGCCGGCGCTCGCGGTCGTCCGTCCCGGGTGCTCGTCACCCGACCGCGCTTGTCTTCGCCGCGCCGATCGCCGATGCAAACGCGTCGAACGAGCCTGTCGCAACGACTCAAGTGAGACTTGATATTTGAATCAATTGATAGTTGAATCAGACGTTTCGGAGCTCGTGACGCCGTTCCACGTCGCGGGCTTGCACGCCGAGAGGCGGGAGGGGGAGCCATGATTCGAGCAACGTCGCCATCGGCCTGGCGGGAGCGGCCGCTGTGCCGCCGCTACGTGCTGGCCATCTTCGACGTCGCCGCCGTGCGACTGCGCGAGGCGAAGTACCTTCGCGATCGTTCGGTGCCGTGGGCGATCGGCTGGCTGGCGGACGGGCCGTGCGAGCCCCTGGGCGCCTGGATCGAACCGGAGACGGGCGCGGACGGCGTGCCGCGCATGCTCGCCGACCTGCAGGGCCGCGGCGTGGAGCGGATCGCCTACGTCGCGGGCATCGCCTGTCTGCGGGATCCCGCGAGCGCCGCGTTCTGCGGCACCATCGTCCGTTCACCCGTCGATCCGCGCCTGGCGGAAGCGACCGCGGCCTCCCCGTCGCTCGGGCTGGCGCCGCCCGAGCTCGTGGCCGAGGAGGTGCGCCAGGGCCTCGTCCAGGCCGTTCGACGGCACGGCAGTTTCGAAAGCGAGGCCGCGGCACTGGACTTCATCGCGGGCGCCCTGCAACGTGCCGAGCGCCGTCTTGACCGCGCAGGTGCGAATGCGAAGGGGAGGCTCACGCAGGGTCCGGTTGCGCGGACGGCCTCGGCACGTCAGTGAACAACGCGATGGCACGCGCTTCCTGGGGTCAACGATGATCGACGACTGGACGAGCGTATTCTCGCGGGTCAAGGGCGCGTTGAGGCGCCGCGGGCGCTCCGAGCAGGATGCAGACGACCTGGTGCAGGAGGCGTTCCTCAGGCTCACCTGCTACGCGCGTGAGCAGGCCGTCGACAAGCCGGAGGCGTTTTTGATGAAGACCGCTCTCAATCTGTCCATCGACGCCCATCGCGCCCGGGCGAGCCGCGGCGAAGAGGTGTTGCTGGAGGACGTCGTGATCGTGGATACGGCCCCGGGTACCGAGGACGTGCTGCTGTCGCGCGAGCGCCTGCGTCGCCTGAGCGAGTGCGTGGCGCGCATGAACGAGCGCACGCGCACCATCTTCCTGGCGCACCGCGTCGACGGGCTCAGCTACCAGGAGATCGGACGGCTGCACGGCCTGAGCATCAGCGGCGTGGAGAAGCACGTCGCCAAGGCCGCGCTGCTCATCACCGGATGGATGGAGGGCTGGTATCCATGACGGGATCACCTGCCGCGAGCCCGCAGGGCGCAGGCGCGGAGGGCCGTCCGAAGGTGACACCGGAGATCGCGGCCGAAGCGGCGGTGTGGATCGCGCGCCTGCACGGGCCGAGCCGGACCAAGCAGATGGAGCAGGAGTTCCTGGCCTGGCAGGCGAACTCGCCCTCGCATCGCGAGGCGTTCGAGCGCTGCACCGATGTCTGGCAGGACGTTCCCCGCATCGACGTCGCGACGGCCTACCGGGCGGCCGGCTCCGAGCGGACCGCCGCGGCCCGCACCCGCATGAACCGGCGCGAGGCGGTGCGGCGCTGGGTCACCGCCTCCGCGGTCGCCGCGGCGGTCGCGACAGGGGCGGTGCTCACGCTGTACTGGCACGGCGAGAACGCGTACAGCACCCGCGTCGGCGAACAGCGGCTCGTCGTGCTGGAGGACGGCAGCCGCATGCTGCTCAACACCGACACGCGGCTGCGCGTCGACTTCGCCTCGGCCCAGCGCACGGTGGAGGTCGGCAGCGGCGAAGCCTTCTTCGAGGTGGCCAAGGATCCACGGCGCCCGTTCGTCGTGCGCATCGCCGGCAGCGAGGTGGTCGCCGTCGGCACCGCGTTCTCCGTGCGCTACGCGCCCGGCGCGCGCGCGGCCGACACGCTGGCCGTGACGCTCGTCGAGGGCCAGGTGAAGGTGCGCCCCGCGAGCGGCAAGGCCGGCGACGCCCTCGCGCCGGAGCACCCGGTGCTGATGACGGCCGGCGAGCGGCTGCTGCTGGATCGCGCGCCGCGCAGTGCGGCCTCCGCGGTGGTCGCCAAGGTGGATCGGCCCGACGTCGAGCGCGTCATGGCCTGGAAGCGCAACGAGACCGTCTTCGACGACACCGCGCTGGCCGACGCCGTCGCCGAGATGAACCGCTACAACCGAACGCCCATCGTGTTGCTCGATGGATTGGAGTCGGCCGGCCTGCGCGTGAGCGGCCTGTACCGCACCGGCGACAGCGCCGGATTCGCCCACGCCGTCGCGGCCCTGCATGGCCTGGCGCTCCACGAACAGCCTGGACGTCTGGAACTCACGAAGCCGCATTAGGGCAAGCACTGGAAGAAGATTTCTTGACCGGCACGTCATCTCCTTGTCACTCATCCGCAATGAACAAGGACACACGATGTTCCGCAAGAAGACGATTCCGACCCCGCCTCCCGCGCGCCTGACGCCGCTGCTCGTGGTCTCGCTGTTGCTGCATTCGGGCGGGGGCGCCGCGGCGGAGCCGGCGCCGCCGGCGCAGTACACGATCGAGCAGCCGTCGCAGACGGTGGCCGAGTCGCTGCGCTCGATCGCCCGCGAGACGAGCACCTCGGTGCTGTTCGACGCGACGGCGGTGCGCGGACGCGTGGCGCGGCCGGTCTCCGGCCACCTGTCGGCCTTCGCGGCCATCACGGCGGCGCTGCAGGGCACCGGGCTGGTGGCGGAGCAGATGCCGGACGGCGCCGTGGTGGTGCGGCCCGCGGCGACGCCCGCCGGAGCCCCCGTCCTGCGGGCGAGCGGCGTGCCGGCGACGGGCCCTTCGGCGGAAGCGGCGCCGGGCGGACCGGCGGCCCCCGACGCGGGCCAGCCGGCGACCGCGCCGGGCATCGGCAACGGCGCCGCGCCCGCGGGCGCACAGGTTCTCGACGACACCAGCGTGGTCAGGGTCGAGATCACGGGCACGCGGCTCAAGCGCGTCGAGGTCGACGGGCCGACGCCGGTGAACGTGTACACGGCCAAGGATATCGAGCAGAGCGGGCAGCCGAATCTGGAGAGGTTCTTGTCGAGCCTCAATGAGGTGTCGGCGTCGGCGGGGGAGGGTGCCATGGGCTCGACCCTGGGGCAGGGTACCGTGCAACTTCGTGGGCTGCCTCTGGGAAGCACGCTGGTGCTGGTCAATGGCCGGCGGACCGAGGCGGTGGGATCCTCGTCGGGCAACTTCTTCAACCTGAACCTGATTCCGCTGGCAGCGATCGAGCGCGTCGAGATCGTGCCGGTGGGTTCTTCGGCGGTTTACGGCGGCGATGCGCTGGCCGGCGTCGTCAACGTCGTACTGAAGAAGTCGATCGATGGCGTCTCCGTCTCGGCCAATCTGGGATCCGGTCGAGGCTTCGGCGATCGGGGACTGTCGCTGGCCACGGGCGGCCATGGCGTCGACGGAAGCTATCTGCTCATGGGCTCCTACAGTCGAGCCACGCCGCTGACGATGGCGGAGAGGGGATTCTTCCGGGACGCCGACTACCGCCGGTTCGGCGGCGCAGACACACGCACGCGCCACTGCACGCCCGGCACGGTCAGCAGCGTCTCCGGCACCAATCTGCCAGGCCTGGACTCGAGCTTCGCGGCCATTCCGCAACCGGTGGGAGGACAGACGCCGCAACTCTCGGACTTCGAATCGACTGCCGGAAAGGCCAACCTGTGCAATCTCTACGCAAACGGAAATGGCTTGCCGCTCGTCTACGGCGAAGACACCCTTTCGTTGCATGCAACGGGCGAGCAAAGGATGGTCGGATCGTGGTATGCCTTCGGCGAGTTCACCTTTGCCCGGAACCGGACGGCGGCCAGGGATATCGGCCACCCGCTCGCCAATATCACCGTGCCGGCCAGCAATCCCTTCAACCCGTTTGGCGAGGACGTGAGCGTCGACACCGTCCTTGGGCCGGAAAGTGGGCTGGCGGGCTTTGCACGCCAGACGAGGTTCACGCGTGCCCTGACGGGGATGCGCGGCGAACTGGCCGGCGACTGGGAAGCGGAGCTGACGGTGTCCACCATTCGAGACAGCGGCGGTTCACAGACCTTCTCCGAGGATGTCGACGCTACTGCGCTCGGTGCGGCGCTTGCGGCGACGTCGCCGGCAGCGGCACTCAATCCGTTCACGACGGGTCGCTCCGCCAGCGACGAGGTGTTGCGCGGCATCTGGTCGGACTCTGACCGCATCAGTCGCGGGCGCAAGGACGAAGTGAGCGCTCTGGTGCGCGGCAGCGTGCTGCGACTGCCCGCCGGCGCCGTGGAGGCGGTCGCGGGTATCGAGAGTGCGCGCGATCGTTACGACGTGTCGATTTTCGACGAGCAGTTCGAATCGCATGCCGTGAGGCGCAACTCTGCGGCGTACGGGGAGATTCGGGCACCTCTGCTGAAGGCGGACACCGCCGTCGGCGCCTGGAGCCTGGCAGCCCTCACCCTGGCCGCCCGGCGTGACCGCTACAGCGATTTCGGCTCTGCCAACACCTATCA